>Ga0335076_10000667_pt1 | contig 31915 bp, 27 predicted proteins | sample Lox_Sample_25_FD_206717 | JGI IMG/M metagenome (GOLD analysis project Ga0335076, IMG submission 206717) | Soil microbial communities from Loxahatchee National Wildlife Refuge, Florida, United States - Lox_Sample_2.5 | ecosystem: Environmental > Terrestrial > Soil > Wetlands | place: USA...
TCGGGTCCTCGACCGTCATGATGTTCTGGGTGTTGTCGTTGAGGCGCTCGAGGGCGGCGTAGAGCGTCGTGGTCTTGCCCGAGCCGGTGGGGCCGGTGACCAGGAGGATCCCGTGCGGCTTGTGGATCAGCTCATCCATCGCCGCCTGGGTGCGGCTGTCCATGCCGAGGGAATTGAGGTCGAGCCGCCCGGCCTGCTTGTCGAGGATACGCAGCACCACGCGCTCGCCGTGCCCGGAGGGGATGGTGGAGACGCGCACGTCGACCGCGCGACCGGCGATCCGCAGACTGATGCGTCCGTCCTGCGGCAGGCGCTTCTCGGCGATGTCCAGCCGCGACATGACCTTGACGCGTGAGACCACGAGCGGCGCCACCGCGCGTCGCGACTGCAGCACCTCGCGCAGCACGCCGTCGACGCGGAAGCGGATCACCAGGCGGTTCTCGAACGGCTCGATGTGGATATCGGAGGCGTTCTCCTTGACGGCCTGGGTGAGCACCGCGTTGATCAGGCGAATGATCGGCGCGTTGTCCTCGCTGTCGAGGAGGTCGGCCTGCTCGGGCAGGTCCTGGGCAAGGTGCGCAAGATCGGTGGTGTCGTCCAGTCCCTCGACGGCCTGCATGGCGTCCGAGCCGGCCTCGTAGGCCAGGCGCAGCAGCTGGTCGAACTGCTCGTCCGCGACGCGCTCGAGCTTCAGCGGCATGCGCAGGTAGCGGCGCACCTCGGCGAGCGCCTGCGCGGTGGCACTCGCCCGGTAGGTGCACTCGGCGACCCCCTCGACGACGCGGTTGACGAGCACGCCGTGGCGCTTGGCGAAGGCGAAGGAGAGCTTGCGCTCGCCCGGCTCGGCCTGCTCCTCGCTCGCTACCGGCAGGATCTTGCTGTTCACGGGTGCCCCGGTGGTGCGCTGGTCGCGTTGGGGTGCGCCTGATCCTCCGGCACCGCCACGCCGCTCGGCGGGATGGTCGGTCCCGGGGCGGAGGGTACCGGCTGCGGCATCCCCGGGGCGACCTGCGGTGCGCTCGGGACCGGCGCCGCCGGCAGCGGGTTCAAGGTGCCGCGCGTCACCCCCGGCAGCAGCGGCAGGATCTCCGGCTGGTCGAGGGTCTTCTGCTGATCGCGCATGTAGTTGTACTTGAGGTCGGTCTCGTAGGCCGCCTGCGTCTGGTCGCGCAGGATCTTCGGCCGGATGAACATGATCAGGTTGTTCTTGGTCGAGGTGGCGTTGCGCGTCTTGAACAGGAGTCCAAGGATCGGGATGTTGCCGAGGTAGGGCACGCGGTTCTCGCCCTTGACGCTGTTGTCCTCGATCAGGCCGCCGAGCACCACGACGCCGCCGTCCTCGATCAGCACCGTGGTGGTGATGGTGCGCTTGTTGGTCACGAGGTCGACCGCGCCGGCGGGCTTCTGGCCGATGCTCGAGCTCTCGATCGAGATCTTCATCATCACCGCCGAGCCCTCCGGCGAGATGGTCGGCGTCACCTTGAGGATCGTGCCCACTTCCTCGCGCTGGATGGTCTGGAAGGGGTTGACGGTGCCGCCGGTGACCGCGGTGGTGTTGGTGAACTGGCCGGTGACGAAGGGCACTTCCTGCGCCACCTTGAGCTCCGCCTCCTGGTTGTCCATGGTGACCGCCGAGGGCGTCGCGACCACGTTGGTGTTGGTGTCGCCGCGGATGGCGCGCAGCATGGCGGCGAAGTTGACGCCGGTGCCGGCGATGCGGCCGATGCCGATGGTCGTGCCCTGCAGCAGCGTGGTCGTGGCGTTGGCCGGGTTCTGGATGGCGCCGGCCAGGTCGACGATGCTGGTGCCGCCGACCGGGCTCACGAACGAGCCCGCCGGCACGTTGCTGCCGCTGCCGTTGGAGAAGGCCGCCCAGTTGACCCCGAGCTCGGCGTCCTTGTCGATGTCGACCTCGGCGATGATCGCCTCCACCAGCACCTGCGGGCGGCGGATGTCGAGCTTGTCGATGATGTCCATCACCGCGTGCATGATCTTCGGTGGCGCGGTGATGACGAGGGCGTTGTTCATCGGGTCCGCCCACACCATGGCGTTCTTCTCCGCCTGGGCGGCGGCCGAGCCGCCGCCGCCGGCCGCCCCGGGCGCGCCGGTCGCCCCGGCGGCCGCCTGGGCGATGCCGGTGATCTGTTCCTTGAGCTTCGGGGCGATCTTCTCGGCATCCGCGTAGTGCAGGTAACGCACGCGCGTGTCGCCGCCGGACTCGAGCGGGGTGTCCAGGTGTGCCACCAGCGCCCGCACCCGCAGCCGCTGCGACTGCTCGCCGGCGATCAGCACGCTGTTGGAGCGCTCATCGGCCACCACCTTGACGGTCGCGCCCTCGGCGGCGTTCGCGCCCTGGTAGAGCGAGTTGACCACGCGCACCACCTCGGCGGCGCCGGCGTTCTGCAGCGGCACGATCTCCGGCTCCTGGCCGCTCGACTGATCGATGCGCCGGATGATGCGCATGATGCGGTTCACGTTGCTGGCGTGATCGGAAATGATGAGGATGTTCGAGGCCGGGTAGGCGGCGAGGTGCCCGTACTGCGCGATCATCGGACGCAGGATCGGGATCAGCTGCGCCGCGCTCACGTTGCGCACCTCCATCACCTGCGTGACGATCTCATCGGAGGTGGCGCTGACGTGGTCGGGCAGATCGTTCGAGGGGAACTGCCGCGCGTTGGCATCGGGGAGGATCTTGACCACCGTGCCCGAGGGCACGGCGATGAAGCCGTACACCTGCAGGATCGACAGGAAGGCCTCGTAGAAGGCCGCCGGCGACATCGGGGTCGAGGAGAGCATCGTCACCTGCGCGCGCACGCGCGGGTCGATGATGAAGGTCTTGCCGGTGGCGGCCGAGACCGCTTCCGCGATCTGCGTGATGTCCGCGTCGCGGAAGTTCGGGGTGATGCGCTGCTGGGACTGCTGTGCCGAGGCGAGCTGCGCGATCAGCAGCACGCCGAGCAGCCATACCAGCAACGAACGTAGGCCTCTTATTCGCAAACTGACCCCCGATTACTCACTGCGCGCGCCGCGGCCACCCCTCTTCAGGGGCCGCCGTTGCCTTCCGTCCCCGGCTGCTCCGGCGGCGTGCCGGGCGCGTTCACCGGCGGTGGCGGCACGCTGCCCGGGGCCATGGCGCTGTTGAGCGCCTCGCTCCCCGCCGCGCTCGTCTCGCCCGCCTGCCGTCCCGGCGGGGACTGCGAGGCGAGCGCGTCGGCTTCCTGCGCCAGCTGCGCGATGTTCAGCACCAGATCCTGCTGCTGGCCGGCGCGGATGACCGTGACGCGTGCCTCAACCGCGCTCGAGAGCGTGCGCAGGATCTGCTCGCTTCGATCGCGGTCATCGAGCGGCGTTCCGTTGATCGACATCACCTGGTCGCCGGGACGCAGCCCGAGGCGCGCGAACGCGGCCCGGTCGCGTCCCGGGTAGACGCGAAAGCCATTCATGTGCCCGGTCTTCAGGTCCATCACCGGCTGCGGCCGCAGCACGTCCCCGATCAGGCCCGGCTGCTCGCTGATCATGCGCCGCATGCGCTCGATGTTCGGGTTGCCCCCCTCGAAGGCCGCCGCCGAGGGGGGCGGGGCGTTGCCGGGCATGCTCTGGTGGGGCAGGGCGAGGGACTCGAGCTGGCCGTTGCGGTCGATGACGACCCGGTCGCTGTAGACCGAGTGCAGCTTCGGTCCCCCGGCGATGGTGTCGCCGACTGCATACACCTTGGCGCTCTGTGCGGTGGGCCCGAGGATCGCGAGCCCGTTTTGTGGATCATTGCCGGCGATGATTCCGGTCAGGACCAAGGGCATGCTGGTCGGGGGCGCGTTGCCGTCGTCCTGCTTCGCCACCGGCGCGGTGCCGAACAGGTGCGCATCGACGATCAGCTTCACGTCCAGCGGGCGCGCGGCGGCCGCCGCGGTATGCACGGACGCAGGCTTGGCGCCACCGCCGGCGAGGTCGGTGACCATGAGCGCCGCCTGCACCCCGAGCGCGAGCGCCAGCACCCAGGTCGCGATGCGCGGCCCCTCGGTGAGCAGCAATGCCCGCCAGCGCTCCTGCGCCGGGAGCCCCTCGAGCCAGGATGCCGCGTTCATGGGGAAGAGAGCATGAGCTTAAATTCGATCCTCAAGGCCGCCAGCAGATCCCCGCCGCGCGCCGCTGGCGCGCCGCGCCACGCCTCAAGCGCCCACCATCATACGGGTGCGGTGCTTGTGCTCTCAAGCGATTGTTTCTGCAGGAGTAACGAGTACTCATTCTGGCAGGCTTGTGTTGCCGTTTCGCGACCCCTATAAAGGTCTTCATGCCCGATCCACATCCGGTCCGCCCTGATACCGGCGTCGTCGTCGAGGAGGCGCGTCCGGAGGTTAAGCAGCCGCCGTTGTACCGGGTCGTCCTGCTCAACGATGACTACACACCCATGGAGTTTGTCGTCGACGTGCTGGAAAAGTTCTTCTCCCTGAACCGTCCCACCGCCACGCGCGTCATGCTCGAGGTGCATACCAAGGGCAAGGGTGTGTGCGGGGTCTTCACATACGAGATCGCGGAAACTAAGGTGGCGCAGGTGACCAGCTACGCGCGCGACCACCAGCATCCGCTGATGTGCACGCTCGAGGAGGCGTGAACTTTCCTCTGCCGGACGTGGTCGACTTTATGAGGCTGACATTGTCGCGAAAGGTCGGATAAGTGCTGTCCCCCGAGCTCGAATACTGTCTGAACGATGCCTTCGCGCAGGCGCGTGAGGCACGCCACGAATACCTGACCGTCGAGCATCTGCTGCTCGCGATCCTCGACACCCCCAAGGTGCGCGAGGTGCTGCGCGCCTGCGGCGCGGATCTCGCCAAGTTCAAACACGAACTCAAGGAGCACATCGAGCAGTCGACCCCGAAGCTGGAAGAGGGCGAGGAGCGCGAGGTGCAGCCGACGCTCGGCTTCCAGCGGGTGCTGCAGCGGGCGGTGTTCCACGTGCAGTCGAGCGGCAAGAAGGAGGTCGGCGTCGCCAACGTGCTGGTGGCGATCTTCAGCGAGAAGCAGAGCCACGCCGTGTTCCTGCTCAACCGCCGCCACGTGACGCGCCTCGACGTCGTCAACTACATCTCCCACGGGCTCTCCAAGATCGCCGAGGAGAAGACCGACAAGGAGGAGTCCGCCGCCGAGGGCGAGCGCGACGCCGAGGGCGGCAGCCCGCTGGAGAAGTACACCACCAACCTGAACCGCCTGGCCCAGGAGGGGCGCATCGACCCGCTCATCGGCCGCAAGCTCGAGGTCGAGCGCACCATCGAGATCCTCTGCCGGCGCCGCAAGAACAACCCGCTGTACGTCGGGGAGGCCGGCGTCGGCAAGACCGCGATCGCCGAGGGCCTCGCGCGCCTGATCGTCGAGGGCAAGGTGCCCGAGGTGCTCTCGGACTCGACCATCTATGCGCTCGACATGGGCGCGCTCATCGCCGGCACCAAGTACCGCGGCGACTTCGAGAAGCGCCTGAAGGGCGTGATCACCGAGCTGAAGAAGCTGCCCGGGGCGATTCTCTTCATCGACGAGATCCACACGGTGATCGGCGCCGGCGCCGCCTCCGGCGGCGTCATGGACGCTTCCAACCTCATCAAGCCGGTGCTCACCAACGGCGAGATCCGCTGCATCGGCTCGACCACTTACCAGGAATACCGCGGCATCTTCGAGAAGGACCATGCGCTCGCGCGGCGCTTCCAGAAGATCGACGTGGTCGAGCCCTCGGTGGCCGAGACCATCGAGATCCTCTTCGGGCTCAAGCCGCGCTTCGAGGAGCATCACGGCATCACCTACGCGGACGACGCCCTGCGGGCGGCCGCCGAGCTCGCCGCGCGCCACATCAACGAGCGCCACCTGCCCGACAAGGCGATCGACGTGGTCGATGAGGCCGGGGCGCGGCAGCGCTTAAAGCCCATCGCCGAGCGCGAGAACACCGTCGAGGTGCGCCACATCGAGGACGTGGTCGCCCGCATGGCGCGCATCCCCGCCAAGAGCGTCTCGACCTCCGACCGCGAGGTCCTGAAGAACCTCGAGCGCAACCTGAAGCTCGTGATCTTCGGCCAGGACAAGGCCATCGAGGCCCTCGCCGCCGCCATCAAGATGGCGCGCTCGGGACTCGGCGAGTCGCGCAAGCCCGTCGGCAGCTTCCTGTTCGCCGGCCCGACCGGCGTCGGCAAGACCGAGGTGACGCGGCAGCTCGCGATCGCCATGGGCGTCGAGTTCCTGCGCTTCGACATGTCCGAGTACATGGAGCGCCACACGGTCTCGCGCCTGATCGGCGCGCCGCCGGGCTACGTCGGCTTCGACCAGGGTGGGCTGCTCACCGAGGCGATCAGCAAACACCCGCACTGCGTGCTGTTGCTCGATGAGATCGAGAAGGCGCACCCGGATGTCTTCAACCTGCTGCTGCAGGTGATGGACCACGGCACGCTCACGGACAACAACGGCCGCAAGGCCGACTTCCGCCACGTCATCATCGTGATGACCACCAACGCCGGGGCCCAGGAGATGGCGCGCACCGCAATCGGCTTCACGCACGCCGACAACACGAGCGATGGCATGGAGGCGATCCGGCGCATCTTCACGCCCGAGTTCCGCAACCGCCTGGACGCGGTGATCCAGTTCGCCGCGCTCGAGCCGGCGGTCATCGAGCGCGTGGTCGACAAGCTGATCCTCGAGGTCGAGTCGCAGCTCGAGGCCAAGGGCGTGTCGATCTCGCTGGATGATGCCGCACGGCGCTGGATCGCCGAGCGCGGCTACGATCCGAAGATGGGTGCCCGCCCCATGGCGCGCACCATCCAGGAGCACATCAAGCGCCCGCTCGCCGAGGAGCTGTTGTTCGGGCGGCTCGCCAACGGCGGCCACGTGCGCGTCTCGGTCAGCGCCGATGGCTCCGAGCTCACGCTCGAGAGCGAGCCGGCGCAGCTGCCGACCGTGCCGGCCTGAGACTCGGGGCTAGGGCAGGGCGGCTTCAGCGGCCGCGGTAGATGATGCGGCCCTTGGTGAGATCGTAGGGCGTCATTTCCACGGTCACGGCATCGCCGGTGAGGATGCGGATGTAGTTCTTGCGCATCTTTCCGGAGATGTGGGCGGTCACGACGTGGCCGTTCTTCAGCTTCACGCGAAAGGTCGTGTTGGGCAGGGTCTCGGTGACCTCGCCCTCCATCTGGATCGCCTCTTCCTTCGACATACCGCCCTTAGAGCCTTCTCGGGGGCGCGAATTGCAGCACAAGCGCGCGCCGGTGGCAATTTGCCCTCGCGCCGCCCGGCACGCGTGCATTACAGCCCCTGCAGCGGTCCCGCGGCGGCGTGCGCGTGCTCCCGCAGCAGCGCCTGGAACTGGCTGCGCGGGATGCTGCGGGCGCCGAGGCTGGCGAGGTGCCGGGAGGGCAGCTGGCAGTCGATCACGGCGAGGCCGTGGCGCCGTGCGAGGGCAACCAGGTGCGCGAGGGCGGCCTTGGAGGCATCGCGCACGCGGCTGAACATCGATTCCCCGAAGAACACCGCTCCCAGGCGCACCCCGTACAGCCCCCCGGCGAGCGCCCCGGAGTGCCACACCTCGAGACTGTGCGCGTGCCCGAGCTCGTGCAGCCTCAGGTACGCGGCGCGCATCTCGGCAGTGATCCAGGTGCCGGGGCTGGCCGCGCGCGGCGCGGCGCAGCCGTCGATGACGCCCTCGAAGTCCGCATCCAGTGTCAGGGTGAGTCCGCCGTTGCGCAGCGTCTTGGCGAGGCTGCGCGCGAGCCGGAACTCCTCCGGGAAGAGCACCGCGCGCGGGTCGGGCGACCACCACAGCACCGGCTGCCCGGGGGAGTACCAGGGAAAGATGCCGCGGCGGTAGGCCGCGAGCAGCCGCTCGGGGGACAGGTCCCCGCCGGCGGCGAGCAGCCCCGCGGGTTCCTCGAGTGCCTGCTCCGGAGGCGGGAACCACTCGGGCGCATCGTGCGGGGAGAGCCAGGTGATGGTCCTCACGGGGCGTCCCCCACGCCGCGCCGGTCGCGGTAGGGCACGTGGGTCTGCACCTCGTGTGCGTAGGCCTCGATGGCCGCGCCCTCCTGGGCGAGGTAGTCGGCGATCGCGGCGCGGAACTGGCCGTCGGCGATGTAGTGCGCCGACCAGGTGAGGGTCGGCTCGAAGCCGCGGCTCACCTTGTGCTCTCCCTGCGTGCCCGGCTCGAAGCGCCCGAGACGCTGCGCGATGCAGAACTCGATTCCCTGGTGATAGCAGGTCTCGAAGTGCAGGCTGTGGTAGTCGGCCGAGGCGCCCCAGTAGCGCCCGTAGAGCGCATCCTCGCCGATGAAGAAGATGGCCGCCGCGACCACCGCGCGACCGTGCACGGCGAGCTTCACCATGAGCGACTCGGGCAGGGTACGGGCGATCTCCCCAAAGAAGCCGCGCGAGAGGTAGGGCTCGTGCCCGTGACGCAGGAAGGTGTCGCGGTGCAGCTCGTAGATGTGATCGAGGAGCGCGGCATCGAGCTCCCCGCCCAGGCGCGTCTCGAAGTGCACGCCGGCCTCGGCGACGCGGCGCCGCTCGCGCCGCGCCTTCTTGCGCTTCTCGGCGGTGAAGCTCGCGAGGTAGTCCTCGAAGTCGCGGTAGCCGCGGTTCTCCCAGTGGAACTGGCAGTCCCGCCGCAGCAGCCAGCCGCGGCGCTCGCAGGCTGAGCGCGCCGCCTCATCGAGGAACAGCGCGTGCACGCTCGAGAGCGCGTGGCCCTGCGCGTGCTGCTCGAGCTCGGCGAGCAGCCGCTCGGCGAGCGCCGTGCGGTCGCGGTCGGGGCGCACCAGGAGGCGCGGCCCGGTGGCGGGGGTGAAGGGCGCGGCGAGGGTGAGCTTCGGGTAGTAGCGCCGTCCGATGCGCTCGTAGGCCTTGGCCCAGGCGAAGTCGAACACGAACTCCCCGTAGGAGTGGCTCTTGACGAAGGTCGCCGCGGCGGCCGCAGGTCCGGCGGCATCGCGCACGATCAGGTAGCGCGGCTCCCAGCCGCTGCGGGCACCGACGCAGCGGTGGCGCTCGAGGGCGGCGAGGAACTCGTGGCGGACGAAGGGATTGCCGCGCGCGCCGAGTGCATTCCAGGCTGCCGGGTCGAGCCCCTGGATGCTGTGCTGGAATTCGGCCGAGTCCCTTCCCATGTCCCTTCAGGGCTCCCGCGCGGCTCACTGGCCGGTGGGCATGTCGAGCATTTCCAGGTAGCGGTCGGCATCGAGCGCTGCCATGCAGCCGGCGCCGGCGGAGCTGATCGCCTGGCGGTACACGTGGTCGGCGACGTCGCCGGCGGCGAATACTCCCGGGATGCTGGTGGCCGTGGCATTGCCCTCGATGCCGCTCTTGATGATGAGATAGCCGCCCTCGTGCATGGCGAGCTGCCCGGTGAAGAGCCCGGTGTTGGGCGTGTGGCCGATGGCGATGAACAGGCCGCTGACCGTGAGATCGCGGGTCGCGCCGCCGCCGACCGGCTTCAGGCGCACGCCGTTCACCCCCCGGGCATCCCCCAGCACTTCCTCGACGCTGTGGTTCCAGATGACCGAGATCTTGCCGGCCTCGACCTCCTTGAAGAGCCGGTCCTGCATGATCTTCTCGGCCCGCAGCTTGTCGCGGCGGTGAATCAGGGTGACGTGCTCGGCGATGTGCGACAGATAAAGCGCCTCCTCGACCGCCGTGTTGCCACCGCCGACGATCGCCACGCGCTGCTTGCGGAAGAAGAAGCCGTCGCAGGTGGCGCAGGCGGAGACGCCGCGCCCGCGGTGCGCCTCCTCCGAGGGCAGTCCGAGGTACTTGGCGGTCGCACCGGTGGCGATGATCAGCGCCTCGCAGGTGTAGGTGCCCGAGTCGCCGCTCAGGCGGAACGGGCGGCTCTTGAGGTCGGCGGTGTGCACGTGGTCATTCACGATGTGGGTCTTGAAGCGCTCGGCGTGGCGCTTCATGCGCTCCATCAGCGCCGGCCCCTGCAGCCCCTCGACATCGCCGGGCCAGTTGTCGACGTCGGTGGTCGTCATCAGCTGCCCGCCCTGCTCAAGTCCGGTGATCAGCAGCGGGTGCCGGTTGGCGCGCGCGGCGTAGACGGCCGCGGCGTAGCCGGCCGGTCCCGAGCCCAGAATGATGAGGCGGCTGTGCCTGACGGTCGTCATGGGGATCTCAAGCGCTGGAAAGTCTTCGGGATAGTACCTAAGCCCTATAATGGCGGCCGTCTATCTTACGACGGAGATCCCGCGGTTGGCTGAGTCCCAGGTACAGGCGCGCACCGGTGCACGCTTCAGTTCCGCGGTGAGCCGCGGCCTGCGCGAAAGCGCCGTCATTGCACTCGCGATCGTCGCCCTGGTGCTGCTGCTGGCGCTCGCCAGCTACAGCCCCGAGGACCCGGGGTTCTCCTTCACCGGCGGCCTCGCCCCGGTGCACAACCGCATCGGCGTCATCGGCGCGTGGCTCGCCGACGTGCTCTTCTTTCTATTCGGGCGCCCGGCGTTCCTGTTCCCACTCATGCTGGCGCTCGCCTGCGTCGCCCTGCAGCGACGGCTGCGCGCCGAGAGCCCCTCGCGCGCCAATACCCTGGTGCGCTTCGCCGGGTTCCTCCTGGTGCTGATATCCAGCTGCGCCCTGACGACGCTGCACTGGCAGCCGGGGAGCCTGCGCCAGAGCGCCGGCGGGGTGGTGGGGGCGCTCATCGGCAACGGGCTCGCCTCGGGACTGAACTTCCTCGGCGCGACGCTGCTCCTGATCGCCGCCTGGATGGCCGGCCTGTCGCTCGCCTTCGGCGTCTCCTGGTTCACCGTCATGGACCGCCTGGGGACCCTCACCTGGTCGGGCATCTCCTGGCTGCGCACCCGCCCGGCCGCCTCGCGCGAGGTGGCCGAGGGGCGTGAGCGGCGCCAGGCGCGCAAGGAAGCGGTGCAGAGCGAGCAGAAGAAGGCCGCGAGCCGCTCGCCGCCGCGCATCGAGCCGCCGACCCCGGTGGTGGAGAAGAGTGCGCGCGTGGAGCGCGAGCGACAGGTGTCCCTGTTCGATCCCCCCAAGGCGAACGAGCTGCCGCCGCTGAAACTGCTCGATGATCCGCCGCCGCGCGAGCCGCTGTACTCCGCCGAGGCGCTCGAGGCGCTGTCGCGCCTGGTGGAGATGAAACTCAAGGACTTCGCCATCGAGGCCGAGGTGGTGGCGGTGCAGCCCGGCCCCGTGGTGACGCGCTTCGAGCTGCGCCCGGCCCCGGGCGTGAAGGCGAGCCAGATCACCGCGCTCGCCAAGGACCTGGCACGCGCCCTCTCGGTGCTCAGCGTGCGCGTGGTGGAGGTGATCCCCGGCAAGAGCGTCATGGGGCTCGAGATCGCCAACGAGAAGCGCGAGGTCGTGACCCTGGGGGAGATCATCCGCTCCAAGGCCTACGACGAGATGCACTCGCCGCTCGCGCTCGCCCTCGGCAAGGACATCGGCGGGCAGCCGGTGGTGGCGGACCTGACGCGCATGCCGCACCTCTTGATCGCCGGCACCACCGGCTCGGGCAAGTCGGTCGGCATCAACGCCATGGTGCTCTCGCTCCTCTATAAGTCGACCGCCGAGCACGTGCGCCTCATCATGATCGACCCGAAGATGCTCGAGCTGTCGGTCTACGAGGGTATCCCGCACCTGCTCGCCCCGGTGGTCACCGACATGAAGCAGGCGGCCAATGCGCTGCGCTGGTGCGTCGCGGAGATGGAGCGCCGCTACCAGCTCATGGCCGCGCTCGGGGTGCGCAACATCGTCGGCTTCAATCGCCGCGTGAAGGAGTCGCTCGAGGCCGGCAAGCCCATCAAGGACCCGGTGATGCTGCTGCGGGCCGCCAACGATCCGACCATCGACCAGAGCCAGATCCAGGACCTCACGCCGCTCCCGTACGTGGTGGTGGTGGTCGATGAGCTCGCCGACCTCATGATGATCGTCGGCAAGAAGGTCGAGGAGCTGATCACCCGCCTCGCGCAGAAGGCGCGCGCCTCGGGCCTGCACCTGGTGCTCGCCACGCAGCGCCCGTCGGTGGACGTGATCACCGGGCTCATCAAGGCCAACATTCCCTGCCGCATCGCCTTCCAGGTCTCGGCGCGCGTCGACTCGCGCACCATCCTCGATCAGATGGGTGCCGAGACGCTGCTCGGTCACGGCGACATGCTGTACCTGCCGCCCGGTACCTCGCTGCCGACGCGCGTGCACGGCGCCTTCGTCTCCGACCAGGAAGTGCACCGCGTGGTCGAGGCCCTGAAGACCCCGACGCCGCCGAACTACATCGAGGAGGTGCTCTCCGGTCCCCGCGCCCCGATCCCGGGCCTGTCCGGGGAGGAGTCGGAAGGTGGCGCGGGAGGCGCGGAGGATCCCGAAGCCGATCCGCTCTACGACGAGGCCGTGCGCATCGTGACCTCCGAGCGCAAGCCCTCGATCTCTTACGTGCAGCGGCGGCTGAAGATCGGCTACAACCGCGCCGCGCGGCTGCTGGAGGCGATGGAGCAGGCCGGCCTCGTCGGCCCGCTGCAGGCGAACGGTTCGCGCGACGTGCTCGCCCCGGCGCCGCCGGAGGAGTGAAGCGGTGCGCGCTGCAGTTGGCGCCGCGCGGCCGCGACCTGCGCGCCTGTCCTGGGCGCTCGGGGCCCTGCTGGTGCTCGCGGCCACCACCGCCGCCGCGGCCACGCCGCTTGATGCCTACCTCGATAATCTCAAGACGCTGCGGGCGAATTTCGTGCAGACCCTGAGCGATGCCCACGGGCGCGAGATCGATCGCGCCAGCGGCACGCTCATCGTGCAGCGCCCGGGCAAGTTCAGCTGGGACATCCACCCGCAGGGCGCCGGCGGTGTGGCCACCGGCGAGGGCCAGCTGATGGTGTGCGACGGCACCAACCTGTGGTTCCTCGATCGGGACCTGAAGCAGGTGACGGTGAAGCCGGTCGACGCCGCCCTCAGTGCCACCCCGGCGATGCTGCTCTCGGGAGCCGCCGATCTCAGGAGCAATTTCAAGATCACTCCGGCCGGGGAGCGCCAGGGTCTCACCTGGGCGCTGGTCGAGCCGCTCGCCGCCGAGGCGGACTTTCGCAGCGCGCTCTTCGGGTTCGCGGGCGACGCCTTGAAGCGCATGATCGTCGAGGACAAGCTCGGCCAGACCGCGACGATCCTGTTCGACAAGGTGGTGCGCAACGGCGCGGTCAGCCCGGCCGAGGTGAGCTTCACCCCTCCCAGGGACGTCGATGTCATCGGCACGCCGCAGCCCTAGGTCGCGGCGCGCCGGGTCCTAGCCCCGTGAGCGCGGGCGATCTCTTCGCGCAGGAGGCGCTGCGGCCGCTCGCCGATCGCATGCGGCCGCGCTCGCTCGCCGAGTTCGTCGGCCAGGGGCACCTGCTTGGACCGGGCAAGCCGATCGCCGCCAGCATTGCCGCCGGGCGGCTGCACTCGCTCATCCTCTGGGGTCCGCCCGGTACCGGCAAGACCACCCTGGCGCGCCTCATCGCCCAGGCCTCGAACGCGCAGTTCATCGCGCTCTCGGCGGTGATGGCCGGGGTCAAGGACATCCGCGCGGCGGTCGAGGCCGCACGCACCGCGCGCGCCACCGACGGCCGCCCGACGCTGCTGTTCCTTGATGAGGTGCACCGCTTCAACAAGGCACAGCAGGACACGTTCCTGCCCTACGTCGAGGACGGCACGCTCACCTTCGTCGGCGCCACCACCGAGAATCCGTCCTTCGAGGTGGTGAGTGCGCTGCTGTCGCGGGCGCGCGTCTACGTGCTGCGCGCGCTCGCCCCCGAGGACCTGGTCACGCTGCTGCAGCGCGCGCTCGGCGACCGCGAGCGCGGTCTCGGGCGCGAGGGCCTGAGCGCCGAGCCCGAGGCGCTCGAGCTGCTGGCGCGCGCCGCCGATGGCGACGCGCGGCGCGCGCTCAACATGCTCGAGCTCGCGGCGGGACTGGCGGCCGCGGCCACCGGCGCGCACACCGTGAGCGTGGAGTTCGCGCGCGAGGTCGCCGGCGGCGGGCACCGGCGCTTCGACAAGGGGGGCGATCAGTTCTACGACCAGATCTCGGCGCTGCACAAGTCGGTGCGTGGCTCGGACCCGGACGGCGCGCTCTACTGGCTGTGCCGCATGCTCGATGGCGGCTGTGATCCGATCTACCTGGCGCGACGCATCGCCCGCATGGCGATCGAGGACGTCGGGCTCGCCGATCCGCGCGCCTTTGCCCTCACGCTCGATGCCTGGGAGGGTTTCGAGCGCCTCGGCAGCCCGGAAGGCGAGCTCGGACTTGCGACCGCGGTGGTTTACCTCGCCTGCGCGCCGAAGAGCAACGCGGTGTACGTCGGCATGGGCGAGGCGCTCGCGGACGTGCAGCAGTTCGGCACGCTGGAGGTGCCGCTGCACCTGCGCAACGCACCGACGCGCCTCATGAAGAACCTCGGCTACGGGCGCGATTACCGTTACGCCCACGACGAGCCGGAGGGCTTCGCGGCCGGCGTGCGCTACCTGCCGGAGAGCCTGCCGGATCGGCGATACTACCGCCCGGTGCCCCGCGGGCTTGAAATCAAGATCGGCGAGGCCCTCGCGCGGCTGCGCGCGCGCAACGAGTCGAAAGGCTGAAGTGCTCACGTGATCGATCCGAAACTACTGCGCGCCGATCCGGAGGCCGTCGCCACCAACCTCGCCCGCCGCGGCTTCAAGCTGGACGTGACGGCGCTGCGCGCGCTCGAGGACAAGCGCAAGCCCTTCGCGGTCGAGGTCGACCGGCTGCGCGCCGAGCGCAATGCCAACGCCAAGGCGGTCGGCATGGCCAAGGGGCGCGGCCAGGACACCGCCGAGCTCATCGCGCGGGGCGAGAGCCTCACCGGCGCGCTCGCCGCCGCCGAGGCGCAGCTGAGCGCCGTGCAGGAGGAACTCGAGCAGTGGCAGCTCGGATTGCCGAACCTGCTGCACGAGTCGGTCCCCGACGGGGCTGACGAGAATGCCAACCGCGAGGTGCGCCGCAGCGGTGCGCCGCGCGCCTTCAGCTTCAAGCCGCGCGACCACGTCGAGGTCGGCGAGCGCCTCGGCGGACTGGACTTCGAGGCCGCGGCGCGCATCTCCGGGGCACGCTTCGTGGTGCTGCGCGCCGGGGTGGCGCGGCTGCACCGCGCGCTCGCACAGTTCATGCTCGACCTGCACACGCGCGCCCACGGCTACACCGAAGTGCACGTGCCCTACCTGGTGCAGCCGCCCGCGCTCATCGGCACCGGGCAGCTGCCGAAGTTCGAGCAGGACCTCTTCGGGGTGCGCGGCCCGCAGGGCTTCTATCTCATCCCGACCGCGGAGGTTCCGGTCACCAACCTGGTGCGCGAGTCGATCCTCGCCGCCGAAGCGCTGCCCCTGAAGCTGGTGTGCCACACGCCGTGCTTCCGCTCCGAGGCGGGAGCGGCCGGCAAGGACACGCGCGGCATGATCCGCAATCACCAGTTCGACAAGGTCGAGCTGGTGCAGATCGTGCGCCCGCAGGACTCCTACGCGGCACTCGAGGAGCTCACCGGGCACGCCGAGGCGGTGCTGCGGGCGCTCGAGATCCCGTACCGCACGGTGGCGCTATGCGCCGGGGACATCGGCTTCGCCAGTGCCAAGACCTACGACCTCGAGGCCTGGCTGCCCTCGCAGGAGCGCTACCGCGAGATCTCCTCGTGCAGCAACTTCGAGGCGTTCCAGGCGCGGCGCATGCAGGCGCGCTGGCGCAACCCCGAGGGCGGCAAGCCCGAGCCGCTGCACACGCTGAACGGCTCGGGGCTCGCGGTCGGGCGCACCCTGGTGGCGATACTCGAAAACTTCCAGAACGAGGACGGCTCGGTCAGCGTGCCGTTGGCGCTGCAGCCCTACATGGGCGGCCTCACGCGCCTCAGCGCATAGACTATCGATAATCGATAGCTCTATACTGCGTTTCACTATGAAACGCCCGCCGCGCAAGCTCGCCGCCGCGCGCGCGCGCGATCCGCTCTTCAACCGTTCGGTAGAAAAGGCCTTCGCCATCCTCGGGGCCTTTGGCGGTGAGCGACGCGCGCTGAGCCTCGCCGACCTTGCCGCCTCGGTGGGCATGACGACGAGCTCCGCGCAGCGCTGCGTGCATACGCTGGTGCGGCTCGGCTTCCTGCGCCGCGACCCGGGCGTGAAGCGCTGGGTGCTCACACCCCGGGCACTGACCTTCGCCAACGCCTACCTCTCCGGCCACGCCCTGCTCGAGCAGGCCACCACGCACCTCATCGACCTCAACCAGGCGAGCGGGGAGTCGGTGAGCATGACCGAGCCGGAAGGCCTGGACATGGTGTTCATCGCGCGCTTCCCGAGCCTGAAGCGCTTCTACATCCACACCCCGGTCGGGCGGCGCCTGCCGATGTACTGCACCGCCTCGGGGCGGGCCTACCTGTCCGCGCTGCCGCGCGAGGCGGCCCAGCGCCTCGTGCGCCGCGCGGAGCTGAAGGCGCTCACGCCGCACACCCTCACCGATCCGGCGCTGATCCTCAGGCGCATCCACGAGGCGCGCGAGGCCGGCTACGCCTGGTCAGACCAGGAATGCTATCGCGGCGATCTCACCATCGCCGCCGCCGTGCTCGGCATCGACGGCACGCCGCTCGCCGCCATCAACATCTCCGCGCCGACCAGCCGCTGGACGCTGACGGAGATGCGCTCGCGGCTCGCGCCGCTGTTGCTGCAGACGGCGCGCGCCGCCTCTTGCGGCCAGTCGCTCCTGCGCTCCGCATGACCACCAACAGCGCAGGGAAAGAAGCCATGCACGAGCTCAGCCGCGCGCTGCGGCCGCGTCACATCACCATGATCTCGATCGGCGGCATGATCGGCGCGGGCCTGTTCGTCAGCAGCAGTGCGGCGATCGCCGCGACCGGGCCGGCGATCGTGGTCAGCTACATGATCACCGGCACCCTGGTGCTGCTGGTCATGCGCATGCTCGGCGAGATGGCCATGCGGCTGCCCAACGTGCGCTCCTTCACCGAGTTCGGGCGCGCGGGACTTGGCCCCTGGGGCGGCTTCGTCGCCGGCTGGCTGTACTGGTACTTCTGGATGATCGTCGTGCCGGTGGAGGCGATCGCCGGCGCGCGCATCCTGCACGACTGGACCGGCCTGCCGCCGCTGCCGCTCGGGCTCGGGCTCATGGGCATCATGACGGCGGTGAACCTGATGTCGGCGCGCTCCTACGGGGAGTTCGAGTTCTGGTTCGCCTCGATCAAGGTGGCGGCCATCATCGTCTTCATCGCCTGCGCCGGCAGCTATGCCTTCGGCCTGATCGGCCCGCACCACATGACCTTCGGCAATCTCACCGACTTCGGCGGCTTTGCTCCCAAGGGCCCGATCGCGGTGCTCTCGGGTGCGGTCACCGTGTACTTCTCGCTCACCGGGGCGGAGATCACCACCATCGCGGCGGCGGAGTCCGAGGAGCCGGCGCGCGCCGTGGCGCGCATGAGCACCACGGTGATCGTGCGCATTCTCACCTTCTACGTGGGCTCGGTGCTGCTGATCGTCAGCGTGGTGCCGTGGACGCAGGTGCACCCGCCCGGCTCGCCCTTCACCCTGGCGCTCAGCACCATGGGTTTCAAGGGCGCGAGCCTGGTGATGAGCGCCATCATCCTCACCGCGGTGCTCTCGTGCCTGAACTCGGCTTTCTATGTGTGCTCGCGCGTGCTGTTCGTGCTCGCCGAGCACGGCGATGCGCCGCAGGGGCTGGTGCAGCTCAATTCGCGCCGCGTCCCGACCCGCTCGGTGTGGATGGGGAGCCTCGCCGGCGTGCTGGGACTGTTCGCCGCCACCGCGCACTCGCAGGTGGTGTTCACCTTCCTGGTGAACGCTTCCGGGGCACTGATGGTGTTCATCTACCTCATGATCGCCATCGCGCACCTGCGGGTGCGCCGCGCTGCCGAGGCGCGCGGTGGGCCCGAGCCGGCGCTGAAGATGTGGCTGTTTCCGTGGGCCAACTACCTGGCGATCGGCGGCATGATCGCGGTGCTGGTGGCGATGGCGCTCACACCGGAGATGCAGCGCGATCTGCGGGTGAGCGTGTTGTCGCTGCTGGTGGCGTACGGCGCTTTCCGGATCGTCGACAGCCGGCGTCGTGCCCGCGCCGTGGCGAGCACCGCCTCGGCCGGATCGTGAGTACAGCGTACGAGGCGCTGCGCTGCGGCAGCGCGTGCTTGAGTAGCGCCCGAGGTTAGGACTACATTGCCGGCCGGCACGAGTGGCGCGGCCATGACAACCAACAATGATCGATGGGAGAGGTTTTATGCGGCGCGATCGTGATGTGAGTCGGGTCAGCCGGTGTCTGCCGGCTGTGGTGACGGCTGCGGGGGCACTGCTGGCCGCGGGCGGCGCGCTGGCGCAGGAGCAGGGCGCGGCCACCGAGGCGGCCGCCGCACCGCTGCAGGAGATCACCGTGACGGCGACCCGCCGCGAGGAGTCCCTGAGCAAGGTGCCGATCAGCGTCACCGCTCTCACCCAGGAGGCGCTGGATGACCGCGGCGTCAAGGACTTCCAGGAGATCGCGCGCTTCACGCCGGGGGTCAACTTCGACAACTCCGGCACCAACAACATCTCGATCCGCGGCATCTCCGGCACCGGTGGTGCCGGCACGACCGGCATCTACCTCGATGACACCCCGATCCAGATGCGTGCGCTTGCCTTCAATCCCGACGAGGCGCTGCCGAAGTCCTTCGACGTCGAGCGCGTGGAGGTCCTGCGTGGCCCGCAGGGCACGCTGTTCGGCGCCGGCTCCGAGGGCGGCACGGTGCGCTACATCACCGTGCAGCCGAGCCTCACCAAGTCCTCCATGTACAGCCGCGAGGAGATCGCCACCACCGAGAACGGCGATCCGAGCTATGAGGCGGGCATCGCCGCCGGCGGCCCGCTGGTGCAGGGCGTGTTCGGTGCCCGCGTCGCGGTCTCGATCCGCCACGACGGCGGCTACGTGAATGACATCAACCCCGTGACCGGCGCCAACGTCGAGCACAACGCCAACTACCGCGACACGCTGCTGGTGCGCCTCGCGGGCCTGTGGGCGCCCTCGGAGAGCTGGAGCCTGACGCCCGGAATCTACTTCCAGGACGCCAAGCGCAACGACATCGACAACTACTGGCCGATCTACTCCAATCCCAGCAATGGCGAGTTCGTCAACGCCGACCCCTCGCAGCGGCACGTGCCGGACCGTTTCTACCTCGCGTCCCTGAAGATCCAGGGCAACCTGAGCTTCGCCGACTTCATCTCCAACACCTCCTACTACCACCGCCGCGAGCAGACCGGCTACGAAGGCACGCTCTACAACCTCGGCTACTACCAGACCTTCATCGGCAGCCAGATCCTGGTGGATGCGGCCGGCGTGCACCTGCCGGCCGGGGCGACCAACTACGTCTCGCCCTCGACGGTCGACAACGGCCAGCAGAACTTCACCCAGGAGTTCCGCCTGCAGTCGAACAACCCGGGCACGAAGCTGCAATGGACCACCGGACTGTTCCTCACGGTGAACCGCCAGAGCTACCTCGAGCAGATCCATGACCCGATGCTCAACGAGCTCACCGTGGCGCTCACCGGGCAGCCGTACTACGAGATCTTCACCGACGAGAACGGCAACCCGCTGCACTACGACCCGCAGTTCCCGGACGACTCGTACTTCCTCAAGACCAACGCCAAGGACGAGCAGTACGCGGCCTTCGGCGAGATCAACTACGCCTTCACCGACTGGTTCAAGCTGATCGCCGGCGTGCGCCTGTCGAAGAACAAGTACTCCTTCGACACCCTCACCGGCGGCCCGCAGCTGTTCAACACCACGCGCGCCGGCAGCGGCTCGAACTCCGAGAACGCCACCACGCCGCGGCTCGGACTGCAGTTCCAGGTGGACCCGAACAACCTCTATTATTTCACCTATGCCAAGGGCTTCCGTCCGGGTGGCGCCAACAACCCGCTGCCGCCACAGGCCTGCGCCGAGGACTTCGCCAACTTCGGCATCAGCGAGGCCCCGCCGACCTACAACTCCGATACCGTCGACAGCTTCGAGGTGGGCGCGAAGAACAACATCGGTGGCCGCGTGCGCCTCGCCACCAGCATCTATTACATCAAGTGGAACAACATCCAGCAGACCGTCATCCCGCCGGTGTGCCAGATCTCCTTCATCGCCAACCTCGGCAAGGCGGTCGCCAAGGGTGCCGACATCCAGGCGCAGATCGCCGTCAGCGAGCACTTCGACGTCGAGCTCTCGGCCGGCTACACCGATGCGCGCTACAGCGCCGACTCGCGCCTGAGCAGCATCGAGGCCAAGCCGATCGTGGCCGACGGCGATGCGATCACCGGCGCCTCGAGCGAGACCGGCGGCGGGCAACCCACTGCGCCCGTCACCGCCACCCTCGGGCTCGAGTACCACTTCACCGCCTTCCAGAAGCCGGCCTTCATCCGCGGCGACATGGAGTACGAGGGGCGCGCCAAGTGGCTGACGCCGGGCCTGGACCCGAACACGCAGCAGTACGACACCGGCAACTTTGAGCTGCCGGGCACCGTGTTCACCAGCATGCGCGCCGGCATGGAGTTCGGCGAGTGGCAGATCAGCGCCTTCGTGGATAACCTCGCGAACCTGCACCCGGTGGTCGACTACAACAACACCATCTGTCCCAACGACGTGACGACGCCGGACTGCAACCAGGCGAGCGGCTCACGGCTGCTGCGCGAGTACACCTGGCGGCCGCGCACTTTCGGCATGACCTTCATCTTCCGGCGCTGATGAGGGGCGGCGGCGCCACGACGGCATCGCGCGGCGCGACTTCCTGCAGCGGACGCTGCTCTGCTCGCCGGCGCTAGCTAGCGCGATCGCTTGTAGATCTCGCGCCCCTGGAACCAGGTGGCGAGGACCTGGGTCTTCGCAATGTCGTCGGGGTGGCCCTTGGCCGCCGTCGTGAAGATATCGCGGTCGAGCACCACGAAGTCGGCGGACTTGCCCACCTCGAGCGAGCCGGCATCGGCGGCGATGTTCAGCTGCCGGGCGCCGCTGATCGTGTAGGCCTCGATCACTTCCGGCAGCGTGATCGCCTGCTGCGCGCTCAAGGGCTGCTGGCCGGGAATGCGGCGCGTGACCGCGTAGGCCATGTTGACGAACGGGCGCGGGTCGCGGGTATCGACCGGCGCATCCGAGCCCGCGGTGATGGTCGCGCCGGCGGACTTGACCGCGCGCACCGGGTAGACGTTGGCCTCATAGTAGCTGCCGGGGGGGTGCAGCGCCTTGTAGTCGTTGCCGTGCACCTCCTGCACGAACGGGATCACCGTGAGGTCGTACTCGGGGAAGGCGGCCATCCAGGCATAGGTGAAGGCGACGTACAGGTGGTCGCGGCCGATGCGCGCCTGATCGTACGGGTGGGCGAGCTGCAGGTGGGCGATGGTATCGCGGGTGCTGGCGTTGCCGTCGGCGGCACGCGCCGCCTCGATGGCATCGACCGCGGTGCGCACCGCGCGGTCGCCGATGGCGTGGATGTGCAGGGTGTAGCCGGCGAGGTGCATGCGGCGCGCATACTGGAGAATGACCTCGCGCGGCATCTGCAGGTGCCCGTCGGAGATGGTGCACTGGCCGGGGTGGTAGCCGTGGCTGCGCAGGAAGGAGCCGACCTGCTCGGCGCTCGCGTAGTTCTCGGGGTGGGCGCGCACCTCGACGCAGATGGGCGCGGCGGTGTCCACGTAGCCGGTGACCGTCGAGTTGCCTTCGCGATCGAGGGCGAAGATCGGCTGCAGCCAGGGCTTGAGGCTCGCGCCGTCGGGCAGCGTCGGCGGCACCGCCAGCGGATTACCCTCGATCACCCCGTCGGCGAAGATCTTCACCACGTCCGCGCGCACCAGCTGCGTGGCGGCGTACTTGGTGCGGATGGCGTTGGCCCTCGCCAGGATCCCCTCGTAGTCGATGCTGCCGTCGGGCTTCTTATTAATGGTGGGATCGAAGTACTGCGCGAGCTCGACGCGCACCGTGAGCGCGTTCGCGGCCAGGAGCTTGTCGTAGACCACCTGGCCTTCGGGGGGCGCGTAGGCGTCCAGCACCCCGGTGATGCCCGAGCCGGCCAGCTTCCGGGTTACGCGCTCGGGGGTCCGCAACACGCCCTCGAGGTTCAGGTACATGACGGTGAGCGGGCTGATGGCGGCGCGCGGTTGCTCCTCGTTGACCGCGCCGTTCGGCTCGCCCTGGGCATCCACGCCGACGAAGGGCTTGAAGGCCGCGAAGTCGGTCTCGAGCGTTGCCTTGGAGTAGCCGACCACCACGCCCGCCGCGTTGCGGGCCTGCGCGAGCGCCAGGCTGTTGAAGGCGCCGTGGTGGCCGTCCTCGCCGAGCAGCTGGATGCCGCGCGTGGTGGAAGCCGCATCGAGCGCGGCGCGCAGCGTCGGGAGCTGCGCATCGGCCTGGTTGCCGCTGGTGGGGTTCCACTGGTAGACGTTCAGGATGCGACCGGGCGGGGTCTTGTAGCGCTCAAGACACGTGGCGACCGCCTGGCTGATCTGCCGGAGCGTGAGCGGCTGGTTGTCGAGATCGCATACGTCGAGGTCGGCGATGTCCAGCGGATGGATGTGCGAGTCGATGAGCCCGGGCAGCACCAGGTGCTTGCCCAGATCCTCGACGCGGGTCTTCGGGCCGACCCAGGCCTGCACGTCCTTGCTGCTGCCGAGGAAGGTGATGCGGCCGTCCTTGACCGCGAGCGCCTCCACCACCGAGCGCTGCTCATCGACGGTGTAGATCTTGGCGTTGCGCACCACGAGGTCGGCGGGCGGCGAGGGGGCCTCGGCGGCGAAGGCCGGCAGGCAGGCGAGCAGCAGGGCGGGTGCGGCCAGGCGCAGCGGATCAGCCATAAGTACTCCGGTTCTCAGGTGGGAAGCCCTCAGTAGCCGGCGGCGGGGGCCGGCCCGCTCGCGGCGAGCGCGCGCACGACTTCACTGCGGCGCGCCTGCACGTCGGCAAGCGGGGTACGCCGCGCGCGGGTGACTTCGTCCAGGGTGAAGGGCGCAGGCGCCGCCTGCCCGGCCGCCGGGTAGGTCACGGCCAGCCAGTTGAGGACCGCCACCAGCTGCGTGTCCGAGAGCGCCGAGTTGGCCGCTCCCGGCACGCGCAGCACGTAGTCGCGTCCTTCGGTCGTGCGCATGTAGAGGGGCAGCGTGCCGGCGAGCGGCGGGATCTTGCCCGGCACTCCCGCGGCGCTCTCGCCGTGACAACCCATGCAATAGAGCATGTAGTCCTGGGCGGGGCTGGCGAGCGCGGCGCGCGCCACGGCGAGCAGCGCCAGGACGGCGGCAGACAGCGCGGCGCGCACGCTCTCAGGTCCCGCCGGGTACGACGCCCTTACGATGCGCGCGTACCGCCGCGCCGTCCTGCGGCTGGGCACGCTCGGCGGCGATCTCCGCGGCGGTGAGCGGCTTCACGGCGGCGCCGGCGTGGCCGAGATCGAAGACCACGAAGTTGAGCGTGGCGGCGAGTGTGGCGTCATCCAGGCGCGCAAAGTCCGGCATCTTGAAATCGTAGTGCTTGTCCTCGACCGTGATCTCGCCGAACAGGCCGTAGAGCACGGTCATGGCGAGCTGGCGGCGGCCTTCGGCGCTCTCGGCATAGTGCGCCGGGTAGCTGGTGAGCGGCGGGGCGAGCCCGGGTACGCCGCTGCCGGCAGCGCCGTGACACACCGAGCAGTTCGCCTGAAAGCTCGCCGCGCCGTCGGCGAACTGCGGCTCCGCCGCTCCTGCGCAGCCGAGCACGAGCACGCCCGCCACGGCCGCACCGCGGCGTAACGGGGGACGCAGCCGTGTCATTTTTCCGCGACCCCGAGGATCACCGACACCGAGCAGTGGTAGTTCGCGTCGGCGTTGGCCATGCACCAGTTGAGGTCGTTGTTGCGCGAGGGCCGGTACATCGGCTTCTCGCGCTCGTTGCGGTTGCAGTCGCAGTTACCGCAGCTGGTCTTACCGCAGCAGTCGTTGTAGGAGACGATGTAGTCGCGCCCGTCGCCGGGATTGTGGCAGGTGCCGATCCACGTGATGGGGGAGGGCGTGGCCCCGGGCGGGCAGGAGCTCGAGGTACCGCCGCAGCAGGAACACAGGAAACCGTCGATGGCGCAGTACTTCCAGTACTCGCAGCTCTCAGGCCCGACGGGTGCCGGCTTGCCCTCGGCCGCGTGCGCGCGCGCGCCGCGGTCGATCGGCAGCAGCGGCAGCAGCGCGGCGCCGGTGAGCACCTGGCCCAGGGTGGCGAGGAGGCTGCGGCGCGAGGTACGCCGCGCGATGGCGCGGGTGGAGTCTTCGAAGAGCTGATCGAGCGAGCGCATCACTGGCCTTTAGGGTGTGAACATCATCCACGGCGACTGGCCGAGCGCGCGCTCGACGTGCTTCACCTTGCCGCTCAGCGCATCGAGCACCGCGACGTCGGCGGACTTGGTCGCGGCGAACAGCACCGGGGCGGCGTCCTGCGTTACGTGCAGCGCCAGCACCTCGGCGGGCCCGGGCGCGTGCATCGGCCAGCGCGCCAGGCGCTTGTGGGTGGCGGTGTCAAACACCCAGATCTCCGCGCCCGGGTCCTTGTGCGTGCCCTCGCCGCCCTGGTGCATGGACACGTACAGGCGGCCGAGGCCGCGGTGCCAGGTGGCCGGTTCCGTGCCGCCGACGCGCCAGTGACCGCGCTCGGCGGCGCTCACGAGAGACCAGGCGGGCGCGAACGCCGGCTGCGCGCCGCTCAGGTCCACCTCGTGGACATCGCCGAGAAAGGAGACGAAGGCCTGGCCGTTCTTGGTGGCCACGCCCTGCACGAAGATCGGGTCCTTGTCGGCGTCGAAGAACGGCTCGGACATGGCCCGCGCGGTCTCGTGGCCATCGCCATCGAGGGTGACCGTCAGCAGGCGCCCGCTCTCGCAGATCGAGGAGACCCGGTAGTTGCCGGAGGGGATCACGAGCACGCAGCCGGCCGTGTCGACCTCGCCGAGCACCTTGCCGTGCACCGGGTCGAGCACGCCGAAGGAGGCCGCCGGGGTCACGTAGGAGGTGAACAACAGGTGGCCGTCGGGACTGTAGGCGACGCTATAGGGGGTCGGCAGCGTCATGGCGCGCTTGTTCGGCAACACGATCTCGCGCGTGACGGCGAGGGTGGCGTTGTCGGTGAACTCGACGACGTCGGTGCGCGCGCCGCGGCTGCCGCGTGCGAAGTAGGTGGTCGCGACCACGCTGGTGGCGCCATCCGGGGAGAGGTTGTAGGCCGGGTAGAAGCCCATGTCGATCTGCCCGAGCCGGCGGTGCGTGTCGGCATCGAACAGGTGGATGCGCTGGTCGATCTCGTTGCTGAAGGAGACGTCGAATACGTACACCCAGTGCGGGCCGCGCGGCGGCAGCGGTTCGACGGTCAGGTGCTCGGCGGCCAGTGGCGGCGGCGGTGCCGCGGCGCGCGCCGCGGCCGCGACGAGAACGAACAGGATGGCGGTCACGAGAGACGCTGATCGCATCGGTTTCCCCAGGCCGATCGCGCTTGCGAGGCGCGTTTCGAATTCCCGGGACAGGCCCGGGTCGGCAGCTTGCTGCGAGGAAGTCTGGCACATCGCCGCTGACGGCGAAAGGTGCCGCGCAGCAGGCGTGGGCGCGTTTGACCGCCTGCGGGGGCTGCCGTAGAGTCGCACTCCGCACGATTGACAAAAATCGATAATCGATAGACCCCGATGCCCGCCGTAGCGCTGCAGTCGCTGTGGTCAGTGACGGCCCCCGCGGGGCCCGCGTGTCCGACACTCGGTGGTGAGCGCAGCACTCAGGTCGCCGTGATCGGCGCCGGCTACACCGGTCTTACCGCGGCGCTGCATCTGGCCGAGGCCGGCCGCGACGTGGCGGTGCTCGAGAGCCGCGACATCGGTGCGTGCGCCTCGGGCCTGAACGGCGGTCAGGTCATCCCCGGCGTCAAGCACGACCCGGACACCCTCACGCAGATCTTCGGCGAGCAGGCCGGCGAGCGCTACACGCGGACCGTAGGCGGCGCGCCTGACCTGGTGTTCGAGCTGATCGCGCGCCTCGGCATCGATTGCGACGTGCTACGCAGCGGCTGGATACAGCCGGCGAGCTCGGAGGCGGCGCTCGCGCCGCAGGCGGCGCGCGTGGCGCAGTGGCAGCGGCGCGGCGCGCCGATCGAGATGCTCTCGCGTGCGCAAGCTGCGCAGCTGCTCGGCTCCGAGCGCTACGCCGGCGGGCTGCTCGACCGCCGCGGCGGCACCGTGCAGCCGCTCGCGTACGCGCGCGGACTGGCGCAGGCGGCCCTCAGGGCGGGTGCGCAGATCTTCGTGCAGTCGCCGGCCGTGAAACTGACCGACGAAGGCGGCCGGTACCGCATCGCGAGCCCGGGCGGCAGCCTCAGCGCGCCGTGCGTGATCATCGCCACCAATGCCTATACCACCGCGCTCACCGATACGCTGCGCCGCTCGGTCGTACCCGTACCCTCGTTCCAGGTGGCGACCGCACCGCTGCCGGAGGCGCTACGGGCGAAGATCCTGCCCGAGGGCCAGGCGGCGTCCGACACCTGCCGGCTGCTGCGCTACTTCCGCGTGGACCGCAGCGGGCGGCTGGTGATGGGGACGCGGGGCACGTTTGCCGCCGCGCCGACCACTTGTTCCGTGCGCCACCACTACCGTGCGGTGCAGGAGATCTACCCGCAGCTCGCCGGCATCGGCTTCGAATACCACTGGGGGGGTCTCGTGGCCATGACGACCGACCATTTGCCACACCTGCACGAGCTCGCACCGGGACTCATCGCGGGGCTTGGCTACAATGGCCGCGGCGTGGCGATGGCGACGGTCATGGGGCGGCTGCTGGCGCGGTGGGCACTAGGTGCGGGGCCCGCCGACCTCGGCTTCCCGGTCACGCCGCTGCGCACCGTGCCCCTGCATGCCTTCAGCGGCCTCGGCGTGCGTGCCAGCATCCAGTACCTGCGCCTCGCGGATGCGCTCGGGCGCGCCGCGGGCGCCTGACATGCGGATCTGACCCGATGACCGTCAAAGTCACACTGCTCGTGGTCCTGGTGCTGGTGAACATCGCCTTCGTATGGGGGTGGATCTGGGCGGTGCGCCGCCACCGCCTGACGGGCCGCCCCACCTGGAGCGATGTGCTGATCGGTGGCGTCACCGATTTTCTCGACACGCTCGGCATCGGCTCCTTCGCCCCGACCACCGCGCTCTTCAAGTTCCGCGGCCGACCGGCGGATGAGCTCATCCCCGGCACGCTCAACGTCGGTCACAACGTCGCGGCCTTCATGGAGACCTGGCTCTTCATCACCGCAGTCAGCGTCGACCCGACGCTGCTCGGCTGCATGATCGGCAGCGCGACACTCGGGGCGTGGCTCGGGGCCGGGGTCGTCAGCCGCCTGCCGCGGCGCTCGATCCAGATCTGGATGGGATTTGCGCTCCTGGTGGCCGCGGCCGGCTTCGTGATGAAGAACCTCGGCTGGCTGCCCCCGGGCGGGGACGCCTACGCTCTCTCGGGCTGGCGCTTCGCGGTGGCGGTGGGCGCGAACTTCGTGTTCGGCGCGCTGATGTGCATCGGCATCGGCAACTATGCGCCGACCATCATCCTGCTCGGGCTGCTCGGCATGCACCCCGCGGCGAGCTACCCCATCATGATGGGCAGCGATGGCCTGGTGCAGCCCGTCGCCAGCCTGGGATTCTTCAAGTCGGGCCGCTTTTCGCACGGCACGTCCATCGGGCTGTTCATGGGCGGCATCGTCGGCGTGCTGGTCGCCTTCTACATCGTGCGCACGCTGCGGGTCGAGCTGCTGCGCTGGCTGATCATCATCGTCGTCACGTACGCCGCCGTCTCGATGCTGCGCTCGGCGTACGCGACCCGGGTGAGCGCGCCCGCGGCGCGCTAGCCCCCGGGCCGGTACTGCTTCAGCCGGCCTCCCAGCCCATGCGCACGGCCACCAGGTGGCCGCCCTGGTGCTGGTGCACCGGCGTCGTGTGGCTCGCACTGGCCGCGGCCTGCTCCGGGCACTGCGCCAGGACTTCCTTAGCCTGCACCGGCGGCGTGACGCTAAATACGGCCGCGATAATCAGGCCGAGCATCAGGTTGACCGCCACCGAACCGACTACTCCAAACGCTGTCGTGGTTTTCACAGGACTCTCCTCCCAAGGACCAGATTCGTTACGCATATGAGACGCTTTTCGACCTACCCCGGTCTGCGGCGCCGCCTCGTACCCATCCTCGCCGCCGACGGGTTCGTCCCCGGGGTGTCCCCGCAGGTCCGAACCGGTGGGTGTTACGCTCTCTTGGAGGCGGGGCCGGCGGGTTTGGTTTAAAGACCGGAATGGGGCAGAAACGGACATGCAGCTGCTGAAGCGCGCGGCGGGAATCGCCGCGCTCGCCGCCGGGGTGCTGCTGCTGGCGGTGCTCGCAAGCCCCTGGCCATCGGCGCTCGTCATCCGTTTTGCCATGGATCGCGGCGGGGAACGGGTGAACGCCAGACTGGCCGCGCGCGTTCCCGCGGGCATCATCGAGCGCCTCGATCTGTCCTATGACCCGGCCGATCCGGGCGCGCGCCTGGATGTCTATTACCCCGGCGGCACGCCATCCGGCGACCGGCCGCCCCTGACGCTGGTATGGATCCACGGCGGTGGCTTCATTTCCGGCAGCAAGGGCCAGGTTGCCAACTACGTGAAGATTCTGGCCTCCGGTGGTTACACGGTGGTGGCGCTCGACTACTCACTGGCGCCGGCGGCTACCTACCCGACGCCGCTCTACGAGGTGAACAGCGCGCTTGCCTACCTGCAGGCGAACGCCACCGATCTGCACGTCAACCCCGAGCGCTTCGTGCTCGCCGGGGACTCCGCCGGGGCATTGACGGCTGCGCAAGTCGGAAACCTCCTGACCTCCCCGCCGTATGCGCGCCGGCTGGGCATCACGCCCGCACTCACTCCCCAGAAGCTCGCCGGACTGCTGCTGTACTGCGGACCCTTCGACGCCCTGCATGCGGGGAAGGGGAAGCCCGGCTGGTTCGGCCGCACGGTCATGTGGGCTTACAGCGGGAGGCGGGACTTCACCAACGACCCCCTGATGCCCACGCTCGCCGTGGTCGACCATCTTACGAGTGCCTTTCCACCGAGCTTCATCTCCGTCGGCAACGCCGACCCGCTCGCGCCGCAGTCGCAGACGCTGGCCGACCGACTCAGCGCGCTCGGGGTGCGCACCGATACGCTGTTCTTTCCGCCGGACTACGCGCCAGCACTCGCGCATGAATATCAGTTCGACCTGGACCTTCCCGCCGCGCGGCTGGCTCTCGCGCGCTCGTTGGAGTTTCTGGCGAGCCGCCGCTGAGCCGGGCTACAGGTCCGGGAAGAGATCGCTGCGGCCGTTCCACTGCAGCAGCCAGCGGCCGCTGGTGTTCACCGGCGGGCAGTGGTCGGCCACGATCTTTTTCTGCTTGTCGATAACTTCATCGGGATAGCGGGCGCTCGGCAACTGCATCTCGGTGAGGCGATCACGTGCCACCGCGCATTCGGGCGACATGGCCATGTGCAGCGCCTCGGCCTCGGCCTTCTCTTTCGCCTGGGTCGCGGGGTCCTTGCTGCACACGGCCTGGGCGTGTGACTGCAGGCGCGCGATCTCGGCCGGGCGATCCGCGTCCTCGATGAAGTGACGCTCCTCGGGCCCGGCTAGCTTGTACACCGGCTGCTGCGTCTTCAGGGTAGCGATCTGCTCGAGCGTCTCGGGGCAGGAGAGTGCCGCCATGGCATCCGCCCGCGCCGCCAGGGGCGCAAGCGACAGCGCGATCAGCAGTAGCAGGACTCGCATGGGGGCGTTCCTCGTGCCTGCGCTGCTAGTATATAGCTGTTACCGCGGCGCCCGGAGAGGTGGCAGAGCGGTTGATTGCACCGGTCTTGAAAACCGGCAAGCCTGCAAGGGCTTCGGGAGTTCGAATCTCCCCCTCTCCGCCAAATTCCCCCAGAAAATAGGCCTTTTTGTGTGCTGCCGATGCTGTTACCAAGGTAGCTTCTAACGGCTGCACGCCTCCTATTGGCACTCTGACTGGCAGTTAGCCTATAATATTGGCGCTTTCAGGAGGCTCTAGGAGCCACTAGAAAGCGACCCGAAACCGGTGCGGCAAACACCGGAATCGGGCCTGATGCCAAAGCCTGCAAGGAGGCGTTATGGCAACGCTGTCATCCTACCGCACGAACCGGAAGCAGCCCGATTCGAGCGGCAAGCTGGTCCCTGAGAAGCGCTACCTGGCCGTGGTCCGGATCAGGGGCTTCAAGCGCATGTCCAAGTCGTTCGCTACGAACCAGGACGCAAAGGACTGGGCTGCCCGTGTCGAGACCGAGCTACGCGCCCAGCGCGACCGGGGCGGTACCCGGGCTGAGGTGGGGACGCTCACCGTTCGCGAACTTGTCGAGCGCTTCGTGGCCGACCCGACCATCAACCAGCTGAAGTGGCGCCGCGACCTCGAGCAATTGCTGGCCGAGTGGGTGGCCGACTACGCGAATCACAAGGCCCGTGAGTTCGGGCGCCTGCAGATCACCGCGTTCCGCGACAAGCTCGTTGCCGCCGGCATGTCCCCGGCCCGCACTAACCGCTATCTCGCAGCCATGCGGCGTGCCTGGCGTTGGGCCAGCGCGAATGGTTACACCCTCCCGTCGGCCCCGTGGCCCTCACAGGTCATGCTGACGGAGCCGCCGGAAAAGGAGGTAATCGCAACGGAGGAGGAGGTCGCCGAAATCTTCTCAGCCTGCGACAAGCAAGACGCCGCGCTGGGTACCCTGGTGCGCTTCCTCGTCGGCACCGGCGCACGCTTGTCGGATGCGCTCTCTGTACGGTGGCGCGACGTCGATATGATTGCCGGCGATGTAGCGATCCGGGGACAGAAGACCAGCCGCCCGCTGCGCGTGGCGATGCTGGCGCCGGCAAAGGAAGCTATGCGCCGCGCAGAGCGTGTGAAGCACGTCAGCGGCCGCGTGTTCTGGCAATACGGGCACCGTATGGCGATGCGCACACAATGGGTGCGAGCCAGGGCATTTTTCCCGGAGCACCTGCGGGATATGCGTCTGCACGACTGCCGCCACCTCTGCGCCAGCCTTCTGGCGATGCATGGCGCGACGGACGTGGAGCTCGCCGCACAGCTCGGGCACTCGACGCTGGCTATGGTGAAACGCTACTCGCACTTGCGCGGCGGTCATCGCGGGGCAGCTCATCGAAAGTTGGACAAGGCCTTGGGCGCGCGGAAATGAAGAAGACCAAGCCCAGCTCCGATGATCATGTCGAGAAGTCTCGAGAGGTGACGCGTGACGATGCGCTCAAGTCGCGAGATCTCGAGGTCATCAAGCTGGGGCTAAAGGAAGCTCAAGACAAAGCCGGCTACTGGCGACACAAACAGGACGAGCCGCAGTTGCTGCCCGAGACAGTGGTCTATGGGGAAGACCGGGAAGCGAGCGCAACAGCCACAATCGAGCTACTTAGCGGTCGCCTCGAGAGTGTCACAGCGTCACGGCGTAAAGCCGGAAAGCTCGGATTCTACGCGCTCAAAGCGGGGCGAGAAAAGCCCCGATTCCGTAGTTATACGTCCCACTCCACAAGGTATTCCCGAGACTGTCTGTGACGCTCGTCTTGCTGCCCGCAGCGTCATACGCCGTTATGACGTTGTACCCGTAGGCATCTTTGGTTTGTCGTGGCCAGCCATTCACATCCGTGACCACGGTGCGGGCATTGGTCTGCGGATCAGTGATGGTCGTCGTACGACCGGCGTACGCATAGGTCGTGGTTTGCAGGTTGCTGTTGGTCGAGCTTATCGGACGCTGGACCTGCGTTACGCGATTCAGCACGTCGTACCCGGTCGTCGACCAGTAGGCGCAGGTTGTTGTAACGGCGCTCCACGTGCACGGCATCGCCTGCTGCGCAGTCCGACCCAGATTGTCGTAGCGAACTTCGTTTCGAGCGTACGTCCCGCTCGCAAGCATGCGAG
>Ga0335076_10000669_pt1 | contig 31883 bp, 29 predicted proteins | sample Lox_Sample_25_FD_206717 | JGI IMG/M metagenome (GOLD analysis project Ga0335076, IMG submission 206717) | Soil microbial communities from Loxahatchee National Wildlife Refuge, Florida, United States - Lox_Sample_2.5 | ecosystem: Environmental > Terrestrial > Soil > Wetlands | place: USA...
AGGCGGTCGAGGCGGTGGCCGGTGCCACGCGTGACCTCGTCGGCCGCCTCGTGAGCTCGGCCCCGCCGAGGACGCGGGAAACCGAGCGGGCGCGGGCCCGGGAGCGCTGGGAGCGCCGGGCGGCACGGACCCGTTCCTCCGATTCCCGTTGACGCGCGCGGCCGCCTGGGCGTATGAGTCGTCGTGCGCGGCCTCGCCGCGAGACCGGAGGACCCCATGCCACGCGCGGTGTCCCTGACCCTGAACGGCAAGCCCGTTCGCCTCGAGGCCGACGACAAGCGCACCCTCCTCTGGGTGCTCCGTACCGACCTCGGCCTCACCGGGACGAAGTACGGGTGCGGCGTCGGCCTCTGCGGCTCGTGCACGGTCGTGGTGGAGGGGAAGGCCGTGCGGTCCTGCCAGACGACGCTCGCCGACGTCGACGGCCGGAGCGTGACCACGATCGAGGGCCTGGCCAGGGACGGCCGGCTCCACCCGATCCAGCAGGCCTTCGTCGACAAGGGCGGCTTCCAGTGCGGCTACTGCACGCCCGGGATGATCATGAACGCCTACGGCCTGCTGCTGGCCGACCCGCACCCCTCGCGCGACAAGGTGGTCGACGCGATGGAGGGGAACATCTGCCGCTGCAGCGCCTACAAGCGGATCCTCGAGGCGATCGAGGCGGTCTCGCGGTCGGAAGGAGGCCGCCCATGAGCACCTTCGACCGTCGCTCGTTCCTCAAGGCGGTGGGCGGGGGTATCGTCGTTCTCGTCCGACTGCGTCCGACGGGCGTCTTCGCCCAGGGCCGCGGCTACCCCTCGGACCCGAACGCCTACCTCCGGATCGGCGAGGACGGCCGCGTCACCGTCTTCTCCGGCAAGATCGAGATGGGGCAGGGCGTCATGACCTCGCTCGCCCAGATGGTGGCCGAGGACCTCCGAGTGGGTCTCGACGCGGTCGAGATGGTCATGGGCGACACCGACCGCTGCCCCTGGGACATGGGGACGTTCGGCTCGCTGACGACGCGGATGTTCGGCCCGGCGCTGCGCGCGGCGGCGGCCGAGGCCCGGCAGGTCCTCCTCCGGCTCGCCACCGAAAAGCTCGGCGTGCCGAAGGACCGGCTGACGGCCGAGAACGGCGTCGTCTCGGTCCAGGGGGAGCCTCTTCGCAAGGTGAGCTACGGCGCCCTCGCCCGCGGCCAGGCTTTGTTGAAGACGGTCGACGACAAGGCGGTGCAGCGGACGGTGGCCGAGTTCACCGTGATGGGCCGCTCGCCCCACCGCCTCGACGCCGTCGACAAAGTGACCGGCGCCGGGAAGTACGCCGCCGACGTCCGGCTCCCCGGTCTGCTCCACGCGCGCATCCTCCGGCCGCCTGCGCACGGCGCGAAGCTCGTCCGCGTCGACACGGCCGAGGCGGGGAAGATGGACGGAGTGACCGTCGTCGAGACCGACGGCCTCGTCGCCGTCCTGCACGCCGACCCCGAGCAGGCCGCCGCCGCCCTCGGGCGGCTCCGGCCGGAGTGGAGTCCAGCCCCGCCCGGGACGGACCCCGACGGGATCTTCGAGCACCTCCTCGGCCACGCCCCGCCGCCTGACGTGAGGGGCGCGAAGGGCGACGTGGAGGCGGCGCGGACCGCGGCCACCCGCCGCTTCGAGAGCACGTTCCACAAGGGCTACGTCGCCCACGCTCCGATGGAGCCCCACGCCACGACGGCCCAATTCGAGAACGGGAAGCTCACCGTGTGGGCCTCCACCCAGACGCCCTTTCCGACGAAGGACCGGCTGGCCCAGCTCCTCTCCCTCGATCCGAAGAACGTGCGGGTCGTGACCCCCTACGTCGGGGGCGGCTTCGGCGGCAAGAGCACGGGCCTCCAGACGGAGGAGGCGGCGCGCCTCGCGAAGGCCACCGGCCGGCCCGTCCAGGTGGCCTTCACCCGGGCCGAGGAGTTCTTCTACGACTCGTTCGACCCCGCCTGCGTCGTGAAGATCGCCTCCGCCCTCGACGGCGACGGGAAGATCACCCTCTGGGACTACGACGTCTACTTCGCCGGTGACCGCGCGGCGGAGCTCTTCTACGCCGTCCCGAACGCGAGGACGCGGGTCTTCGGCGGATGGCGCGGAGCCGGCAACGAGGCCCACCGCTTCGCGGTCGGCCCCTGGCGCGCGCCGGGCGCGAACATGAACGTGTTCGCGCGCGAGTCGCACGTCGACGTGATGGCGGCGGCGGCCGGGCTCGACCCGGTCGAGTTCCGCCTCCGCAACATGGGCGACGAGAGGATGCGGCGGGTGCTCCAGGAGGCGGCGAAGGCGTTCGGCTGGAAGCCGGGCGCGGCCCCGAGCCGCCGGGGATGGGGCGTCGCGTGCGGGATCGACTCCGCCTCGTACTCGGTTCTCGTCGTCGAGGTGAAGGTCGACCGCTCGAGCGGCAAGGTGCGGGTGGAGCGGGTGGTGTGCGCCCAGGACATGGGTGTCGTCGTCAACCCGGAAGGGGCGACGATGCAGGTCGAGGGCAGCATCACGATGGGCCTCGGCTACGTCCTCACCGAGGAGCTGCGCTTCCGGGGCGGGGAAGTCCTCGACACGAACTTCGACAGCTACGAGGTGCCGCGGCTCTCGTGGCTGCCGAAGATCGAGACCGTCCTCGTCAAGAACGACGCCGTCCCGCCCCAGGGGGGCGGCGAGCCCGCCATCGTCCCCATGGGGGCGGCGATCGCGAACGCGGTCTTCGACGCCACGGGCGCCCGGCTCTACAGGCTGCCCCTGACCCCGGACCGGGTGAAGGCGGCGATCGGGTAGCGGGAGGGGAGGGCTCGCGGGCGCCGCGTCGGGCTCAGGCCAGGATGAGCCGGATGCCGCGGGCCCGCAGCATGTCCTCGTAGCGGGAGTCGAGGCCGGCGTCAGAGACGACCACGTGCGCCGCGTCGAGCGGGGCGAGGGGGAACATGGCCGCCCGCCCGAACTTGGTGTGGTCGGCGACGATCACCACGCGGCGCGCGACCTCGATCATCTTCCGCTCGGATCCCACGACGAGCGCGTTGTTGTTGGTGAAGCCGCTCTCGGTGACGCCTCCCGTGCCGGCCACCAGGACGTCGGCCGCCACCGCGCCCAGCGAGTGCTCGGCGAGCGGCCCGAGGAGGGCCCCGAGGCGCGGGTCGAAGGTCCCCCCGGTGAGGGTCAGCTCCACCTGCCGGGCGTGCTGCAGCAGCTCGGCGATCGGGAGCGAGTTGGTGAGGACGTGGAGCGAGCGGGAGGCGAGCTCGCGGGCCACCGCCGCGACCGTGGACCCGCCGTCGAGGATGACCACCTGCCCGTCCTCGACGAGAGCGGCGGCCGCCCGCGCGATCCGGGCCTTGGCCTCGGCCATGCGGCCGCTCTGCCAGTTGAAGTCGTAGGGCTGCTCGCGCTCCGGGCTCGCGAGAGCGCCGCCGTGGACGCGCTTGAGGACGCCCTCCAGCTCGAGCGCCATGAGGTCGCGCCTCAGCGTCGACTCCGACGCCCGGACCCGCTTGCGCAGCGCGGCGAGGTCAGCGAACTCCTGGCGCTCGAAGATCCCCCGCAGCTCGAGCCGCCTCTCCGCGGCCTTCATCGCCCCACCTTCGGCGGGAGGCGAGCGTAGGCGTCCTCGGCCTCGGGGCCCGGCCTCGGCTCGTACGTCGCGATCCCGAACGAGCGCCGGACGACCTCGCGCGCCTCGGCGAGGGAGCGGACGTGGCCGAGGGCCAGCGCCTGCATGAGGACGTTGCCGGCCGCCGTCGCCTCTACCGGCCCCGCGACGACCGGGCGGCCGGTGGCGTCCGCGGCGAGCTGGCAGAGCAGCCGGTTGCGCGCCCCCCCGCCCACGACGTGGAGAGGCTCGAGCCGCCGCCCGAGGATGCCCTCCATCTGCGTCAGGACGTAGCGGTACTTCAGGGCCAGGCTGTCGAGCGCCGTCCGGACGATCTCGCCCTTCGTCTGCGGCACCGGCTGGCCGCTCCGCGCGCAGACGGCCTGGATCCGCTGCGGCATGTCTCCCGGCTCGGCGAAGGCCGGGTCGTCGACGTCGACGAGCGACCGGAAGGCTGGCGCCGAGGACGCCATCTCGGTGAGCCGGTCGTACGAGTCCGGCTCCCCCTGTCGCCCCCAGTGCCGGCGGCACTCCTGGACGAGCCACAGCCCGCACAAGTTCTTGAGGAAGCGGATGGTGCCCGCCACCCCGCCCTCGTTCGTGAAGTTGGCGGTGCGGGCCGGCTCGCCGACGATCGGGGCCGGGATCTCCGCACCGAGGAGGGACCAGGTGCCCGAGCTCACGTACGCGAAGCCCTCCCCCGCGGCGGGAACCGCGGCCACCGCGAGCGCGGTGTCGTGGCCGCCGACCGCGATCACCGGCGGCGCGGGCAGGCCCGCCTCCTCGGCCACGCCGGGCAGCAGGTCGCCGAGCACGGTGCCGGGAGGGACGACGTCCCCGAAGATCGCGACGGGCAGGCCGAGGCGCTCGAGGAGGCCGGTCGCCCATCGCCCGGAGGCGACGTCGAGGCACTGAGACGTGGTGGCGATCGTGTACTCGTTGGCCACCCGGCCGGAAAGCCAGAACGAGAAGAGGTCCGACATCATGAGGAGCCGTCGCGCCGCGCCGAGCGCGGCCGACCCGCGCTCCCGAAGCCGCAGGAGCTGGAAGAGGGTGTTGATCTCCATGAGCTGGACGCCGGTCGCCCCGAAGATCTCGGCCCGCGGCACGCGCGCGAAGGCCGCCTCCATGACGCCGCCGCCGACGCAGTCCCGGTAGTGGTAGGGGTTCTCGAAGAGCCGCCCGCCGCCGTCCAGCAGCGCGAAGTCGACGCCCCAGGTGTCGACGCCCACGCCGGCGACCTCCGCGTCCTTCCCCGCCGCGGCGAGGCCGTGCTGGATCTCGGTGAGGATGCGCAGGACGTCGGTGTGGAGGCCGTCGGGCAGGCGCACAGGCCGGCTGTCGAACCGGTGGGCCTCGGAGAGGGAGAGCCTCTCCCCGTCGAAGCGCCCCGCCATGACCCGGCCGCTCTCCGCCCCGAGGTCGGCGGCCAGGAAGCTCAGCGCCTTGCCCACTCTCGTCCTCCGCCGCCGACGGCTCGGGTTCGCTCGCGGTTCCGGGGGGAATCCTACCTCTCGAGCGCGGCCATGACGGCGTCCGTGACCGCGCCCACGATCGCCTCGACGTCCTCCCCGTCCGTGCGGCACGCGCCGGCGGGGCTCGGCGGGGGCACGGCGATCGCCCCCGGCATGTCCGGGAGGTCGCAGAGCTGGCATTCCCTCATCCCGCCGTCGAGGCGCGCGTCGGGCAGCCCCAGGCGCTTCTTGATGGCGAGGAGGTCCGCCGTCTTCTCCTGCGGAATGAAGGTGATCGGGGCCCCGAGCTGCGAGGCCAGCATCAGCGTCCAGCAATAGGTGTCGACGACCTCCGCGTACCACTCGGCGTGGGTCACCGTGTCCGCCCAGCACACGATGCCGTGGTTCTGGAGGAGCACGGTGTTGTGCTTGCGGACGTAGGGCAGCACCGCGTCGGCGAAGGCCTGGGTGCCCGGCGTCTCGTAGCGGGCGAGGGCCACCCCGCCCACGAACACCTCGAACTCCGGGATGACGCAGGTAGGCGGCACCCGGCCCGTGATCGCGTAGGCGGTGGCGTGGGGGGGATGGCAGTGCAGCACGGCCTTCGCCTCGGGCACCGCCTTGTAGATCTCGAGGTGCATCAGGATCTCGCTCGTCCGGGCCCGCTTGCCCGCGATCTGCTTCCCCTCGAGGTCGACGAGGCACAGGTCTTCGGGGCGGAGGTCGGCCTTGCTCACGAGCGTGGGCGTGCAGAGGACGGCGTTCTCGGCCAGGCGGAAGGAGATGTTGCCGCCGTTGCCGTCCACGTACTGCCGCTGCCAGAGCTTGCCCCCCGCGGCCACGATCTCGGCCTTGACCGCCTCGGCCTGCGGCGAGAGGAAGAGCTTCGCGTGGACGGAGTCGGCGTCGCTCGGCGCGGGAGAGGGAGCCTGCCCGTCGCCGTGGACGGCGCAGCCGTGACGGCGCAGCGCGTCGCGCGCGGAAGGCGTCACGACCGCCCGCGGACGGAGCGTCACCTCCGTCGCGCCTTCGCGCACCGCGGCGGCGACGTCCTTCGCCGAGACGACCTGGAGAGCCGTGAGATCGATGGTCTTCATCTCTTTGCCTGGCGCCCCCTGGCGCGGGCGGCCGCTCCCCGGCCGTGGTTCCGCCTGCCCTGGCCGTCGTTCACGGGCGGGCCGCCTTTCCTTCCCCGTCCGGCGGCCGGAAGTCCGCCGCGTCGACGAGGAGCGAGCAGTACGCGTCGACCGGGGCCTTTCCCGGCCAGTAGGGGTTGGCGGCCTCGCGGCCCTCGACGAAGGCCACCATCTGCCCGAGCCCCGGGTCCAGGTGGTCGGCCACGACGAGAGCCTTGCCGCCGCCCTGGCCGTTGCCCTCGGCGAGGTTCTCCGCGGTCACGGGCTCCACGATCACGAGCCGGGTGCCCAGGAGCTCCGGCACCGCGGTGTGGAGGACGACGTGGCCGCGCACGATGCCGAGCCTCAAAGGGCGCCCCCGACGGCGTCGACGATGCCGACGACGGAGAGGCGCGCCGGGACCGTGTTCCCCAGCAGCCGGCGGACGGCGTCGCCGTCGGTGGAGACGAGGACGGTCGTGCCCCGCCGCGCGCCGAGCCGGTCGAGGACGACCACCGGCTCCCCGCTCGGGCGGCCGTTCGCCTCCAGACGCTGGGCCACGAGGAAGCGGCAGCCCGCGAGCGTCCCGTGCTTGCGGGTGGCGACGAGCGTGCCGTCGACTCGGGCGAGGTACATCAGACGATCCGCAGCGCGCCGCCGATGGCGATCTGCCGCTCCCGGGTGAAGGTGAGCGGGGTGGTCACGCCCTCCCCGGTGGGGGTCGCGATCGAGAAGCTCAGGTAGCCGGGGCCGTCGACGCCGAGGGAGGCCGTGGACGGGGCGTTGTGGACGAAGAGCGTGGTGTTCATGGCGCGGGCCATGGCCGTCACGTGGCCGACGTCCTTCGAGTGGATGATCGCGGTGTGGCGGTAGCCGTGCTCGGCCTGGAGGGCGGCCTCGACCGCGGCCTCGAAGTCGGGGACGCGCACGACAGGCAGGAACGGCATCATCTGCTCTTCCTGGACGAACGGGTGGTCGGCCTTCGTCTCCCCGAAGAGGAGGTCCGTTCCGGCCGGGACCCGCACCCCGGCCGCGGCGGCCAGGACGGAAGCGTCCTTGCCCACGAGGTCCCTCTTGAGGTGGGCGCGCCCGCAGCCCTTTCCCCGGCCTTCGAAGGTGAACGAGGCCTCGGTCAGCTTCTCGATGGCGCGCCGGTCCAGCTCGACGGCCCCCTTCTTGCGCATCGCCTCGACGAAGGCGTCGGCCTTCGAGGCCACGACGAAGACTTCCTTCTCGCCGATGCAGAGCAGGTTGTTGTCGAAGGCGGCGCCCTCGATGGTCGCCGCCGCGGCCGCGTCCGGGCAGGCCGTCTCGTCGACGACGACGGGAGGGTTCCCCGGTCCCGCCGCGATGACGCGCTTGCCCGCCTGCATGGCCGCCTTGACGACGGCGGGCCCGCCGGTGACGCAGAGGAGGGCGACGCCCGGATGCCCGAAGAGAGCCTCGGCGGAGGCGATGCTCGGCTCGGCGACGGTGGTGAGCGCCTCGCCCACGCCGGTCGCCTTCTCGATCTCGCGGTTGAAGAGCTGGAGGGCGTGCGCGGCCACCTTCCAGGCCGCCGGGTGGGGGCTGAAGACCGCCGCGTTCCCGGCCGCGAGCACGTTGATGGCGTTGCTGGCCAGGGTCGGCGCGGAGTGGGTGGCCGGCAGCACCATGCCCACCACTCCCCACGGCGCCCGCTCGATGACGCACAGGCCGGTGGCGTCGCTCCGGGCGTCGATGCGCATCGCCTCCACGCCCAGCACGCGCCTCACGGCCTGCAGCTTCTCGACCTTGTGGTCGAGCCGGCCGATGCCCGTCTCGTCGAGCTCGCGCCGGGCGAGGTCCGAGGCGTGCTCCTCGCACAGCCGCCGGATGGCCTCGATCGCCCGGCCCCGGTCGTCGAGGCTCATCGCCTGGACGCGCTTCTGGGCCCTGGCCGCCGCCTCCACCGCCTGGTCGACGGTGGCGAAGACGCCCTTGCCCAGGCCGGCGCGGGGGGCGGTCGCGGCGGCCGGCGCCTTTCCCGGCGTCCCCGCCGCCCGCAGGCGCGACACCACCTCCCGCGCGATCTCGGCCACGAGCTCGTCGCGGCCGGCCGTCGTCAGTCCCGCCACCGTGCTCACGGCCTCGCGACCTCCTTCCCTTCGACCTCGACCGTGTCGACGATGCCGACGACGACGGCGTCGACCGGCGCCTCCTTCGTGGCGGGGGTGAGCCGGGCCGAGCTGCCCTGGGTGAAGAGCACGCACTCGCCGGTCCCCGCGCCCAGGCTGTCGACGGCCACGATCGAGCTGCCCGAGGCCACGAGCGCGCCGTCCCGGGTGATGTAGGGCTGGATGAGCAGCAGCTTCGCGCCCGTGAGCTTCGGGTCCTTTTGCGTCGCGACGACGTTTCCGATCACCTTGGCCACGAACATGGCGTCTCCCCCGCGCGCCCGCCCGGCCGCCGCGACGGCGTGCCGCGGCCGGGAGCGCTCAGGATCCTCACTCCGGCAGCGCCACCTTGAGGTCGTCGTGGGGGCGCGGGATCACGTGCACGCTCACCACGTCGCCGACCCCTCGGGCGGCCTGGGCGCCGGCGTCGACCCCCGCCCTCACCGCCGCGACGTCCCCGGTCACGAACACCGTGCAGAGGCCGCTGCCCACCTTGCGCCAGCCCCGGAACTGCACGTTGGCGGCCTTGAGCGCGGCGTCCGTGGCCTGCACGAGGGCGACCAGCCCCCGCGTCTCGATCATCCCGATTGCCATTGACATCTCCGGTCCTCGCCTTCGCTCGCCGGGCTAGCCCAGCATCCCTTCGACCAGGTTGTCGTGCGGGCGGGGGATGACGTGGGAGGTGACGAGCTCCCCGACCGCCTTCGCGGCCTCGGCTCCCGCGTCGACCGCCGCCCGCACGCTGCCGGTGTCGCCGCGCACGATCGTGGTGACGTAGCCGCCGCCGATCTGGACGGTACGCACCAGCTGGACGTTGGCCGCCTTGCACATCGCGTCGCTCGCCTCGATCAGGCCCACGAGCCCCTTCGTCTCGACCAGCCCCAGCGCCTGCGTCATCGCTTCTTCTCCTTCGCCCCGCCGGCGATCGTCCGCCCCGTCGTCTTGTCCACGTACACGCCGAGGTCGTCGTGGGGGCGCGGGATCACCTGCACGCTCACCACCTCTCCGACCCGGGCCGCCGCCTCGGCGCCGGCGTCGGTCGCGGCCTTGCACGCGGCCGTCTCGCCCTCCACGAAGGAGGTCACGAGGCCCGACCCCACCGGCTCCCAGCCGGCGAAGGTCACGTTCGCCGCCTTGAGCATCGCGTCCGTCGCCTCGATCAGGGCGACGAGCCCGCGCGTCTCGATCATGCCCAGCGCCTGTCTCATCGGTCGCTCTCCTGCTTGAACAGCGCGAACTCCCGCGCCTGGGCGAGGCCGCACGCGTTGGCCTCGTCGGTGTCCATGTGCACGTCGAGGCGCGACTCCTCGCCGACCCGCACGTGCACGCGCTCGAACGTCACCGCGGCGTCGCCCCCCACCCGGAGCCTCATCAGGTCTCCCTGCTTCACGCCGTAGTGCGCCGCCTCGGAAGGGCTCATGTGGGCGTGCATCGCGGCCCGGATGACTCCCTCCTCGAGCTCCACGACGCCCTTCGGCCCCATCACGAGGGCGCCCGGAGTGCCGTCGAGGTTCCCGGAGAGGCGGATCGGCACGTCGTCGTACCCGAGGCTCACCGCGTCCGTGAAGGCCAGCTCGATCTGCGTCCGTGAGCGCAGCGGCCCCAGGATGCGGAGGTTCGAGATGAGACGGCTCCGCGGGCCGATGAGGGTCACCGTCTCCTTCGCCGCGAAGTTGCCCGGCTGGTGGAGGGGGCGGTCGACGGTGAGCTCGTACCCGGGGCCGAAGAGACGGTCGAGGTCCTCGCGGCTGACGTGCATGTGGCGCGCGGAGGCGTGGACGGCGAGCGCGGGCGTCCCCGGGCGGGACCCCGCGGCCAAGCGCGTCGTGACGACGTGGCGGACGATCTCCTCCACCTTGGAACGGCTGGGCGTCGTCCACGTCGCCATCGGTCTGCTCTCCTCCTTGCGGAGAGTCCTGAACGATTCTGGCGGATTCTAGCACGGATGACTCATCGGTCAAGAGCCATTTAGACCATCATCAACCACTTTTATTAGAGATTCTTAGCCGGATACCACCACTGGCACTGTGCGTCAATCTTCGTTCTCTCTTCCTCTCAGGCTGACTGATTATGAAATAACTTGAAGTCATACGCCAGATTCCGCTAGGATCGACCGTGCAAGAGCGATGGGCCTGACCGTCGAGGAGTGCGGCGTCGTCGGAGCGGGCGGCGGTGGCTTCCCGACGGAGGCGAAGCTGCGGACGCCGGTCCCGCTCGTGATCGTGAACGGCGCGGAGTGCGAGCCGCTTCTCCACAAGGACAAGGAGCTGCTGCGTCACGAGGCGCCCGCGATGCTGGCCGGGCTGAAGACGGTCATGGACCGCGTCGGCGCGAGCGAGGGCGTCGTCGGGGTCAAGGACAAGTACGAGGACGTGCTCCGGTCGCTCGAGGCCCTCCTCCCGGCGGGCGTGCGGACCTTTCCCCTCACCGACACGTACCCCGCGGGCGACGAGTTCGTCCTCGTGCACGACGTCACCGGCCAGGTGATCCCCCCCGGCGGATTGCCGCGCGACGTTGGCGCCCTGGTCGTCAACGTCGAGACGCTCGTGAACGTCGGCCTCGGCCGGCCGGTCACGCACAAGGTGCTGACCGTGGCCGGAGCCGTGAAGGAGCCGGTGACCCTCCGCGTCCCCGTGGGCACGGCGATCGCCGAGGTGATCGAGGCGGCGGGGGGGACGACCGAGCCGAACGTCTCCGTCCTGCTCGGCGGGGTCATGATGGCCCGGCCCGTGCGCTCCCTCGACGAGCCGGTCACGAAGACGACAGGAGGCGTCGTGGTGCTGCCGGCCACCCATCCCCTGGCCCGACGGCACGCGGCGACGCCCCTGCAGGTCGAGAGGATCGGGCGCGCCGCCTGCGACCAGTGCCGCTTCTGCACGGAGCTCTGCCCGCGGTACCTCATCGGGCACCCGATCGAGCCGCACCGCGCCATGCAGGCCTTGATGTTCGCGGGCGAGAAGGGCCCTCTGATCGCCGGCACCCTCTACTGCTGCGAGTGCAACCTCTGCACGCTCTACTCCTGCCCGGAGGACCTCGACCCCAAGAACGTGTGCGTGGCGGCGAAGCCGGTCGCGCGGGAGAGGGGGCTCGTCTTCACCGGCCGGCCCGAGAACATACGGCCGCACCCGCTCGCCGGCGCGCGCCGCGTCCCGACCCGCCGGCTGATGGCGAAGCTCGGCCTCGCCGGGTTCCGGAACGTCGGCCCCTTCGAGGAGCTCTCCCTCGCTCCCCGGCGGGTCGTCCTCCCGCTGAAGCAGCACGCCGGAGCGCCGGCGCAGCCGGTCGTCCGCGCCGGCGAGCGGGTGAAGGCGGGCGACCTCGTGGCGGCGCCGGCGGCGGGCGCGCTGGGTGCCCGCCTCCACGCCAGCATCGCGGGCACGGTGCGGGACGTGGACGGCGCGGTCGTGATCGAGGCCTGAGGCCCAGGAGGACGGCGAATGGCAGAGCTGGATTCGATCGGGCTCCTGGAGCTGTCGAGCGTGGCGACCGGCTACCTGGCCCAGGACGCGATGCTCAAGGCCGCCCCGGTGGAGCTGCTCCTCGCCCGCACGATCTGCTCCGGCAAGTACATCGTCGTCGTGGGCGGCGACGTGGCGGCGGCGACCGCGGCCGTCGACGCCGGCGCGGCCCTCTCGACCGGGGCGCTCATCGAGCGGCGGGTCATCCCCCGGGTCCACCCCTCGGTCTTCCCCGCGATATCGATGGCCGTGGACGTCCCTCCCGAGTCGACCACGGGCGCCCTCGGCGTGATCGAGACCTTTTCGGCCTCGAGCATCGTCGAAGTCGCGGACGCGGCGGCCAAGACCGCGGACGTCCGGCTCCTCCGGGTCCACCTCGCGATGGCCCTCGGCGGCAAAGGCTTCGTCCTCCTGACCGGGGACGTGGCGAGCGTCGAGGCCGCGGTGGCGGCCGGCTGCGACGTCGCGGCCGACGAGGGCATCCTGGTCGGGCGGGCCGTTATCGCCCGCCCCCGGCGGGAGCTCTTCCGCGAGTACACCTAGCCCGCGCGATGGGGGGCCGGGAGAGGCTGAGCGCGCTCGGCGCAGAACCTGACTATTCGCGGCCGTTCAGGCTCACCAGCGTGCGCCCGCGTCCCTCCGCCCGGCGTGCCAGCACGCGGGCGAGCAGGAGGACGGCTCCGACCCCCACGAGCACGCCCACGACCGCCACCAGCCGAGAGATGCCGGCCATCGCTTCCAGGCCCATCGCCCCCTCCTGTCCCCTTTGGACACCCGCCATACGGGCATGGTTCCTGCGGGCGGGGGCGAGGATACGGGACGCCGAGCCGGCGGCCCTTCAGTCGCCGTAGAGCGGCCCGAACGTCTGGCAGGCCCTGAAGTCCGCCCCCTGAGGCTCGTGGGCCCCGAACGCCGTCCACGCGCTGGGCCGGAAGACCTGCTCCTCGGGGACGTTGTGCATCGAGACGGGGATCCGGAGCGTCGAGGCGAGAGCGATCAGGTCGGCCCCGACGTGGCCGTAGCTGATCGCTCCGTGGTTGGCGCCCCAGCTGCTCATGACGGTGTAGACATCGCGGAAGGGCCCCCGGCCGTCCGTCCGCGGCGCGAACCAGTGGGTCGGCCAGGTGGGGTTCGTCCGCTCGCTGAGCACCTCGTGCGCCTTCTCCGGGAGGTCCACCGTCCACCCCTCGGCGACCTGCAGCACCGGCCCCAGCCCCTCGACGAGGTTGAGGCGCGACATCGTGCAGGGCATCTCGCCCCGGGTCAGGAAGCCGGACGAGAAGCCGCCCCCGCGGAAGTACTCGGTCATCGCCGGGTACCAGCGCGTGGCCTCGAGACAGCCCTCGACCTCCTCGGCCGTGATCTCCCAGAAGGGCTTCATGCCCGGAGCGCCGCTCACCTTCATGCGGCCCGTGGCGTCGAGGGTCGCCGCCCCGGAGTTGATGAGGTGGATGATCCCGTCCTCGCCGCGTCCGGCGAGCGCGTGGCCGGTGACCCGCTTCACGGCGGCCGGGCTCCAGTAGGTGCGGACGTCGGCGAAGATCTGGGCCGTCCGCGCGAGGAGGTGGCCGAACAGCATCGAGACGCCGTTCAGCGAATCGTTCTCGGTCGCGAAGACGAAGGGCTCGCGGATGCCGTTCCAGTCGAAGGACGAGTTGAGGATCGCCTCCATGAAGTCGCCGTTCGGGAAGTGGTCGGTCCAGTGGCGCTGGCCCTGGAAGCCGCCGAGGAGGGCGTTCCGGCCGAGGGCCTCCTCGCCGTAGCCCTTGGCCAGCCGCTCGTTGCCGATCATCAGGTCGCGGGCGATGAGGGTCATCTTCACCGACATCACCCAGTCGGCGTCCTTCTGCGCCCGCGTCCGCGCGAAGCCCTCGCCGTTGTAGTCGCGGCCCTCCATGCAGTGTGCCTTCACCCAGACGAGGGCGCGGACGAGCTCCTCCTCGTCGTAGATCCGCTCCTCGACCCGTCGCACCACCTCCGTCATGTCGACCGGCTCGACGCGCATCCCGAGGTAGTCCTCGAAGAAGTCGGAGTCGACGATCGAGCCCGCGATCCCCATCGAGGTGCCGCCGAGCGACAGGTACGACTTGCCGCGCATCGTGGCCGCGGCGATCCCGGCCCGGGCGAAGCGCAGCAGCTTCTCCTCGACGTCGGGTGGGATCTCCCCGTCGCCCCGGTCCTGTACGTCCCGGCCGTAGATGCCGAAGGCCGGCAGCCCCTTCTGGTTGTGGGCGGCCAGGACCGCGGCGAGGTAGACGGCGCCCGGCCGCTCGGTGCCGTTGAAGCCCCACACCGCCTTCGGGTAGAGCGGGTTCATGTCCATCGTCTCCGCGCCGTAGCACCAGCACGGGGTCACGGTCAGGCTCAGGCCCACGCCCTCGCGCTCGAAGAGGGCGGCGGTCTGGGCCGCCTCGGCCACCCCGCCGATGCACGTCGGGGGGATCACGCACTCGACGGCGAGGCCGTTCGAGTGGCGGAGCCTCGAGCCCAGCAGGCGCGCCACGGAGGCCGCCATGTCGAGCGTCTGGCGCTCGAGGGACTCTCGGACGCCCTTCCGGCGGCCGTCGATCACGGGCCGGATGCCGACCTTCGGCATCGGGCCGATGAGACGGTTCCGCGGGACGACGGCCTGGACGGCGGTCTCGGTGGTGGTGGCCATGCTCAACTCCCCGGGCCCGAACGGCCCGCCCCGACGACGCGGGCGACCGCGCGGGCGACGATCCGCTCCTCGTCCGCGGGCACCAGCAGGATCGTGACACGCGCTCCGTCCGGGGACAAGACCGACTCGCCCCGCACGGCGGCGTTCCGCTCCGGGTCGAGCCTGATCCCGAGCTCGGAGAGCCCGGCACACACGGCCGCCCGCACGGCGGCGCTGTTCTCGCCGATGCCCCCCGAGAAACTGAGCGCGTCCAGGCCCCCGAGGCGGACGAGGAAGGCGCCGAGGTAGTGGCGCACGGCCTGGACGAACACGTCGAGGGCGAGGCGGGCCCGGGCGTTCCCTTTCGCTGCCGCGTCCTCCAGGTCGCGCACGTCGCCGGAGCCGCCGCTGATCCCGGCCAGGCCCGACTCGTTCGCGAGCAGGCGCGCCATCCCGTCCGCATCGAGCCCGAGCTTCTTCATGACGAAGAGCGCGGCGAAGGCGTCCATGTCGCCCACCCGGTTGTTCTGGGGCAGCCCGGACTGCGGGGAGAGGCCGAAGCTCGTGTCCACGGCCACGCCGGAGCGGATCGCGGCCACGCTCGAGCTTCCGCCGAGGTGGCAGGAGACGTGCCGGAGGTCGGTTCGGCCGAGGAGGGCCTGCGCCCGCTCGCTCGCCGCTCGGTGGCTCGCCCCGTGGAAGCCGTAGCGCCGCACGCCCATCCGGGTCCACTCGTACGGGATCGCGTACGTCGTCGTCGCCTCGTCGAGGGCGTCGAAGAAGGCCGTCTCGAAGAGGGCCACGAGGGGGAGCGAAGGGGCGAGCCGCCGGAAGGCCCGCATCGCCGCGAGGTAGGGCGGGTTGTGGGCGGGGGCCACGAAGGCGAACTCCTCCATGGCCGCGAGCACCGCGTCGTCGACGATCCGCACGCCGCCGAGAGAGCCGGCGTGGACGGCCTTGAAGCCCACCGCCGCGAGGTCGGAGACCGCAGCCAGGGGCCGGCCCGGTCCCACCACGTCGTCGAGCGCCTGGCGGATGGCCGTGTCGTGGTCGGGGCAGCCGCCACGGCCGATCCGCTCGACCTTGCCCTGGGCGAGGGCGACCTCGCCCTCGGTCTCCAGAAGGCGGTACTTGAAGGACGTGCTGCCGATGTTCGCGATCAGGATCTTCATGGAGGGGCCCCCGAGCGGCCTCGATTCTATGCCGGCGGCTCCAGGTCCCGAGCCCGTAGAGGGCCCGCGAACGCCCGGGCGCCGGCCGATGCCGTTACACTCGTCAGAATGAGCCCCCCGCTCCGCGTCGAAGCCTCGAGCACTGCGGCCAGCCTGCCCGCGCGCCCGCCGGACCCCTGCACCCTCGTCCTCTTCGGCGCGACCGGGGACCTGGCCCACCGCAAGATCGTGCCCGCGCTCTTCGCGCTGGCGGCGGGCGGCGAGCTGCCCTCTCCGTTCGGCATCGTCGCGACGAGCACCTCCGTCGGCCCGAGCGAAGCCTTCAGGACCCAGCTCCGGCAGTCGGTCGAGCGCTTCTCGGGAAGCAAGGCGGTGGACGAGGCGGCGTGGGCCGCCTTCGCCCCAGGCATCGACACCGTCGCCGGCGACTACACGACGCCGGGGGCCTGGGGCGCCCTCCGCGGAGCCATCGAGGAGGCGGAGCGCCGGCACGCGACCGGCGGGAGCCGGCTCTTTTATCTCGCCGTCCCTCCGTCCTCGTTCCCGCCCATCCTCGCCGGGCTTCGCGGCGCTGCGCTGCTCCATCCCCCGACCGGGTCGCCCTGGTCGCGGGTCGTGATCGAGAAGCCGTTCGGGCACGACCTCGCCTCCGCCCGCGAGCTGAACCGCCTCCTGGCCGCGGTCCTCGACGAGCGGCAGGTCTTCCGCATCGACCACTACCTGGGCAAGGAGACCGTCCAGAACATCCTCGTCTTCCGCTTCGGCAACTCGATCTTCGAGCCGATCTGGAACCGCAAGTACGTCGACCACGTGCAGATCACGATGGCGGAGGAGATCGGCGTCGAGCGGCGGGGGAGGTTCTACGACCGGACGGGCGTCGTGCGGGACGTCGTCCAGAACCACCTCCTCCAGGTCCTGTCGCTCGTCGCGATGGAGCTGCCGGCGACCTTCGGGGCCGACGACATCCGGGGCGAGAAGCTGAAGCTCCTGCGCTCGGTCCGGCCGCCCTCGCCGTCCGACGCCGTGCACGGGCAGTACGACGGCTACCTCGGGGAGCCGGACGTCGCCCCGGGCTCCCGGACGCCCACCTACGCCGCGCTCCGGCTCTTCGTCGACAACTGGCGCTGGCAGGGCGTGCCCTTCTACATCCGTGCCGGCAAGCACCTCGCGCGGCGGACGACCGAGGTCTCCGTCCACTTCCAGCAGATCCCGTTCTGCCTCTTCGGGCGCGAGGACGTGTGCCAGCTCATCGAGCCGAACGTGCTCGTGCTGCGCATCCAGCCCGACGAGGGCATCGCCCTCTCGGTCGCCACCAAGGTGCCCGGCGACGACCTCACCGTGGGGACGGTGCGGATGGACTTCTCGTACGCGGACGCGTTCCAGCGCTCGCCGGGAGACGCCTACGAGAAGCTCCTCCTCGACGCGATGCGGGGCGACGCGACGCTCTTCGCCCGCAGCGACGTGGAGGAGCAGGCCTGGTCGCTCCTCGCCCCGGTCCTCGGCGCATGGGACTCGTCGACGGAGAGGCCCCAGCCCTACGGGGCGGGCAGCGAAGGGCCGGCCGCGGCGGCGGCCCTCCTGCGCGAGGATGGGCGACGGTGGCGGCCGCTCGCGGGTCAGCGTCAGCGTCCGTAGCCCTCCGGGTGGGCCTGCATCCACTCCCAGGCCGAGCGGACGATCGCGTCCAGCGAAGGCCGCTCCGGCACCCAGCCCAGGACCTCGCCGGCCTTCGACGCGTCCCCCACGAGCCGCGGCGGGTCGCCTTCCCGTCGCGCCGCCCGCTCGAACGGGACGTCGCGACCGGTCACCCGCCGCGCCGCCTCGATCACCTCGAGGACCGAGTAGCCGGTCCCGTTGCCGAGGTTCAGGAACTGCGAGGCGCCTCCGCGTCGCAGGTGGGCGAGGGCCAGGAGGTGGGCCTCGCCGAGGTCCTCGATGTGGATGTAGTCGCGGACAGCGGTTCCGTCGGGAGTGTCGTAGTCGTCGCCGAAGACGCTCACCTTCGGCCGGCGGCCGGCCGCGGCGGCGAGGACGAGGGGAATGAGGTGGGCCTCGGGAGCGTGCGCCTCCCCGCAGCGCGCGGTGGCGCCGGCGGCGTTGAAGTAGCGCAGGGCCGCGAAGCGGAGGCCGTAGGCCCGGTCGAAGCTCTCGAGCAGGCGCTCGACGAAGAGCTTCGACCAGCCGTAGGGGTTGATCGGCCACTGGGGATGGCTCTCCGGGATCGGCACCTGCCGCGGCACGCCGTAGGTCGCGCAGGTCGAGGAGAAGACGACCCGCTTCACTCCCGCCGCCACGAGGGCTTCGAAGAGGACCTGGGCCTGGGTGAAGTTGTTGTCGAAGTAGCGAGCCGGCTCGGTGACCGACTCGCCGACGTAGGCGAAGGCGGCGAAGTGGACGCAGGCGTCGAGCCGGTGCTCGCGGGCGATGCGGGCCACGAGGCCACGGTCGCCGGTGCGCCCCTCGCGGAAGACGGCGTCCGGGTGGACCGCGGCGCGGTGCCCGCGCGAGAGGTCGTCGAGCACGACCACCTCCTCGCCGGCGGCGAGGAGCTGCTCCACGAACGCGCTCCCGATGTACCCGGCGCCACCGGTGACGAGGACGGCCATGCCGATCTCCGGTGACGAGCGGCTAGGCGGCCGCGTCCTTCCGGGCGCCCCGGGCGCGGTCCCGGTTCTCGAGGAACCAGCGGTAGGACGACTCGATCCCTTCCCGGAGCCCGATCCGGTGGCGCCAGCCGAGGGCGTGGAGGCGCGAGACGTCGAGGAGCTTCTTCGGCGTGCCGTCCGGCTTCGTGGGGTCGAAGACGAGCGCGGCACCCGGGTGGACGACGTCGCGCACCATCTCCGCGAGCTCCCGGATCGTGAGGTCCTCGCCGGTGCCGACGTTGATGTGCTCGGCCGCGTCGTAGCCGCGCATCAGGAAGACGCAGGCGTCGGCCAGGTCGTCGACGTGCAGGAACTCCCGGCGGGGCGACCCCGTCCCCCAGATCGTGACCTCGCGCCGGTCCTCGGCCTTCGCGTCGTGGAACCTCCGGATGAGGGCGGGGAGCACGTGCGAGCTCGTGAGGTCGAAGTTGTCGTTCGGGCCGTAGAGGTTCGTGGGCATGGCCGAGATGAAGTCGCAGCCGTACTGCTTCCGATAGGCCTGGCAGAGCTTGATCCCCGCGATCTTCGCGACCGCGTAGGGCTCGTTCGTGGGCTCGAGGCGCCCCGAGAGGAGGTGCTCCTCCTTCATCGGCTGCGGGCAGTCGCGCGGGTAGATGCAGGAGCTGCCGAGGTAGAGAAGCCGCCGGACCGGAAAGAGGTGGGCCGCGTGCACCACCGTGGCGTGGATCATCATGTTGTCGTAGATGAACTCGGCCGGCCGGGTTGAGTTGGCGAGGATGCCGCCGACCGTTCCCGCCACGAGGAAGACGTAGTCGGGGCGGTGGGCCCGGAACCAGTAGTTGACCGCCGCCTGGTCCCGGAGGTCGAGCTGCTCGCGGGTGGCGGTCTCGATGCGGGAGAAGCCCTCGGCCTCGAGCCGCCGGACGACGGCCGACCCCACGAGGCCGCCGTGCCCGGCCACGAAGACCCGTGCGTCCGGCTTCATCTCGACCATGCGCGGCGATCTTAGCGCAGGCGGGCCGGGAAGAGAGAAGGGGCACCGACGCCCAAGGGCCGGCGGGCCATGGGTTCAGGCGAGGGCGGGACGCCTCGCGAGCGCGTAGCGGACGAGCTCGAGCACGGCCTCCCGCTCGGGGGAGGCGACGGCGAGGCGGGGCGGGCGCACGACCTCCGAGCCGAGGCCCGTCTCCTGCTGCACGAGCTTGATGAGCTGGACGAACTTCGGCACCGTGTCGAAACGCAGGAGGGGCAGGAACCACTCGTAGATCGCCCGCGCCTCCGGGGTCCGGCCGGCGACGGCGAGGTCGAAGAGGCGGACCGACTCCGCGGGGAGGGCGTCGGCGAGGCCGGCGATCCAGCCGACGGCGCCCGCCTGGACTCCCTCCAGGACGAGGTCGTCGACTCCGACCAGGATCGACAGGCGGTCGCCGAGGAGGGCGCGAAGGGAGGTCACGCGGCGGACGTCCGCGCTCGACTCCTTCACGGCCTCGAGGTTGGGGAGCGTGGCCGCGAGGTCGAGCACCTGCTCGGGGAGGACGTCGGTGCCGTACGCGATCGGGTTGTTGTAGAGCATGCAGGGGAGAGGCGTCGAGCCGATCACGGCCGCGAAGTGAGCGCGGGTCTCGCGCCAGTCGCCCCGGTACACGTAGGGCGGCAGGACCATCAGGCCGTCGCACCCGGCGTCCGCTCCGAGCTCCGCGAGGCGGATCGCCTCGGCGGTGGCGATGGCGGCCACTCCGGCCACGAGCCGTGCCCGGCCGGCGAGCGCCTCCCGGCAGAGCCGCAACACAGCCTTCTTCTCGTCGAAGGCGAGCGAGCCACCCTCGCCCAGCGAGCCGAGGGCCACGACGCCCTTGCAGCCGGCCCTCACCAGCGCGTCCACCTGCTTCACCAGCAGGTCGGCGTCCACGGAGAGGTCCGTCCGGAACGGCGTGGTGATCGCGGGGATGACGCCCTGCCAGTCCATCGCCGGAGGATAGCGCGTTCCGGCGTCTTGCTCCGGCCCGCGGCCCGGGTTAGCTTCTCCGCGCTCGCATGCCACGGCGCCTTCTCGCCACCGCGTGCCTCCTCGTCGGATCGGGCGCCTCGGCCCTCGCGTACCAGATCGTCTGGACCCGGGAGCTGCGCCTCGTGTTCGGCCACTCGACAGCGGCTTCCGCCGCCGTGCTCGCCCTCTTCGTCGGCGGGCTCGGAGCGGGATCGCTCCTCATCGGCCCGCGAGCCGATCGCCACCCGCGCCCCCTCGCGCTCTACGCCCGCCTCGAAGGCGCGATCGCCGTCTCGGCCGCCCTCTCGCCGCTCTTCCTCTCCCTCGCCCGCGCCGCCTACCTGGGCCTCGGAGGCAGCCTCGCTCTCGGCGGCGCTCGCGCGACGCTCGTCCGGCTCCTGCTCTCCGCCCCGGTCCTCCTCGTCCCGACCGTCCTCATGGGCGGCACGCTGCCCGCCGCCGCCCGGGAGGTGGAGGCGGGAGCCGACTCGCGGCGGCGGGCGACCGCCCTCCTCTACGGAGCGAACACGCTCGGAGCGGTGACCGGAGCGCTCGTCGTCACGTTCTACGCGCTCGAGCGCCTCGGCAACCGGGGGACGCTTCTCACCGCGTGCGCCCTCAACGTCGGCGTGGCCCTCGCTGCGGGTCTCCTCGCCCGGACAGGCTCGCCCGGTCCCGCCTCGCCCGGTCCCGAGACGGGCCCCGGCGAGACGGAGGGAGGGCGCGTCGCCGCAGTCCCCCGCCCCTTCGTCCTCGCCGCGTGCGGGGTCGTGGGCTTCGCGTTCTTCCTCCTCGAGCTCGTGTGGTACCGGATGCTCGCCCCGCTGCTCGGGGGGACCGTGTTCACCTTCGGCTTGATCCTCGCCGCCGCGCTCGCCGGCATCGCCCTCGGCGGCCTCGCCTACGGCCTCGGCGGGAGCGAGCGACAGCCGACGCTCCTCGCCTTCTCGGCCACCTGCCTCCTCGAGGCGGCGGCGGTGGCGTCCGGACTCGCCCTCGGCGACCGCCTCGCCCTGCTCGCGATCCTCCTCCGCCCCCTCGGCAACCTGGGCCTCGCCGGCCACGTCCTGGGATGGTCCGCGGTGGCCGGTCTCGTCGTCCTCCCTCCCTCGCTCGTGGCCGGGTACCAGTACCCGCTGCTCGTCGCCCTCCTCGGCCGGGGCCGCGAGCACGTCGGGCGCGACGTCGGCCGGGCCACCGCGTCGAACACCGCGGGGGCGGTGCTGGGCGCTCTCGCCGGCGGCTTCGGCCTCCTGCCCCTGCTCACCGCGCCCGGCTGCTGGCGCGCCGTCGCCGCGCTCCTCCTCGCCCTCGGGGTCGTGGCCGCCGTCATCGAGCCCCGGCGCGGCCTCGGCCTCCGCCTCGCCCCGGCCGCGCTCGCGCTCGCCGTCCTCGCCCTCCTCGCCGCTCGCGGGCCGACGGCCGCCTTCCGCCACAGCGGCATCGGGGCCGGCCGCGTCGATCTGCGGGATCTCGCCGGGTCGAACGAGAGCGAGGACTGGCTGCGCTCGCAGCGCCGGTCGGTCGTCTGGGAGGCGGAAGGCCGGGAGTCGAGCGTCGCGCTCTTCGGCTCGACCGGACTCGCCTTCGCCGTGAACGGGAAGGTGGACGGCCACTCGCGGTACGACGCCGGCACCCAGGTCATGGCCGGCCTCCTCGGCGCGCTCCTGCACCCGCGGCCGCGCCGCGCCCTCGTGATCGGTCTCGGCACCGGCTCGACGGCGGGCTGGCTCGCCGAGGTGCCCGGCATCGAGGGCGTGGACGTGGTGGAGCTCGAGCCCGCAGTGGCGGAGGTGGCCCGCCGCTGCGCCGCCGTGAACCGCGACGCGCTCGCGAACCCCAGGCTCCGCCTCTTGTTCGCGGACGCGCGCGAGCAGCTCCTCACGTCCCGCGAGCGCTACGACCTCGTCGTCTCCGAGCCCTCGAACCCCTATCGGGCGGGCGTCGCGAGCCTCTTCAGCCGGGAGCTCTACCGTGCGGTCGCCTCGCGCCTGGAACCAGGCGGGCTCTTCGTCCAATGGGTCCAGTCCTACGAGGTCGAGCCCGGCTCCATCCGCAGCGTCTACGCCACGCTCGCCGCCGAGCTGCCCGTCGTCGAGACCTGGCAGACGCTGCCCGGCGACCTCATGCTCGTGAGCGGGCGCGAGCCGCGGCGGCACGACCTCTCCCGCCTCGCCGCGCGGATCCGCGAGGAGCCCTTCCGGAGCGCCCTGCGGAACGCCTGGCGCACGGACAGTCTGGAGGGTCTTTTCGCGCGGTTCGTCGCCTCTCCCGCCTTCGCGGAGCGCCTGCGCGCGCCCGGCGTCTCCCTCAACACCGACGACCGCAACACGCTCGAGTTCGGCTTCGCGCGGAGCCTGGGCCGGAGCGGCCTCCTCGACGTCGAGGGCGTGCGGAAGGCGGCCGCCGAGGCGGGCGCGGACCACCCGGCCTTCGAGGGCGGGACGCTCGACCTCAGCCGTCTGCTCGCCGAGCGGCTGGGCGTGTACTCGTCGGCGGGGGAGGCGCCCCCGCGTCCGGCCGGGGCGGCGGCGGGCCTCGCCCGCCGGGCCGACGCCCACATCCTCTGGACGAGCCGGTCGCGGCCCGCGGCCCTGCAGGCCTGGCGCGCGCTCGACGCCGAGCCCTCGGGCCCGAACGAGACGGCGCTCGTGGCCGAGGTCACGGCCGACGCGGGCGAGGAGAAGGCGCTCGCCTACATCGAGGCGCTCCGCGCGTACCAGCCCGCGGAAGCCGACGCGTGCCTCGCCAGGCTGCGCCTGCGGCAGGGCTGGCACGAGGGCGCGCTCGCCGCGCTCGAGGCCGCCTTCGGGGCCTATAGGCGCGACCCCTGGCCCTCGCCGCTCGTCATGCAGGGCGCCCTCGACGCCGCGCTGGAGCTCGCCGGTCAGAAGCCGGAGCTCGGTTCCCGCGTCCTCGACGCGCTCCGGCCCCAGTTCGCCTTGCGCCTCCTGAACGAGGTGCGCATCGAGGAGGCGTTCCTGATCGGCTCCGCCGGCGAGCTCGGCCCTGGATGCGGGCGGCTCCTCGAGCCCGTCGAGCCCTTCGTTCCCTTCACCGACGCCTGGCTCGGCTACCGCGTCCGCTGCTACTCGCAGACCGGCGATCCGCGCCTCGCCGGCGCCTACGACGACCTCAGGCGATTCGAGGCCCGGGGCCGCCAGCCTCTCCTGCCGGAGAAGTGAGGTCGCCCAGGAGATCGCGGATGGGGACGGGAACGAGGGGCGGCCGGACGCTGTCGGCCCCGAAGCCTCGGAGCCGGGCGAGGGCCGGGCCGCAGACGCGGCCCTGGCACGCGCCCATGCCGGCGCGCGTGCGGAGCTTCGCTTCGCGGGCCGACCCGGCCGTCCGGAGGAGGTCGAGGGGAACGTCCTCGCAGCGGCAGACGAGCGTATCGGGACGAGCGAGCGACAGGACCTCGGCGCGCGGCGCGAAGGCGTGGGCCAGACGGGCCGCGAAGGCTGCCTCGGCGTCGCGCCAGGCCGCCAGGCGTGGAGGGACCGGCCGTCCCCCTGCGGCCAGGCCGGCCGCGGCGCCCGTGGCGAGCGCCTGCGAAGCGCCGCCGATCCCGACGAGCTCGCCGGCGGCGAAGACCCCGGGCACGCTCGTCCCCTGTCGAGCGTCCACGAGGACGGCCTCGGCCGTCGTCGCGCAGCCGAGGAGCCGCGGCAGCTCGAGGCTCGGCACGAGGCCGAAGCCGCAGGCCAGCACGTCGCAGCCCCACGCCCACTCCCGCCGGCCGTCGGTCACCACCACGCGCTCGATCGTGCCGTCGCCCGTCGCCTCGCGGACCCACGCGCCGGGTCGATACGGGACGCCGGCGAGACGCGCTGCGTAGCCGAGGCCCTCGGCGGCCCTGACCGGCGCGCGCCAGAGGGAGGCGGCGAATGCGACGAGGCGCGCGAGAGGCGCCTGCTCGGCAACTCCGACGACGCGCGCCCCGGCCCGCTCCAGCAGAGCCGCGACTGCGAGGAGCAACGGGCCCGAGCCGGCCACGACCGCGCGCCGGCCCTCGAATCGGCCCCCGGCTTTCAGCAGGGCCTGCGCACCGCCCGCGCCCACGACGCCCGAGAGCGTCCATCCTGGGAAGGGGAGGAAGAGCTCGCGCGCGCCCGTCGCCAAGACGAGGCGGTCGAAGCGCAGGCGCAGCGGCCGATCGCCCTGGACGACGAGCAGCTCCCCACGGGATGCGTCCACCACCGTCGCCCCGGCGATCACGCGGGCGCCCGAGCGCTCCAGGCGCTCGAGCCAGGCCCGTGCGGCCCGCGCCGGCTCGCCGCGCCAGACCTGGCCTCCTGGCCGGCGCTGCTCGTCGACGATCACCGTTCGGGCCCCGGCTTCGGCCGCGTGCACGGCCGCCGCGATCCCGGCCGGCCCGGCGCCGACGACCACAACCTCCGCCCGGTCATCCGGAGGAGGTTCGGCCGCACCAGGGGCGGATCCTTCGGGAGCCGACGCCCTGGAGTCCCTCAGGCTGACCGCCATTCCTGCGCGTACCGTATCCAGGCACGCCCGGCGGTGCGGCTCGCCGTCGACGCTGACCCGGCACTCGAAGCAGGTGCCCATGCCGCAGAGGGGACCGCGGGCCTCGCCCTTCACCGAGGACCGCACGGCCAGCCGACCCGCGTTCCAGAGCGCGGCGAGGAGGCTCCCACCGGCCTCGCCCTCGGCGGGTGCGCCGTCGATCGTGAAGAGGACGCGCTCAGGCAAGGGCGGGCATCTTGCGGCGCGGGTCGAAGGGCGAGGGGTCGATCGGCGGCGTGCGGCCGAGGACGAGGTCGGCGACGAGGCGCGCCGTCCCCGGCGCGGTCGTCACCCCGAGGCCCTCGTGGCCGGCGGCGACCCAGAGCCCGGGCTCCCACGCGCCGACGAGGGGGAGACCGTCCGGCGTCGCGGGCCGGAATCCCACCCACGTGCGCAGCGCGCGCAGGCGCGAGAGGCCGGGAACGACCGCCACCGCGCGGCGCAGCATCCGCTCGCACAGCGGGCGGTTGACGGAGGAGTCCCAGCCCACGAGCTCGCGGGAGGACCCGACGAGGACCTGGCCGGTCCTCCGCGGCTGGAGGTTGAAGGCGACCGACTCGTGCGCGAGCGTGTGGGCACTCTTCAGGTACCCGAGCTCGATCACCTGGTGGCTCAGGAAGCCGGGGTAGCGGTCGGTGATCACGAGGTGGCCCTTGCGGGGGACGACCGGGAGGCCGGGGAGAAGACGCGGCGCCTCGGCCCCGGCGGCGTTCACCACGGCGTCGGCCTCGATCCACCGGCCCCCGCACAGCGCTCGGCCGGGCTCGAGCGCCTCGACACGATGCCCCGTCCGAAGGGAGGCGCCGTGCCGGCGCGCGCCGTCGAGGAAGACGGCGGCCGCCGCGGGCGGATACACGACCCGGTCGGCGGGCACGCGCAGGGCGCCCGCGAGCCCCTGGCGCAGCTGCGGCTCGGCCTCGCGGAGCGCCCTTGCGTCGAGCACCTCCACGGTCTCGCCGCGCGCCTCGTAGAAGGCGGCCTTTCCCCGGACGAGCCTCATCTCCTCCTCGTCCGCCGCGATCCAGAGTGTTCCGCAGGCGTGGTCCTCCACGTCCGGCGGGAGGGACGCGGCCCTCTCCGCCCAGAGCCGGCGCGACCACGACGTGAGCGCGAACTGCGCCTCCGAGTCGTCCATCACGACGAGGTGGCCCATCGCGGCGCCGGTCGCGCCGGCGCCGGGGAAGGCCGACTCGAGGACCGTCACGCGGCAGCCCGCCTCGGCCAGAGCTTCCGCGCAGGCCGCCCCCACGACCCCGGCCCCGACCACGATCACGGCGGGTCCGCTCATCCGCGCGTCACTTCGTCCCGGTGAGCCCTTCGCGGAAGGGATCGTCCGGATCGAAGAGGAGCGTCGCCCTTCCCGTCACGAACGCGCGGCCCCGTACGTGAGGCACGAGCGCTCCTCTCCGCTCCTCGACCCAGCCTTCGAAGAGGGAGCCGGTGAGGCTCTCCTGCCGCCAGCGCTGGCCGGGGCGGAGCGCGCCGCGGGCGGCCAGGACCGCCATCTTCGCCGACGTCCCGGTGCCGCAGGGCGAGCGGTCCCAGGCGAGGCCCGGGCAGAGGACGAAGCTCCGAGCGTCGGCGTCCGGTCGCCGGGGCGGCCCGAAGAGCTCGACGTGGTCGATCTCGGACCCGTCGCGGCCGGTGACGCCGTGGGCGCGCAGGGCCTCGAGGATGGCCGCCGTCGCCTGCGTCAGCGCGGCGACGTTGGCGAGCTCGAGCGGCAGCTCGGGCCGCTCGGTCAGGAAGAACCAGTTGCCGCCCCACGCCACGTCGCCGGTCACCGCTCCGAGGCCCGCGACCTCCACCCGGACGTCGCGGGCATGGCAGAAAGCGGGCACGTTCTCGATCGTGACGGCTCCGTCCGCTTCCCGCTCCGCGCCGACCGTCCCCACCGGAGTGTCGATCCGGACCGGGCCCGGACCGAGGCGGGCGAGGAACTCGAGCGTGCGCACGACGCCGATGAGGCCGTGGCCGCACATCCCGAGCGCGCCCCGGTTGTTGAAGAAGACCACGCCAGAGGCGGATCCGGGCTCGACGGGCGGCGTGAGCAGGGCTCCGACGACCGCGTCGTGTCCCCGCGGCTCGCAGACGACCGCCCGCCGCAGGGCGTCCTGGTGCCGCAGGAGGAAGTCGCACCGCTCGGCCATCGTCCGGCCTTCGGGCGGAGGCCAGCCCTCGACGACCGTCCGGGTCGGCTCGCCCTCCGTGTGCGAGTCCACGACCTCGACGCGGTCGGGCCACGCGATCCGGCTCACAGCGCGTCTTTCGTGAGCCGCCCGTCGACGAGGCGGAAGATCCCGCGGGGGTTCGCGTCGCGCAGCTCCTCGGGGAGGGCGCCCTCCGGCACGTCCTGGAAGCACACCGGCCGGGCGAAGCGCAGGATGGCCGCGGTGCCGACCGATGTCGCCCGCGGGTCCGTGGTCGCGGGCCACGGTCCGCCGTGGTGCATGGCGTGGGCGACTTCGACGCCCGTCGGGACGCCGTTCACGACCACCCGTCCCGCCTTGCGGGCGAGGATCGGCAGGAGATCCGGGAACGACGCGAGGTCTCGCCCGGTCGCGTGGACGGTGGCGGTCAGGTGGCCCTCGAGCCGGCGGGCCGCCGCCAGCACGTCTTGCCTGGACGAGCATCGCACGGCGACGGTGACTGGGCCGTAGATCTCCTCGCCGAGCCGCTTCTGGGCGGCGAAGGCCGGCCCGTCGGTCACGAGCAGCGCGGGCTGCGCCTCGGTGGCGGCGTTCGGCCCCCGCGCCGGCGAGCGCGCGGCGAGCGCGACCTCGGGGATCGCGGCCACGGCGGCGAGCTGCGCGTCGTAGGCGGCCTTGATGCCGGCGTGGACCATCGTGCCCGCAGGCGCCTCGGCGAGGAGAGCGCCGAGCCGGGCGACGAACGCCGCGGCCGCGTCCGAGGGGGCGACGAGCAGGAGACCGGGGTTCGTGCAGAACTGGCCGGCGCCCAGGGTCACCGAGGCCGCGAGGGCCTTCGCGATCTCCTCCCCCCGCGTCGCGAGAGCGTCGGGCAGCACGAAGACGGGGTTGGCCGAGCCCATCTCGGCGAAGACGGGGATCGGATCGTCGCGTCGCGCCGCGGCGTCGAAGAGGGCCTTGCCGCCCCGGAAGGAGCCGGTGAAGGCGACGGTGCGGATGGCCGGGTGCGTCACGAGCCTGAAGCCGACCGCCGGAGACGGGCCGTGGATCATCGAGAAGACGCCGTCCGGCATCCCGGTCTCGCGCGCGGCCTGGAGGATCGCTCGCGCGGCGAGCTCCGACGTGCCGGGATGGGCCGGGTGGGCCTTCACGACGACGGGACAGCCGGCGGCGAGGGCGGAGACGGTGTCCCCGCCCGCCACCGAGAAGGCGAGCGGGAAGTTGGAGGCGCCGAAGACCGCGACCGAACCGAGGGGAACGAGCATCCGACGCAGGTCCGGCCGGGGTGAAGGCTGGCGGTCGGGCTGCGCGCGGTCGATCCTCGCGTCGACCCACGAGCCCTCGTCCAGGAGGTCGGCGAAGAGGCGGGCCTGGTTGGCGGTGCGCGCCCGCTCGCTCTCGAGCCTCGGGCGGGGGAGCGCCGTCTCGGCGCCGGCGCGCTCGACGAGGCCGTTGTCCCGGCTCGCCAGCCGATCGGCGATCGAGCGGAGGAAGGCCGCGCGTGGGGCCGGCGGGAGGGCGGCGAACGCCTCGAAGGCAGCCTCGGCCGCGCGGGCGGCCGCGTCCACCTCGCCCGCGGTGGCCTCGGCGAAAGGCGGCTCGAGCCGGGCTCCGGTCGCCGGGTCCTGGGCGTGGAACGAACCCGCCCCCGCGCGCGACTCGCGGGGGCCGACGAAGTTGCAGCCGGTGAGCAGGGGAGCGCCGGGTCCCTCGGGGGACAGGCTACACCTTCTCGGGGACGACGAACGGGGCGCGGTACTCCCTCGTGAGGAGCTTGTCGGCCTCGGCGTCGCCCACGAACTTCTCCGTCTTCCCGTCGAACTTCAGCTTCCGGCCCACGCGGTAGGCGATGTTCGCCATGTGGGCGAGCGCGGCCGAGAGGTGTCCCTCCTCGACGTCGCAGGTCAGGACCTTCGGGTCGTTCTTGCGGATCGCGTCCACGAAGTTCGCGTAGTGCGCGCCCTCCTGGCTGGTGAGGACGTTCGGGTCGCTGCCGCCCTGCGCGGGCGGGGCCTCCGAGCCCGGGCCCTTCTCGCTCCTGCGGCCGAGGTAGCTCTGCCACTTGCGGCCGTCGCCGTCGATCCAGGCCCAGCCCTTGGTGCCGTAGAAGAGATTGCCGATCCGCTGCGTGCCCTCGTCGTTCGTGTACTCGCCGCGCGTCGCGAACTCGAAGAGCGTGCCGTCGGCGTACTCGAAGACCGACGTGTGCGTGTCGGGCGTCTCCTGGGATGCGGGGGGGCCGAAGTAGCCGCCGATCGACGACACGCTCACGGGGTGCTCGTTCTTGTTCAGGCCCCAGCGGGCGATGTCGAACTGGTGCGGTCCCTGGTTGCCGGTGTCGCCGTTTCCGTAGGCCCAGTGCCAATGCCAGTTGTAGTGGAAGTGGTTCCGGTTGAAGGCCCGCGCGGGAGCGGGGCCGAGCCACAGGTCGTAGTCCACCTTGGCGAGGTACGAGGCGTCCCACACCCCCTCGGGCACCGGGCCGCTCTCGACGTTCAGGTGGTGGGCCTTGCCGTCCGTGATCGGGCCGTCGGCGTACTTCCCGATTCCCGGGCGCGCCTTGAAGCACAGGCCGCGGGCCATGTACACCTTGCCGATCCCGCCCTCGTGGAGGAACTGGATGGCCTGGCGCACCGCGGGCCGGCTCCGGTTCATCGTGCCCACCTGCACCACCTTCCCGTGGCGCCGCGCCGCCTCGACCATCTTCCGCCCCTCCCAGACCGTGTGGGAGGCGGGCTTCTCGACGTAGACGTGCTTGCCGGCCTGGAGGGCCCAGATCGTGGCGAGGGCGTGCCAGTGGTTCGGCGTGGCGACGATGACGCCTTCGATGTCCTTGTCCTCCAGGAGGCGCCGGAGGTCCTTCTGGTAGCCCGGCTTGAAGGTCGGCACTCCCCGGAGCGCGGGGTCGTTGGCCCGGCGGGCGAAGAGGTTCTCGTCGACGTCGCAGAGCGTCTTGATCTCGACGCCCGGCAGCTTCGCGAATCCCTGCTTCAGGGAGTCGCCCTGGCCGCGGATGCCGATCGAGGCCAGCACCGTCCGGTCGTTTGCGCCGAGGACCCGACGCGCGCCGGAGGCGACGACCGCCGCCGCCGCGAGCGACGTGGTCGCCGAGAACCGCCGCCGGGTCATCTCGTTCCGGTCCGTAGCCATGGGAAGCCTCCTTCGTCCGGGCGGGATTCTACCGCGCCGCCTGCTGCCCGAGCCGCTCGGGCAGGTCCGCGAGCTCGTAGCCCATCACGGCGAGCATCCCGACCGCCCGCCGGAGGTCGGTCGGGTCCACCTTGTCGAGCGTGTCGGCGCGGGAGTGGTGCCAGTCGAAGTAGTGCTCGTCGGCCGTGTCGAGCGACAGGCCGGGCACGCCGTCGCGCGTGAGAGGGGAGATGTCGGCGCCCCCGCCGCCCCACTTCACGGTCCCGGCGTCGATCGCGTCGAAGAACGATCCGATCCGCCGGACGGCAGCGAGAGCCGCCGCTGCGGCGGGGTCCGTGGGGCCGAGGGAGGCGGTCCCTTCGCCGCGCCGGGGCCGGGGCTCGCCGGCCTTCGTCACCGAGAAGCCGAAGCCGACCGGCCGCTCGCAGCCTCCGTCCATCTCGATGGCGGCGACGTGGCTCGAGACGTCCTTCCCGAGGGGCTCGCGGTAGGCTCGCCCGCCGGCGAGGCCGTTCTCCTCGTTCGTCCACAGGACGACTCTCAGCGTGCGCCGAGGCCGAAGGCCCAGCTCGTGGAGGATCGTCAGCGCCTGCCACGCGGCCATGCAGGAGCAGCCGTCGTCGTGGGCCCCCTGGCCCACGTCCCACGAGTCGAGGTGGCCGCCCATCACGACGACCTCGTCGGGCTTCTCTCGCCCACGGATCTCGGCGATGACGTTCGCGGAGTCCGCCTCGCCCTCGAGACGGGCCTCCATCGAGAGCGACACGGTGACGGTCTCTCCCGCCGCGGCCATGCGCCGGAGCCACTCCGCGTCCTCGACCGTGATCGCCGCGGCCGGGATGCGGGGCGTCCCCTCCTCGTACTCGAGGGTGCCGGTGTGCGGGGAAGCGAGGGATCTGCCGGTGGCCGAGCGCACCAGGACCGCCGCCGCGCCGAGCTTCGCCGCCGCGGACGCCCCGGAGCTGCGGAAGCGGACGGTGCGGCCGTAGCCCTCCCAGTCGGGTGCGAAGGCCACGATCCTCCCCCCGACCTTCTCTCTGCCCAGCCCGGCGAGCTCCTCGAAGCTCCGGACGACCACGACCGGTGCCGTGATCCCGTCCGCCGGGGTGCCGACGCTCATGCCGAGGCCGAGCATCGGCAGCTCCCGCGGCACAGGCGAGACGACCCGCGCCCACTCGCGTCCCCGCACCCACCGCGGCACCCGCACCGGCTGGAGTCGGGCTCCCTCGAGACCCTCGGCCTTCATGCTCTCGTGGGCCCACGCCACGGCCCGCTCGAGGCCGGTGGAGCCGCTCAGGCGGTTGCCGATGCGGGTGGTCAGGTGCTCGAGCTTCGTCCAGGCGCCTTCGTCGAGGAGGGCGCGGCCGAGGATCCGGCTCGCCGTCTCCCGGTCGACGGGCCCCTCCTCCGCCGCGCGGGCGGGCACGGCCAGGGGCAGCAGCAGGGCGGCGAGAGCGAGGAGGGACGACGGCGGGCGTTCGTTCAGGGGAGCCTCCAGCGGATCCGCGCACACTACCACGGAAACCGGACGTGCTACGATCGCGCCCTCACCCCGTGTCAGTGAGCCCGATGCCGCTCCGTCTCCGCGTCACGCCGCCGATCGGCGAGCCTTTCGAGCACAGGTGCGACGGCGACACCCTCGTCGTCGGCCGGTCGTCGAAGGCCGACCTCGTCCTCTCCGACCGCTTTCTCTCGCGCCAGCACGCCCGCTTCCATCGGGAGGGAGAGAGCTGGGTGGTCGAGGACCTCGGGTCCCGGAACACGACCCTGCTCAACGGGCGGCCCCTCGTCACGCCGGCACGGGTCGGCGTGGGCGACCTCGTCAAGCTCTCGGAGACCGTGATCTCCGTCGAGGGCTTCGACGCCGGTCCCTCCCGCGCGAGGCCGGGGGCCGGCCCGCGCACGAGCT
>Ga0335076_10000670_pt1 | contig 31871 bp, 27 predicted proteins | sample Lox_Sample_25_FD_206717 | JGI IMG/M metagenome (GOLD analysis project Ga0335076, IMG submission 206717) | Soil microbial communities from Loxahatchee National Wildlife Refuge, Florida, United States - Lox_Sample_2.5 | ecosystem: Environmental > Terrestrial > Soil > Wetlands | place: USA...
CTTCGGCCATCCCTCGGGAGACGCGTTGCTCCGTCGCCTCGGAGCAAAGCTCGAGTCGCACCTCGGCGCCACCGGGCGCGTGTACCGGATCGGAGGCGACGAGTTCTGCGCCCTGATCGATGTTTCGCGCGGCGCCTGGGGCTCGGCCGTGGAGGCCGCGGCAGCGGCGCTGTTTGAGCAGGGCGACGGGTTCACGATCGGGTGCTCTCACGGAGCGGCGCTGTTGCCGAGCGAGGCGCAGGACTCGAGCACCGCGCTCACGATCGCCGACCAGCGCATGTACGCCGCGAAGCGCGTCGGCCGCGTGTCGGCGGCACAGCAGTCCAAGGACGTCCTGCTGAGCGCCGTCGCTGAGCGAAACAGCGATCTGGGCGCGCACGGCCACGACGTCGCCGAGCTGGCGGCGGCCGTGGCCACCGCGTTCTCGCTGCCGCTCGACGAGGTCGAGACGATCCGCCAGGCCGCGGAGCTTCACGACGTGGGCAAGGTGGCGGTGTCCGACGCGATCCTCGACAAGCCGGCGGCGCTCGACGAGCAAGAGTGGGCGTCCGTCCGCGAGCACACGCTGATCGGCGAGAAGATCATCGCCGCCGCTCCCGACCTCGCGCGTGTGGCCAGGCTCGTGCGCTCGAGCCATGAGAACTACGACGGCACGGGCTATCCCGACGGGCTCGTGCGCCGCGAGATACCCCTCGGGTCGCGCATCATCGCGGTTTGCGACGCGTTCGACGCGATGACGACCGACCGCCCCTACCGTGAGGCGATGGACGAACCGAGTGCGGTGAGCGAGCTTCGCCGCTGCGCCGGCACTCAGTTCGATCCCGACGTCGTCGAGCGTTTCTGCGCGGCGCTCACGTCCGAGGACGGAGCCGTGCGCCGCGCCGCTTGACGCCGCGTTAGAGGACCGATGCTGACCTAAAACGCGGTTACGGTCTCGGGCACCGTCAGCGGACTCACAAGGAGCACCAATGCCCGAGCTAGACCGTTACATCCCAGGCGTGCCGTGCTGGGTCGACACGAACCAGCCGGACCCCGAAGCCGCGGTCGCGTTCTACCGCGACCTGTTCGGCTGGGAGATCGAGGACGTGATGCCGCCCGACGTGGAGGGCGAGTACTTCATGGCGCGGCTCCGGGGAGGTGACGTCGCGGGTATCGGCGCGGTCCCCGACGGTGCACCGCCCGTGGCGGCCTGGAACACCTACGTGTGGGTCGATAGCGCGGACGAGACCGCCGCCAAGGTCAGACAGGCCGGGGGCCGCGTGCTCATGGAGCCGTTCGACGTCATGGATGCCGGCCGCATGGCGGTGTTCAGCGACCCCGAGGGGGCGGTGTTCTCGGTGTGGGAGCCCAAGCGCCACCGGGGCTCCGCGATCGTCAACGAGCCCGGCTCGGTCAACTTCAACAACCTGAACACCCGCGAGCCTGAAACCGCGAAGCCGTTCTACGGCGCGGTGTTCGGATGGGAGACGCTATCGATGGGCGGTGGCCTCGAAGCGTGGACGTTGCCGGGATACGGCGATCACCTCGAGCTCCTCAATCCGGGAACGCGCGAGCGCATGGGGGCGATGGGCGCGCCGGGCGGTTTCATCGACGTCGTCGCGACGATCGCGCCGCTTCCGGATGACCACACGGACGTCCCCGCGCACTGGGGCGTGACGTTTGCCACGGACGACGCGGACGCGACCGCGGAGAAGGCCTTCGCGCTCGGCGGAAAGATCTTGGCGCCGCCGTTCGATGCCCCCTGGGTCCGGATGACGATCATCGCCGACCCGCAGGGCGCGTCGTTCATCGCCAGCCAATTCGCTCCCGAGAACAGGGACGTGCCCGCCCCCGGGAGCGCGTCTCTAAGCGCCTAACGTTTAGAACAGCTGGAGGTAGCGGTCCAGCTCCCACTGGGTGATCTGCTCGTGCGCCGCCTGCCACTCGCGCAGCTTGACCTTCACGAAGTAATCGACGTAGTCGCCGTCGCGGGTCTTCCCGAGCGCCGCGCGCAGCACGTCGTTCTTCTCGAGCTCGCGGACGGCGTCGAGCAGGTTGGCCGGCAGTAGCTCGATGCCGGCGGCCGTGCGGTCATCGGGATGCATCTCGTACAGGTTGGCCGAGTTCGGCTCGCCGGCATCGAGGCCACGCTCGATGCCGTCGAGACCTGCAGCCAGCATCGCGGTCGCCGCGAGGTACGGATTGCAGGAGCCATCGACGGTCCGGTCTTCGATCCGGCCGGCGTCCGGGATGCGGAGCATCTGCGTGCGGTTGTTGTAGCCGTAGCTCACGTACGCCGGCGCCCATGTCGCTCCGCTCGTCGGCGCGCCGACGACCAGGCGCTTGTAGGAGTTCACGGTGGGCGCGGTGACGGCGATGTACGCCTTGGCGTTGGCCTTCAGGCCGCCGATGAACTGGTAGGCGAGCTCGGACAGTCCGAGTCCGCGGGGATCGTCCGCGGGATCGCGTTCGAACACGTTGTCGCCGTTCGACCACAGGCTGACGTGGAAATGGCAGCCGTTCCCGGTCAGGTTCGCGAACGGCTTGGGCATGAACGTCGCGATCAGCCCGCGCTTCTGCGCCAGCGTCTCGACCATGTAGCGGTAGAACACAGCCCGGTCGCACGTGGTGAGCGCGTCGGCGAACTGGAAGTTCTGCTCGAACTGGCCGTTGGCGTCCTCGTGATCGGTCGCATAGTTGTCCCACCCGAGGCCGGTGACGGCCTTGGAGACCTCCGAGACGAAGTCGAGGTTCCGCGTCAGCGCGCGCATGTCGTAGCAGGGCAGGTCGAGCGTGTCGAGCTGGTCGGCGACCTCGATCGTGCCGTCCTCGCGACGGCGCACGAGGAAGTACTCGAGCTCCGCGCCCATCTTCAGCTCGAAGCCGAGTGCCTTCGCGCGCTCGAGCTGGTTGCGGAGGATGGTCCGGGGGCAGAACGGCCACGGCTCGCCCTCGACCGTCACGTTGCACGCGAACCGCGCTACGTTCGGCTGCCACGGCAGGATCGTGAGCGTCGTCGGATCCGGCATCGCGATCATGTCGGGGTCGTGGGGCCCCTGACCGATGTCGCCGGCGGCGAACCCGGCGAAGCCGGCGCCGTCGGTGAGCAGGTCGTCGATGTGGTGCGCCGGCACGAGCTTGGCGCTCGGTTTGCCGTGCATGTCGACGAACTGAGCGAACAGAAACTCGATCTGCCGCTCGCTGATGATCCGCCGGACGTCGTCGGCGTCGCTGACTTGCGGCGCGACCTCTTCGAGATGCTCAGTTGAGATAGCCATGTGCGAGGTATATCCCCATGCACCGGTATCCGGCAATGGCCACGGGCACTGGGTATCGGGGGCTACGATGTGCGCTTCGCACATATGACGGAGCGGGAGGCATTTCCTGACGGCTACCTCTGAGGCCCACGGGCTTCGCGAAGAGAACCGCACCCTCTACCGGGTGATCAACCTTGTGGGTTCGTCGATCGAGCTCGGCCCGATGCTGCAGGGAATCGTCGACCTTGCCACCGAAGCGACCGACTGCCACGCGTGCTTCATCTACCTGCTCGAGGGTGGCGTGCTGACGATCCGGGCCGCGTCGCCCGTCTACGCCGCCGCCGTCGGCGTCGTCCACATGCGCCTCGACGAAGGACTGACGGGATGGGTGGCACGCCACCGCCAGCCCGAGTTCATCCGCGACAGCGCGATGGCCGACCCGCGCATGAAGTTCTTCCCGATTCTCGAGGAGGAGCGGTTCCAGTCGATGGTCGCGGTTCCGATCGTCTCGCGCGCGAGCCAGACGATCGGGGTGATCGTGCTCCACACCGAGGCGCCGCGCGAGTTCACCGAGGACACGCTCAAGCTGTTGGTCCACATCGCGTCGCTCGTATCGGGCGCGATCGAGAACGCGCAGCTGTACGACCAGCAGCGGCGCCGGGTCGACGCGCTGACCAGCCTGTCGGGACTCGCGCAGGAGGTCGCAACAGCGGGCGAGTCCGGCGAGATCGGGCGCGCCGTCACGCTCGGGATGCGGCGGCTGCTCGGGGCTGAGGTCTGCCAGCTGTATCGACTCGACCGTGACGGGAGCGGCCTCCAGTTGCTGTCATCGGCGCCGGAGGCGACCGCCGAGCCGGAGGCGCTGTCGGCGACCGCGCTGCTGCTGGCCGCATTCGACGCGAGCGCCTCGCGGCCGCCGGCGCGAACGCTGTGGCCCGGCCTCGACGTGGCCGACCTGCTCGTGACGCCGCTCGTGTCCGGTGGCGAGCGTTTGGGATTGCTGTGCGCCGGTGCGCCGCCGCGGCGTCCGTTCACCGGCGAGGACACCGAGATGGCGCGCGCGATCGCGCACCTGGCCGCGATCGCGATCAAGCGCGCGGAGCTGATCGAGGGGCTGACCAACGCGAACATCGTCAAGGACCTGTTCGAGGCGCTCGCCGCTGGGGCGACGACGTTCGCGGCGACCAAGGCCGGCGAGGTGCGATGCGATCTGTCGCGGCCGTACCTGATGCTGTGCGCGGAGCCCGCCGCCGGGCGAGAGCCGGGCTCCGGCGAGTGGCGTGCCACCGCGGAGGTGCTCGGTCGCGACCTCGCGGAGCTGGCGCCGCGCACCGCGGTCGAGGCGGGCCCCGGCCCGGTCAGGGCGGTGCTCTCGCTCGGGTCCTCGGATCCGCATCGAATCGAAGAGGTGGTTCGGTTGTGCCGCGAGCTCGGCCGGCGCCGTGGCGCCGCGATCGGGCTCAGCGAACTACACGCGTCCGCGGGCGACTCCGCGCGCGCATACCGCCAGGCGCTCGACGCGACGATGATCGGCCGCGCGCTGCTCGGCGACGGCGGCGCGATCGGGTACGCCGAAGTCGGCGCGTACCGGTATCTCGTCCACATCGCCGCCGAAAACGCGCCGCACGACCGGATGCGCGCCGCGGTCGATCGCCTGATCGACTACGACGCGAAGCGACGGACGTCGCTGCTCGACACGCTCGAGCGATATCTGGCCGAGCGCCGGAGCGTGATCGAGTCGGCGCGGGAGCTGTTCATTCACCCGAACACGCTGCGCCAGCGGCTCGGACGGATCGAGGAGCTAACCGGTCTGCACCTCGACGAGGACGACCTGCTGTCGCTCGAGCTCGCGATCAAGTTGGCGCGGCTCCACGGCCGGCCGGCGGCCGCGCGAGTGGGCTAGGGGTCGCGTCCGGCGGCGTGCGTCGGATGTGGCGCGGCAGGCCCCGTCTGCGAGCCATGAATGCCGAGCGGGCGGTCGCCGCGACCCGGCGATCGTGGACCCGGCTGCGGGTATTGGGCCGGTCAGGGTATAACGGCGGGCACCCGAAGGGGGTGTGGCGGGTCCCACCGGATCGACCTCCCTGAGAACCTGCGGATCACGACAATTGGCACGGTCCGGGCTGACCGTGCCGTACTACGCATGTGGGGCATGCGTCCTACGGCACGGTCGAGCCGAAGCTCCGCGATTGTCGTGATCTGCATGCCCGGCGCCTCCCGGAACCGCGCGGCGAAACGCCGCACCCACCCTCAGATGCTCGCCGTCACCTGTCGCCGACCGAGAGGCCCGGTGCTACCGCCACCGAGCGCGGACGCCGGCGAGGAACGTCGGTCGTGGCGACCGCAGGGCATGGACGCCCTGCGGAACGGCCCCAGGGATGCCGGCGCAGCCGGCCCCTAGTCGTCTTCGAGCACCAGGAAGACGGGGATCTTCGCCTTGCGGCGGACCCGCTGGGGCTCCTGGGACCAGACGAAGTCGCCGGCGACTCGGTTGCGGTCGGGGTCGGCGCCCATCACGATCGCGTCGCATCCGGCGAACTTGGCCTCGTCGATTATGCGTTTGGTCGTCTTGCGGGTGCCGACCACATGCCCGTCGGCCTCGATGCCCTTGCGCTCGAGCCGCTTGACCGCCCGGTTCACGATGTCGCGCTGCTCGGCCCACTCGGCCTTGGTCGGGAGCAATCCGGGCATCTGCATCCCGAACGACACACCGTGTATGCGCGCGATCGTGAACACGCGGACACTCGCGTCCGAGGGCCTGGCGAGCTCGACCACGCGCGCGATCACGGCGTTCGAGAACGGCCGACCCTCGGACGCGAGCAGAATCCGTTCGAACGGGCCCTCGTTCGGGGTGGTGGGCTGCTGTTTTCTCAGCCGGGCCGTCGCGCTCACGGGTCAGACGCGCCCGCGATCGGGGCGGGGGTACCCGCCGCGATCATCTCCTCTGCCGGCGCCGGTCGCTTGTCCTCGACGCGCTTGCGGTAGGCGTAGAAGAGCAGGTAGGACAGGAGCACGGCCCAGCCGATGAAGTAGTACGGCAATGTCTTGCGCCCGGCCGCGTTGCACGTGCAGTTCGCGTACACCGGGCCGCCGTAGAAGTAGATGATCGCGTAACCGCCCGCGATCACGAGCGCGACGTACTTCATCCACTCGGGCAGCTTGAACGGCCGACGGACGTTCGGCCGGTGCTTACGGAGCAGGAAGTAGCCGATCAGCACCGGGATGAACGCCGCCAGGTAGCCGACGTTCGAGAACGTGTAGATCTCGACCGCGCCGCCCATGAACACGACCGCGATCGAGCAAGCGACGTTAAACCACATCGCGCGGTTCGGCACGCCGTGGCTGTTCACGCGCTGGAAGAACCGCGGGAACTGGCCGTCGGTCGACATCTGGTGAAGCGACCGGGCCGTGCCTGTGATCGCGTTCAGGGCAGACAGGATCAGCGCGAGGATCAGCATGATCGCGATCAGCCACTCGAGGATGCTCGAGCCGGTGCCGGTGCCGAACACCGCCGCCGCGTAGTGGACGAAGATCGTCTTCGGGTCGACCAGCGCAGCGTTGCCTAGCGCGGGGAGGCCGAGCACGATGATGAACGCGATCGGGATCATCGTGTAGATGAACAGGCCGTAGAGACCCTCGAGATTCATCGCGATCTTGGCGTCGCGGTCGGGATTCTTGGTCTCACCGATGTAGCACGCGGCGGCCTCCATCGCGATCACGTTCCACGTCAACAGGAACGAGAACGCGATGTACAGCGTGAGCCAGCCGTGCCCGAACAGCGGGGTGAAGAAGCCGCTGCCGTTGGTGTGGCGGAAGTGCCACAGCCAGCCGAAGTCGACGACGGAGGGGTTGAAGATCCACGCGATCGCGAGGAACGTCAGCGGGATCATCGACAGCAGCGCGAGCGTGGTCGCGAACACCGTGCCGAACCGGAGTCCGCGTACCGCCGGGACGGCAAGGGCCAGCAGCCCCACGATCGAGATGCCGAGCGTCCACCAGGCGATCGGCGTGTGGATCGGCGTGAACCCGGCGGTCGAGAGCTTGAAGCGGTCGACGATGTAGTAGGACGCCAGGATCATGTTGAGCGGCGCGACCGGGAACCAGCCGAGCCAGTACGCCCAGGCCGTGAAGCCGTTCACGTGTTCGGCGAACCGGGGCCATTTGTCCTTGTAGGCCGGGTATGCATATGCCGGCAGCCCGCCGGCGCGGTCGGGCATCATCGCCGACAGCTCCGCGAGCAGCAGGCACACCAAATACCCGCTGATCGTGATGATGACGATCACCGGGACCGACGAGGCGCCGAGCTCGGTGACCATCACCGGCGCGATTCCGGTTACGAGGATCGTTCCGGCGAGGCCGATTACGAACGCGCCCCACCAGTTCGTCGTCTTCGGCAACCCGGCGGATTCGTAGACGAGCTCGTCGTGATCCGCCGACGGCACGTTCGCCATGTGACCTCCAAAAACCTGGTTGTACTTAGCCGCGGTTAGGCTCCCACTTGACCGGGAACGGTCCCAGGCTTGATGCGCACACAATTACGGGGTTCGACATGGAGCAGTTGGACACATTCCTCGCCCGATACTCCCCGTTTGACGCTCTTGACCCCGGTGAGCTGCGGACGCTCGCGGGCGGCGCCGTCGAGCACGCCTACGACACCGGGGAGGCGGTTCTGGTCGAGGACGGGCTGCCGACTCAAGGGCTATGGGTGCTCCTCACCGGCTCAATGGACATCGTCCACGATGGTGAGCCGATCCAGGTGCTCGAGCCCGGCGAGTGCTTTGGCCACCCCTCGCTGCTGACCGGAATGGCGCCGGCGTTCACGGTGCGCGCGCGCGAGCCGTCGACGTGCGCGCTGTTCGGCGCCGACGCCGGCCGGCGGATTCTGGGGACCGAGGCGGGCGCCGCCTACGTCGCGAACTCGATGCGCAAACGCCTGACGATCGCCGGGCATACCGTCCACGGCCTGCCCGAGGTCGGGACCACGCCGGTGTCGATGGTGATGAGCCCTGCCGAGTTCTGCTCTCCGGACGACCCACTCCGGGCGGCGGCGGCTCGGCTGGGCGAGGGCGGGGTCTCGGCGCTGCTGATGCGTGTCGACGGCGGGGGACTCGCGATCCTGACCGACGCCTCGCTGCGGGCGGCGGTCGTGATCGAGGGCGTTCCGCTCGACGCGCCGGCGCGACTCGCGGCGCGGAGCCCGGTGCCGACCGTGCCGCCGACTCAGCTCGCGGTCGAGGCGACCGTCGAGATGCTCGCCGCCGGGTGCGAGCACCTGGTCGTCGTCAACGGGGACGAGATCTGCGGGTTGCTGTCCGCCACCGACCTCCTCGGGCTCGACACGCGCAGCCCGATCGCGCTCCGCCACATGCTGCTCGGGGCGTCCGACGAAGACTCGCTCGTCCGCGCCGCGGCCGAGATCCCCAAGCTGTTCCTGCTGCTGTCGCGCGCGGGTGTGCTCCCGCGCGACCTCAGCCGCGTTCTCAGCCTCCAACACGACACAGTCGTCGCGCGGCTCATCGACTTCTCGATCTGGAGCCGCGGGCCGGCGCCGATCGCGTGGGCGTGGCTCGATCTCGGAAGCGCGGCGCGGAGGGAGTTCACGCTCGCCTCCGACCAGGACAACGCGCTCGCTTACGGGAACGTCGAAGCCGACGCCGCCGCTTCCGTCGACGGGTACTTCGAGCGGCTCGGTAAGGACGTCAACGACGGGCTGGCCCGGTGCGGGATCGGCGTCGACAACAACGGCGTGCTCGCCGGCAACCGCCGGTGGCGCATGTCAAAGGAGGCCTGGCTGCAGACGTTCGACGATTGCCTGCGCGAACCTGACGAGTCGCACCTGATCCGGGCCACCGTATCGTTCGACTTCCGGCCCACGGCGGGCGGACTCGCGGTCGCTTCTGAGCTGACCGCTCGGATCCGCGCCGCGCGTCAGTACCCCCAGTTCATGCGACTGATGGCGAGGACCGCGACCGGTTACCCGGTGGCGCTCGGCTTTCGCGGGCAGCTGGCCACGGGCCACGAGGGCGACCCGCCGGGAAAGCTCGACCTCAAGCGGGGAGCGATCATCCCGCTGGTCAACCTCGTCCGATTCCACGCGCTGGCGGCCGGCGTGACGATCTCGCCGACGATCGACCGGATCGAGGCCGTCGCCACCGTGGGCCAACTCGATCGAGCGACGGCAGACGCGCTGCGCGAGGCGTTCGTGGTCATCAACGGCATCCGCTTCGAGCACCACGCGGCACAGGTGCAGGCGGGAATGACCCCCGACAACCTCGTCGATCCCGAGGAGCTCGCGCCGATCGCGCGGACCGATCTGCGCGAGGCGCTGCATGTCGTGCGACGGGCGCAGAAGCGCGTCGGCGCCTGGTCGCCACCGTGATCGGGGGTGTGCGATCCGCCTGTGGGGGCCGCTAAGAACGCGTTAAGAAGTAGAGCCCGCAACCACATTCACCGGTCAAAGTGTGCGCTTGCGGTCCATTGGACCCGCAATCCCCAGGCTCTAGCCTCACCCCGACGTGTGTGGGATAGCAGGTCTTTACACGAAGTCGGCCACGCTTCGTGAGCAGCTCGGCACACATCTGTCGAGCATGCTCAGGCAGCTGTCGGACCGCGGTCCGGACAGCGCGGGCGTCGCGTTCTATCGCGACCCGGCACCGCCCGGGTGGTGCAAGGTGTCGTTGCACTCGTCATCGCCCACGCCCGAATGGGAGAACCTGACCGCCGAGCTTCAGGTCGAGTTCGGCGAGGCGTCGCCGCCGCACGTGCGAGCGACGCACGCGGTGTTCACGATCGCCGCCGAGGCGGAGGACGCGGAGGCGTGGCTGATCGACAGCCATCCCGAGCTGACACTGATGAGCGCCGGTCGCTCGATCGAGATCTACAAGGAGGCGGATCTCCCGACGCGGTTCGTCGAGAAGTTTGCCCTCGACGAGATCGCCGGGAGCCACGCGCTCGGCCACACCCGGATGGCGACCGAGAGCCGCGTCACGACGGCGGGCTCACACCCGTTCTCGACCGGCCTCGACCTCTGTCTGGTCCACAACGGGTCTTTGTCGAACCACAACCGTCTGCGCCGCACGCTGCAGCGCGAGGGCATGATCTTCCGGACCGAGAACGACAGCGAGGTGGCGGCCGGCTACCTGACCTGGCGCTTGCGCGAGGGGGCTTCGTTGGAAGAGGCGCTCGAGGGCTGCCTTTCCGATTTGGATGGGTTCTATACGTTCGCGGTCGGCACCGCCGACGGGTTCGCGGTGTTGCGGGATCCGATCGCGTGCAAGCCCGCGGTGATGGCCGAGACGGATGAATGGGTGGCGATGGCGTCCGAGTATCGGGCGATCGCAGTGCTGCCGGGCGCGGAGGACGCGGTCCTGTGGGAGCCGGCCCCGGGCCACGTCTACAGCTGGGGCACCGCTTCGTTGGTGGCGTGATGGCCACTCCAGAGGTCACGCGCGAGGCGCTGTGGTCGTTCGACCTCGCCGAGGTATCGGTGAGGGAGCTGAATGAGGCCCTGCATGCGGGGAACGGCTCCGGGGCTCGGGTCGTCGTGTCGAACCCGGGCGGCCGCCACGCGATCGCGGTCGGGCTCGACGCGCCCTATGAAGTCGAGATCGAAGGGCACGTCGGCTACTACTGCGCCGGCATGAACAAGCTCGCTTCGCTTCGCGTGCGTGGGAACTGCGGCGTGGGCGTGGCCGAGAACATGATGTCCGGAGTCGTCGTGGTTGAGGGCAGCGCATCGCAGTCAGCGGGCGCCACCGCGCGTGGCGGTCTGCTGGTGATCCACGGTGACGCCTCCGCTCGCTGCGGGATCTCGCTCAAGGGCGCGGACATCGTCGTGCGGGGTTCGGTTGGGCATATGAGCGCGTTCATGGCTCAGCGGGGCGCGCTTGTCGTTTGCGGCGACGCGGGCGACTCACTCGGGGACTCGCTGTACGAGGCGCGGCTGTACGTGCGCGGATCGGTCGCGGGTCTCGGAGCGGATTGCGTCGAGAAGGAGATGCGCCCCGAGCACGTCGACCAGGTCTTCGAGCTGCTCGCCCGGGCCGGCTTCGACGACGTCGATGCGGGCGAGTTCCGCCGGTACGGCTCGGCGCGGAAGCTTTACAACTTCCACGTCGACAACCTGGGCGCGTACTGATGGCCGCGGTTTCGCACGGGGCGAACGGCTGGCATCCCGGGCTGCGCGAGTCGGCCACGTTCGATCGCGACGTGATCGCCGAGATTCAGCGCGCGGCGCGCGAGGGGATGTACGCCATCCGCGGGTTCGGCGCCAAGCGTCGCGTTCCCCATTTCGATGATCTGCTGTTCCTGGGTGCGTCGGTGTCGCGGTATCCGTTGGAGGGTTATCGGGAGAAGTGCGCGACCGATGTGGTCATCGGGACGCGGTTTGCGAGCGAGCCGGTGAAGCTCGACATCCCGATCACGATCGCCGGGATGAGCTTCGGCGCGCTGTCGGGGCAGGCCAAGGAGGCGCTGGGGCGCGGGGCGAGTGAGGTCGGAACGTCGACGACGACCGGCGACGGTGGGATGACGCCCGAGGAGCGCGAGCACTCTTCCGTGCTCGTGTACCAGTTGCTGCCCTCGCGGTACGGGATGAACCCAGACGACCTGCGGCGCGCCGACGCGATCGAGGTGGTCGTCGGACAGGGCGCGAAGCCGGGCGGCGGGGGGATGCTGCTCGGGCACAAGATCTCCGACCGGGTCGCGGAGATGCGCGACCTTCCCCGCGGGATCGACCAGCGGAGCGCCTGCCGGCACCCCGACTGGACCGGCCCCGACGACCTCGAGATCAAGATCGAGGAGCTGCGCGAGATCACCGACTGGCGGATCCCGATCTACGTCAAGGTCGGCGCGTCGCGCACGTACTACGACGTGGCGCTGGCGGTCAAGGCCGGCGCCGACGCGATCGTGTTGGACGGCATGCAGGGCGGCACGGCGGCGACCCAGGACGTGTTCATAGAGCATGTCGGGATACCGATCCTGGCGGCGATCCCGCAGGCAGTCGAGTCCCTGATGGAGCTCGACATGCATCGCAAGGTGCAGCTGATCGTGTCCGGCGGGATCCGGACCGGCGCGGACGTCGCGAAGGCGCTGGCATTGGGGGCGGACGCGGTGTCGATCGGCGTGGCGGCTCTGATCGCCTTGGGCGATAACGCGCCCGAGCACGATTCCGAGTACCGGTCGATCGGATCCGCCGCTGGCTACTACGACGACTACCAGGCGGGGTTGGACCCGGCGGGGATCTCGACGCAGGATCCCGAGCTGGCTTCTCGGCTGGACCCGGTCGAGGGGGGCCGCCGGCTGGCGAACTATCTGCGGACGCTCACTCTGGAGGCCCAGACGCTGGCCCGGGCGTGCGGCAAGTCGCACCTGCTGAACCTCGAGCCCGAGGACCTGGTGGCGCTGACGATCGAGTCGGCCGCGATGGCGCGGGTGCCGCTGGCCGGTACCTCCTGGATTCCGGGGCTGGTGGCGTCTCCGTAAGGACGCGGGTCCGCTCCGAGGGGCGGGTCACATCCCGATACTCGGCCCTCCGCGGGCGCCGAATGTGTATTCGGGCACGTATACGGGTCACCCGGCCACTCTCGAGCCGGGCGGGTCTTCGAATGTGGACTTGGCACCATGGGCGACGTGGACGTTGACGACCTCTACGGCCTGCCGCTCGACCAGTTCGTCCCCGAGCGAACCGCACTCGCGCGCGAGCTGCGCAAGGCCGGCGACCGCGACAAGGCGAGCGAGGTCGCTGCGCTCAAGAAGCCCTCGGTGGCGGCCTGGGCGGTCAACCAGCTCGTCCGGACCCAGCGCAGGGCGATAACCGAGTTGCTCGAGGCCGGCGACGGGCTGCGCTCGGCGCAGGACGACGTGCTCGCCGGGCGTGGCGACGCGGCCTCGCTTCGGGCCGCGGTCGAGAGCGAGCGGCTCGCGGTCGAGCAGCTGACCGACGCGGCCCGCGGGCTGCTCAGCTCGGAAGGCGAGGAGTTGAGCGCGACGATGGTAGAGCGCGTTTCCGACACGCTCCACGCCGCCGCGCTCGACGAGGACGCACGCGAGCAAGTGACTGCGGGGCGCCTGGAGCGCGAGCTTCGCCACGTGGGTCTGGGGGCGTTCGGTGGCGGACCCGCCACGCCGGCGCCGGCGCGCCAAACACCGGCGAAGAAGACCGCGCCGCCCGAGCAAAAGAAGCCAGACCGCTCGGCACGCGAACGTGCGAAGGCCGACGGGGAGGTGCGCAAAGCCGCCCGCGCCGCGGAGCGCGAGGCTCGGCGCCGGGCGGAACGGGCCGGACGGGCCGCGCAACTCGCGCTCGAGAAGCGCGACCGAGCCGAGGAGGCGCTCCGCGAGGCCGAAGCCGAGCTCGAGGCGGCCGAGGCCGAGGTGCGGGCCGCCGAGGAAGCGGTACGGGACGCGGAGACCGCGGTTCGCGAAGCGAGCCGGTGAGGCTCAGCGCAGCAGCGCGATCACGATCACGATGATCACGAGCAGTCCGAGAGCGGCGCCTCCGATCGCCACCGGACGCTGGCGCCGCCAAAACTCGGGGTCGGCGCGGTCGCGCGTGTAGTGACCCTCGGGCGGAGTGCCGACCCAGTCGTCATCGTCGTCGTAGGGGCTCACTCACCCCCAAGGTTAGAGTGCGAGGGCATGAACTATCGAACGCTTGGACGCACTGGAGTGAAGGTCAGCCCGCTCTGCCTCGGCGCGATGATGTTCGGCGCCTGGGGCAACCCCGACCATGACGAGAGCATCAGGATCATCCACCGCGCGCTCGAGGCCGGGATCAACTTCATCGACACGGCGGACGTCTACAGTCGCGGCGAATCAGAGGAGATTGTCGGCAAGGCGCTGGCCGGCGGAAAGCGCGACAACGTGGTGCTCGCCACCAAGGTCCACGGGACGATGGGCGACGACCCCAACGAGTTCGGCAACACCCGTCGCTGGATCATCCGCGAGGTTGAGAACTCGCTCACGCGCCTCGGCACCGACTGGATCGACCTGTACCAGATCCACCGCCCCGAGGACGACACGGACATCGACGAGACGCTGGGCGCGCTGACCGATCTGGTTCGCGCCGGGAAAGTTCGGTACATCGGATCCTCGACGTTCCCCGCCAGCCAGATCGTCGAGGCCCAGTGGGTGGCGGAGAGGCGCGGGCGCGAGCGGTTCGTGTGCGAGCAGCCGCCCTATTCGATCCTGGTCCGTGGCGTCGAGAACGACGTGCTCCCGACCGCTCAGCGTCACGGCATGGCTGTGATCCCGTGGGGCCGCTCGCGAGCGGGTGGCTCAGTGGGCGCTACCGCAAGGGTGCGGAGTTGCCCGAGTCCCACCGGTCGGACCGGCTCCCGGCTCGCTTCGACATGTCGGTGCCCGAGAACCAGCGCAAGCTGGAAGCGGCCGACGCGCTGGCCGGGCTGGCCGACGAGGCGGGGATGACGCTGATCGAGATGGCGCTGGCGTTCGTGATGAACCATCCGGCGGTGACGGCGCCGATCATCGGGCCGCGGACGATGGAGCAGCTCGAGTCTCAGCTGCCCGCCGCCGAGGCGACGCTAACCGACGACGTGCTCGACAAAATCGACGAGGTGGTCCGGCCGGGCCTGAACCTGAATCCCGCCGACGGCGGGTGGCAGAACCCGGCACTCGAGCCCGCGGCGCGTCGTCGGTGACCGGCCGGCTCGCGCACGCGGGCCCCGGGGGCGACCACTGAGCGCACAACCGTTCGAAATCTGGACGTACCCCGCAACTTTGATGTCCGGGGACACGTTCATTCTCCGTACTGCTTTTTACGGAGGACTAAGCGGTGTTGGACGCAAACAAGAGTGCGGTTGCGACAGCCGAGTACGTCACGGAGCTCCTCTACGAGCTGCTCGACGCGCACGTCGACACGATGCGAATGGCGCGCGACCTGGACGCGGACCCAGCCTGGGCGGCTCACCTCGACTACCTGCGCGACCTGCAGCGGGTCGGGCGCGAGGCGCTCGCGCACGGCCGCGTGCGATCGCGCAGCCACTAGGGCACAGCCGGAACCACCGCGCGCGGCCCGCCGTCCGCCGGGAGCGCCTCGGTGTCGAAGCCGGTCTCGGTCAGCTGCTCGACGTGGGGCATCCTGCCGAGAAACGCGTCAGCCGGTTCGAGGAACCCGATCCGGTGCGTGCGGTAGTGCATCGGCACCACCCATTTCGGACTGAGTCGCTCCACGATCGCCGCGGCCTGCTCGGCGCCAATCGTCGGGCCGTCGCCTACCGGCAGGAACAGCAGGTCGACCTGACCGATCGCGTCGGCCTGCTCGTCGCGCAGCGAGGTCTGGCCGAAGTCGCCGAAGTGGGCGACGCGCACGCCGTCGAGCGTGAACACGAAGATCGTGTTGGGCCCGCGCTCGGTGCCCGCGGACTCGTCGTGCTCGGAGGCGATAGCGACGACCTCGCCGATCGGTGAGTCGAGGCGCCCCGCCGTCGAGCGCAGGACCGTCGGGTCTCCGCCGACGGTCTCGACGCCGTTGTGGTCGAGGTGTTCGTGCGTGACCAGCAGCAGGTCCGCCTCGACGTCTTCGAGCGCCGGATAGTCGAACTGCATGCCTCTCGCCGCCAGCGGAGAGACGTCGCCGAAGGGGTCGATGAAGACCGCGCCGTCCTGTCCGCTGAGGCGAAACGCGGCCTGGCCATACCAATCAACGCGCATGTCGCTCCTCTCGTGCCGTGTCCGCTGCCAGGGAGATACGCCCCGCGATGCGGGTACCCGGCGGCGTAGCTTACGCGGCGGGACTGGAGGGGCGTCGTACGCCCGAGGTGTGGGTCCTGTGTCGAGTCTTAGTGGAAGAACAGGGCTTCGGTGGCGACGATGGCCAGGGCGACGATGACGCAAAGCGCGATCGTCACGATGATCCGGTGTGCTTCGCCGCTTTCCCCCGAGAGGATCTGCATCAGTCCCGGCCGGTCCGGATGGGTCTCCATCAGGGTGCCGGTGGTCTTTCCACATGTTGGGCAACGTTCAAGCATTGCTCCCTCCTTCAAGGAAGCATGATTAGGTGATTCGAGGTCACGCTACCCGGTCGCGACGGCAAGAACGCTAACTAAACAGTTAAGAAGCCCGCGTGTGCCGGCGGTCACGAGGGAGCCCGGTTAAGTCCTTCATCGGCATCCAGGGCCGACACTTGACCCGATAGGAGAGTCGCTAGGGTTCCGCCGATGCCAGACCGCGCCGCGCTCGTCACCGGTGCTTCTCGCGGGATCGGGCGTGCGCTCGCGCAGACGCTCGGCGAGGAGGGCTTCGCGCTGACGCTCACCGCGCGCAACGCCGAGACGCTCGAGCGCACGGCTGACGAGTTCGCCGAGCAGGGGTTCGAGGTCGAGCACGTCGCCGGGAACCTCAGGGACGAGGAGGCGATCTGTGAGGTCGTTCGGCGCCACCGGGAGCGCTACGGGCGTCTCGACGTGCTCGTCAACAACGCCGGCGTCGGGGTCGGCGCCGCCGCCACCGAGCACCAGGCCAAGCACGTCAGCCTTCAGCTCGACGTGAACGTGCGCGCGATCATCCTGTTCTATCGCGAGTGCGCGGAGCTGCTGCGGGCCGCCGGCGCCGAGCACGGCAATGCGCTGGTGGTCAACATGGCCTCGATCGCGGGCAAGATGCCCGACCGGTGGCTGTCGGTGTATTCGGCGACCAAGGCCGCCGTCGCGGCGTACTCGATGGCAATGAATCGGGCGCTCATCAGGGATGGGGTCAAGTCGGTCGCGTTCGCTCCCGGCTTCGTCGACACCGATATGACCGACTACGTCAAGGGCAAGGTCCCGGCCGAGCGGATGCTCCGGCCGAGCGACATCGCCGAGGGGCTGCGCTTCTTGCTCCGCCTCTCGCCGAACTGCGTCGTCCCCGAGATCATGTTCCAGCGCCCCGACGAGTTCGACTAGTCGTCGCTCTCGGCTCCGGCTTCGGCCCGGCGGGGTATCGTGCCGCCCTCGATGACGTCTGATCTGTCCGGTCGCCGAGTACTGATCACGGGCGCGGCTCGCGGCATCGGCGCCGCCACCGCGCAGCGACTGCATGAGCGTGGCGCCCGCGTCGTGCTCGCCGGGATCGAGCCGGATACGCTGGCGAGGACCGCGGCGCGGTGCGGCGACTCGCTCGCGGTGGTATGCGACGTGCGCGACCGCGACCAGGTGGACGCCGCGGTCGAGGCCGCCGCCGAGCATCTGCGCGGCCTCGACGTCGTGGTTGCGAACGCCGGAGTGGCGGCGCAGCTGCCGCTGGTCGGCGGCGACCCCGAGGTGTTCGAGCGGACGATCGACGTCAACCTGCTCGGCGTCTATTACACGCTCCGCGCGGCGGGCCCCCACATCTCACACGAGCGCGGCTATGCGCTGGTGATCGCGTCGCTCGCGGCGGCGGTTCACCCCGCGCTGCTGGGCGCCTACTCCGCGTCGAAGGCGGGCGTCGAGGCGCTCGCCGACGCGCTCCGGATCGAGCTGGCTCCGAGCGGCGCCCGCGTCGGCGTCGCGTACTTCGCCGAACTCGACACCGACATGGTTCGACTCGGGTTCGGCACCGAGGCGGCCAAGCGAATAGCCGAGATCCGCCGGCCGGTGGCACGGGTGAGCCCGCTCGAGGTGGGGATCGATGCGATCGAGCGCGGGATTGCCCGGCGCTCCCGGCGCGTGGTGGCGCCCCGCTGGGTGGCGGCGGCGCTGCCGATGCGCATGCTGTTCCAGCGCGCCATCGAGCTCGCTACTCGAGCCTCGATCGAGGACGTGGTCGAGATCGCGCGCGCCGAGAACGCTCCGCTGACGACACCGCAGCCGGACGCGCACAAGCGCTCGCGCTCCTAGCGCTCCTAGGTAACTCTTACGCGGCTCCTACGGCGGTCCGACGGCGCACGCGCACCGTCTGTAACGGTCGACGAAAGGAGGTGAAAATGCGCAAAACCAAGCCGCTCCTCGTGACGCTTGCCGCGACAGCGGCCATCGCAGGCGGCGGCGCGGCGATCGCGAATGCGGCCACGTCGGGTACGACGACCGGCAGCACGAGTGCGACCACGCACGCGCAAACGACCACGACCGCCCCGCGGAGCAATCACGCTCCGCCTCAGGGCAACAGTGGCACCGCTCACCACTGCCCGGGCATGGGATCCGCGCCCGCCGGCGGCTCGAGTTCCACGACGGCGTACTGACGTCCACCAGTGACGACCCGGCCGGGCAACCGGCCGGGTCGGCTTATGTCAGATGATCGCGTGGCACCGGAATCAGGTGTGCGTAGAGTAGGGGCATGGCCTCGATCCGCAACGGACGGCGCGCGAGCAGCGTCGCTCTGCGCCGGCCGGACCCTAGAGGCGAGAACTACAAGTGGATCGCGCTGTCGAACTGCACGCTCGGCGTCCTGCTCGCCACGCTCGATGCGTCGATCACGCTGATCGCGATGCCGGCCATCTTCCGCGGCATCCATCTCGACCCGCTGGTGCCGTCCAACAGCTTCTACCTGCTGTGGATGATCTTCGGGTTCCTGATCGTGACGAGCGTGCTGATCGTCAGCCTCGGCCGGCTCGGCGACATGTACGGACGGGTCCGGATCTACAACCTCGGGTTCGTGATCTACACGGCGGCGTCACTGGTCCTCACGATCGACTGGCTCAACGGGCAGGAGGGTGCGACGTACCTGATCGTGTTCAGGATCGTCCAAGGCGTCGGGGCGGCGTGCCTGCTGGCCAACTCCGCCGCGATCATCACCGACGCGTTCCCGGCCAACCAGCGCGGGATGGCGCTCGGAATCAACAACATCGTCGGCGTCAGCGGCATGTTCGTCGGGCTCGTGCTCGGCGGGATCCTCGCGCCGATCAACTGGCGGCTGGTGTTCCTGATCTCTGTTCCCGTCGGTCTGTTCGGGACCGTCTGGGCCTACCTCAAGCTCCAGGAGATCTCCACCCCGAAGCGCGCCAAGATCGACTGGGGCGGAAACATCACGTTCGCCGTCGGGCTGATCCTGATCATGATCGCGATCACCTACGGCATCCGGCCGTACGGAGACTCGGCGACCGGGTGGGGGAGCCCGCGCGTGCTGATCCTGCTTGCGCTCGGCTTCCTGTCGCTGCTCGCGTTCGTGCTGATCGAGCGGCGGGTGACCGATCCGATGTTCCGTCTGCCGCTGTTCAAGATTCGCGCGTTCACGTTCGGGACGCTGTCGACGTTCCTCTCCGCGGTGGCCCGCGGTGGCCTGATGTTCATGCTGATCATCTGGCTGCAGGGCATCTGGCTGCCCCTTCACGGCTACGACTTCACCGACACGCCGTTATACGCGGGGATCTACATGCTCCCGCTTACGGTCGGGATGCTGATCGCCGGCCCGACTTCGGGATACTTGTCCGACCACTACGGGGCAAGGTTCTTCGCGACCGGCGGGATGATCGGCGCCGCGATCGCCTTCTTCCTGCTCGCGCTGCTCCCGACGGACTTCTCCTATCCGGTGTTCGCGCTGATTCTGTTCATGAACGGGGTGTCGATGGGGATGTTCGCCTCGCCCAACCGCGCCGCCGTGATGAACAGCCTGCCGCCGGGCGACCGCGGCGCCGGCGGCGGCATGAACCAGACGTTCCAGAACTCCGCCCAGGTGCTCTCGGTCGGGATCTTCTTCACGCTGATGATCCTCGGGCTGTCGGCGACCCTGCCGCACACGATGGCGAGCGGGCTCGAGGCGCACGGCGTCTCCGCGCAGGCAGCCGAGCACGCTGCCAACCTGCCGCCGGTTTCGATCCTGTTCGCGGCGTTCCTCGGCTACAACCCGATCCAGCATCTGCTCGGCTCGTCGGTCGTCAGCCAGTTGTCCGCCCACACCCAGGCCGTGATCACCGGACGCTCGTTCTTCCCGGAGCTGATCTCGGAGCCGTTCCGCCACGGCCTTCACGAAGCGTTCGCGTTCGCGATCGTCGCGTGCCTGGTCGCCGCGGTCGCGTCCTGGTCTCGGGGACAGCGCTACGTCGATAGCGGCGAGGCGCCGGTCGGCGCGCCGGCTGCGGCTCCGGCTCCGGGGAACGGAGCCGGAGCGGTTGCCGCGGGCATGCCGGAGAGCGCCGGCAGCTCTGCCTCGACGTAGTGGGATGGACCTGGACCGGCTGGCGGGCCAGCCAGTAGGATCGGCCGACAGTGACATCGACGCGCGGCGATCTGAACGACGTGCTCGTCTCGGAGCTCGAGCTGTGGCGCGACGGGCCTCCGCACGAGCTGTTCCGGCGGATGCGGGCCGAGTGTCCGGTGCACTGGACCAGCAGCATCCCCGACTACCCGGGCCACCCCGGCTACTGGTCGGTGACCCGCCCCGAAGATGTCCACGCGGTCAGCCGTGACTGGCGAACGTACTCGTCCGAGCTCGGCGGCATCACGTCGGTCGGTGTGTTCCCGCTCAAGCTGGTCCGGTCGATGTTCATCGGCATGGACCCGCCCAGGCACGACCGCCTCAAGATGCTGTTTCAGGCCGGCTTCACGCCGAAGCGGATCGCCGCCCACGAGCCCGCGATCAGGGAGATCGTGGTCGGCGTGCTCGACCGTCTCGAGGGCCGGGACGACTGCGACCTGGTCACCGAAGTCGCGCAGCCGGTCGTCTCCCGGGTGATCGGGAGCTTCATGGGGATCCCACCCGAGGACGACGCCGTCTGGGCCAGGCTAATGAATGCGGCGCTTGCGGTCGGCGACCCGGACATGAGTCCCGAGGGGGTCGACACGCTGCTCGAGCAGAGCATCCCCGAGATCTTCGACCGCTGCCGGCAGCTGATCGCCGCGCGGCGCGCGCAACCTACCGATGATCTGACCAGCGTGCTCGTACATGCCGAGGTCGAGGGACAGAAGCTCGACGAGCAGGAGATCGTCATGGGGTTCTTCCTGCTGATGGCCGCCGGCAACGACAGCACCAAGGCGACGTATTGCAGCGGGATGCGGGCGCTGCTCGAGCGGCCAGACCAGCGTCGACTGCTGCTGGAGGATCCGTCAATGATCCCGGCCGCGGTCGAGGAGTCGCTGCGGATGTTCCCGGCATTCGCTCATTTCAGCCGCACGGCAACCTGCGACACGGAGCTTGCGGGGCAGCGGATCCGCGAGGGCGACAAGGTAGTGATGTGGTACGTGTCGTCCAACCGGGACGAGTCCTGTCACGCCGACTCCGACCGCTTCGATGTCCGCCGCAATCCCGAGCACCAGGCATTCGGGGCCGGCGGTCGCCACTTCTGCCTGGGGACGGCGCTCGCGCGGCTCGAACTGCGGGTGCTGTTCGAGGAGACGCTCGCGCGCTACCCGAGCATGGAGATCGCCGGCGAGCCCACGTGGGTGCTCTCGACGTTCGTCAACCAGCTGAAGACGCTGCCGGTCGGTCTCGCCGGCTGAAAGCGCGCGTCATCGGGCGGGGAGCAGGCCCATCTTGTGGGCGATCCCGGCGGCGTCGACGCGCCGTTTGGCGCCAAGCTTGCGCAGGATGTTCGACACGTGGACGCCTGCCGTGCTCGCGCTGATGTAAAGGGCGGCGGCGATCTCGCGATTGGTGTGGCCCTCGGCGAGGAGCTCGAGCACCGCGAGCTCACGCGGGGTCAGGAGCGGCGCGACGAGCTGTCCTCGGCTTGCACCGATGTCCTCGGGCACCTCGAGCGCCTCGACGACCATGTCGATCGTGGCGTCGAGCTCCCGGCTGCGCCCGTCCGACCAGGCGGCGGCGAACGCGGACACGTTCAGCCGGCGCACGAGCTGGTCGACGACGACGTCGCGATCGCCGGCCTCGACCGGCGGGATCGGCGTGCCGAGCCGCTCGCGGACGGCCTCGGCCGCGGCGAGCACCTCGACCGCACGCGCGGGATCGTTGCGGGCCAGAATGGCGCAGGCGATCTCCTCGAGCACGCTCGCGACCCGCCACCGATCCCCCAGCTGCCGGTGGATGAGCAGGGCCTCGCGCAACATCGGCGCGGTCTCGTCGGGCGGCCGCCGCATGTGCCGAGCCGTGATCGAGAGCTCATGCAAGGCCCAGGCGAGCCCCTCCTGAAAGCCGAGCTCGCGCGCGATCGAGAGAGCCTTCTCGAGGCGCTGCTCGGCGACACCGAACGCCTCGCGGTAGAGCGCGCAGGCGCCGAGGTTGACCAGGGCCGTGGCCGACGCCTGCAGGTCGCCGGTGCGCTGGAACTCCGCGAGCGCGGCAGTGCAGGCTTCCTCGGCGGTGTCGCTGTCGCCGCGCAGCCATGCGACGAACCCGAGATAGTCCTGCGAGGCCGCGATCCCCTTCGCGTCCCCGAGCTCCCTCCAGACCGCCAGGCTGCGTTCGTGCAGGTCTCGGGCCTGGTCGTAACGTCCCTGCTCGCGCGCGATCGAGCCGAGCCGCTGCAGTGCGACCGCGGCGGCGCGCTGGTCGCCGAGCTCACCGACCAGTTCGAGCGCGGCGTTCAGATGTTCGCTCGCGACCTCGTAGTCGCACTGAAGGAACGCAACCTGGCCGAGCTTGACCTGGATGTCGCCCCTCACGGCGGGCGGGACCTCCGCGACTCTCAGGAGGATCTGCTCGAGCCACATGCGCGCCTCGCGATAGAAGCCCCGCCGGTACCAGAACGGCCACAGCAGCGAGGCCAGCCGGGCGGCGTCCTCGATCGACTCGTCGAGCAGCCACTCGAGCGCCTCGATCATGTTGTCGCGCTCGATCGCGAGGCGCTGGAGCCAATGGAGCTGCTCGCCCGCGGCCAGGCCGGGCTGCGCCCGATCGGCCAGTGCGGAGAAGAACTCGGCGTGCCGCCAGCGCACGGTCGGTGCCTCCGACGTATCCCAGAGCTTGGCCGCGGCGTACTGGCGGACGGTCGCGAGCAGTCGGTAGCGGGGCTCGTCGGGGTCGTCGACGACCTGAACCAGCGAGCGGTCGATCAGCACCGCGAGCACGTCGAGCACCTCGGCGGCGTCAAGCTGATAGCCGGCGCACACGTACTCGGCGGCCGATAACGAGAACGGCCCGCGGAACGCGCCCAGCCGGCGGAATAGCCGCTGCTCGTCCGGCTCGAGCATCCGGTGGCTCCACTCGAGCGTCGCGTCGAGAGTTCGGTGCCGCTCGGGTGCAGCGCGGTTGGTGTGACGAAGCACGCTGGCGTCGCGCTCGAGCCGCTCGGCGATCTGGCCGACCGACAGCACGGGCACGCGTGCCGCGGCGAGCTCGATCGGGAGCGGCATTCCGTCGAGCCATTGACAGATCCGGCGGACGCTGTCGCGGACGCCCGGCGCGTCCGGATCGAACCGCCTTGACGCCTCGACGGCGCGCTCGATGAACAGCGACACCGCGCCGTCATCGGCGTCGTCGTCCCGCTCGTCCCGCTCGTCCCGCTCGTCCTGATCGTCATCGAGCGGGTCGGAGCCGGTGACGGCCAGGCCGCCGACACGCCACACCTGCTCGCCGGGAACGCCGAGCGGCTGGCGGCTGGTGGCGATCACCCGGAGCGACTGAGAGCGCTCGAGCAGCGCGACGATGAAGTCGGCACAGCCGTCCGCCACCTGCTCGCAGTTGTCGAGCACGAGCAGGGTCGACTCGGGGAACCGGTGAGCGAGCGCGGCCGGCGCGGGATCGCTCGTCAGCTCCTTTTGCAGTACGGCGGATGCCACGACCTGCGGGACCAGGTCGGAATCGAACGTCGAAGACAGGTCGACCCACCACGCGCCGCCGACGAAGTCCGGGCGAACCGCGTCGGCCAGCGCGATCGCAAGCCTCGTCTTTCCCGCCCCGCCCGGACCACAGAGGGTCAGGACGCGAGTGCGCCACACCAGCGACCGAAGCTCGCCCAGCGTGGCATCTCGCCCAACGAGCCTGGTGAGCTGGACCGGCAGGTTCCCGAGCGTCCCCTCGCGCTCGCGCTGCTCGCTCGTGTGGGTTGCGGTTTCCTCGATCAGAAAGGGCACCTCGCGGTCGCGGTTCTCCTGCCTCGTGCCTTGACTCCCCACGGCGCTCGCCGCACCGAAATTCTAAAGACCGTGACCGTCGGTCTAAATGGCGGACACGTTTCTTCTAAACGGGGTGCCGCGCGGCGTAAGCCCATTGACACAAAAACGGCGCAACTGCCAGATGTGCAGGCGCTGATTTAGGCCGAGGATTCTCCACGACGGAACTCGACGCCCGTCAAAACCAGATCTCAAGATTCGGAGGATTCTCATGAAGTTTCGTCTCCCCTCACCGTCATTTGTGCTGGCTCTCGTCGCATTGTTCGTCGCGCTGGGCGGTGGCGCCGCATTCGCCGCCACGCAGCTGGCGAACAACTCCGAGCGTCTCGGCGGCGAGCCACCGAGCTATTACCTCGCGGGCAAGCACTTCGTCACCTCGGGCGGCGAGCACTTCCTGCGCGTCGGGCAGACGAAGGTCCTCGGGCGCGACGGCCACTACACGTTCAGCTCGACGTGCTCCGATCCCAGCAACGTGCCCGGGGCGCAGCAGGTCACCTTCGACGTAACGGCCAACACGACCGCCGACCTGGACGGCAACGGCCCGATGCCCGCCGGGACCAAGATCAACATCCACACCGACAGTGACGCGATGAACTCGACCCAGCAGAACCCGCTGAACGCGGGTGACTTCGCCCAGGTCGGAAGCGCGAGCAGCTCGACCGAGATCGCGGCCGACGGTCAGGAAGTCGACATCTTCTACAACGACGGTGTCAACTGGCCTTCCGGCAACGGCAGCTCGGCGCACGACTGCTTCGCCGGCTACACCGGATTCCTCGGCTAACCCAGCGCCCCCAACGGAGGGGCCTTCCGATCTCCCCCCGGAAGGCCCCTCCCTCCTCTCTCGCTGACCATCGACTTCAAGGGATCGAACCAGAATGCGTGCTCGGATCAGGATCGTCATCGCGGGGCTGACGGCTCTCGCGCTCTCACTCGCGGTCGCCGGCGGCGCCTACGCGGCTTCCAGCCCGAGCACGTCCGTTCACCTCACGTCCGCTCAGGTCGCCCAGACGCTCTTCGTGGCCGGCGATGTCGGGCGCCTCAGCCAGATCCCGAGTGGGACCGAAGACGTGGTCCTCGAGAAGGTCCTGCAGCAGCTGTACACGGACAATCCCACGCTTTCGGCAAGCCAGGCCGTCTCGGACATCCAGGGCCTGCAGGCGGCGCTGAGCTCGGGGTCTCAGGCGATCTCGCCGGCGACGCTGACCGTGATGGCCGGCAACGAGCGAATCCTGGCGATCCTGCGTGCGCTCGCCGACTCAAACCCCTCCGGTGCCGTCTCCCAGGCGCTGGCGCAGGTGACCAATCAGGCGCTGACGGTTTCCGAGCAGTCCACGCAGTTTCTCGGCCAGGCGTTCGATGCCTCGGCGGACTCGCTCGACACGTTGTCGTTCTCGGCGTTCTCGCCGGCCGCGACGCTGACCGCGACCGCGTCGCTGGCCGCGACCAACAGCCTGTTCGGGCAAGCCCGCGACACGCTCTGGAAGCAAGCAGCGAATGAAAGTGTGTTCGACTCCACGCAGACGCTGCTGGGTGAGAACCCCGCCCTGCAGAACTCCGCGATCAGGTCGTTCGCGGCGATGCTGAACTCGGATGGGAGTCTCGACACGACCGTCGGTCAGCTCGAGACGCTGATCGACGCCGGCGTGCAACAGATCGTGGCCCAGAACTGCACGGTGGCGTCGGGGACATCCGGCACGTCGCCCACCGACTGCGCATCGGGCGCGCTGCACGACAACCAGCTGGTCTCGCAGAACTGCACGTCTCCCTCCGACATGTCGTCCAATTGTCAAGCTGCCCGCAATCAGGCCGAAGGCGACGAGCCCGGCGAACTTGCGACGATCAACTCGCAGCAGGCCGCCACCGCTGCCGAGGCGGGCGCCCTCGGCGACGCCGACGCGACGCTGGGCTCCGCCAACGCGGCAGAGGCGCAGGCCGCCGCGCAGCTGGCCGACCAGGAGAACGCCTACCTCAACTACCAGAGCTATCAGCAGACCGAGAAGACCGTCTTCGACGTGGCTACGCTCGCGGTATCGCTGGGCGCGGCCGAGATCGACCCGGTGGCCGCGGTCGGGGGCCTGCTCAACGTCGTCGGCGACGCGGTTGGCTTCGGCTTCGGCGGTCCGGACCCGAACACCCTGATCCTGATGGGGATCCAGAACATCGCCGAACAACTGTCCGACTTCGAGCAGTACACCCAGAACGCGTTCCAGGTCGTCGACACCCAGCTTTCGAACGTGTCCACTCAGGTCTCGCAGATCGCAGCGCAGATCACCGAAGCTCAGCAGCAGCTGACGCAGCTGGCCAATCAGGTCGCGACGCTGCAGAGCTCGGTCGACCACCTCCAGTCCGAGGTCCAGTCGCTGTTCGCCCAGGGCGCCCGCAACGACCTCGGCACGCTGATCAACCAGTACATCGGGTTCCAGCAGGCGAACGGCACGCCACTGCCCCAGACCCAGTTCGCCCAGGCCGCCGGCGCCCTGTACCAGGACGCGACCAGCACCGCGCTGACCCAGACGCTGCTGACGGTGCCCACCGGCTTCGACGCGCTCGACGCCGACAGCCTGGTAACCGGCTCCGATCCGCTGACCCTGGATACGAACATCAACCTGTTCAACTTCTTCGGCGCCGGCGTGAGCGACGCGCCGGCGTCAGTCGGGTGGCCGGGTGCGCTCAGCACCACGTGCCCGCCGGGCGCAAACCTGTCGCAGGACCTGTGCCTGCCAGACCCCGACTTCTGGGCCACCTCAGCGCGCGCGTTCTCCCAGCTGCTGCTGGAGAACCCGTCCTACGTCACGCCGACGCGGATCGCGCAGCTTCAGGCCATCCAGCAGGAGGGTCAGCTGATCGCGAACGCCCTCCAGCAGCTATCGGTGAACAACGCCGGCGCAGATGCGGGCGGCACCGGCAACAAGACGCTCGACGCGGCACTCAACTACTTCCGGTACTGGGGCGACGACGACAGTCACCCAGGTGGCACCCCGCCGAGCCTGACGCAGGCGATCCAGGCCGAGGAGCAGCGCTACCTCGCCGGTCTGACCGTGAACACCGCACCGGCGATGGATGTCGCGCCGGTCAACCCGTGGGGAGGTCCGGATCAACTACTGCCGGTCACAGCCGGGATCCAGAACCTGAACTCGCTACAGAACATTCCACTGTGCGAGCCGGACGCCGGCTTCTACGGAGTCAGCGCGACCACCGAGGAGCTCCCGGCGCTGCCGCCCTCGCTGGTCGACGGCATCGATCCGCAATTCCAGAACGCGGCGAGGCTAGGCCTCGGGACGATCTCGGCCTGCTGGATCGCCGTCGCGGACAACGTCAACGGGAACAACTTCGACCTGAGCACGCAGATCAAGTACTTCTGGAGCGACAACAGCGTGGTGAACCAGCAGATCGCTACGGCCAACAGCATGCTCTCGCAGGTGAACGACTGCGCGGGCACGCCCAATTCACAGAATCCGTTCACCCCGGACGTGCTCGCCACCGTGGTCGAGGGTTGGCAAAAGGGCGGCGCCAACAACTGCCCGGACGTGTCCAGCACCTTCGCGCTTGTGAACGCCCACGAAACGAGCCTGAACACCACGGTGACGAACGCCGTGGCGACTGAGCTCGAGACGCTCCGCAAAGATGTCTACGAGGACATCATCGGCGGCGGCCAGGGACTCACCGCAGGTGACTCGCTCGCGACCAACGTCCAGCAGGCTGCGACCCGCCTCGACGGCGCTAACGAGCTGCTCGATGGCTACGTCTCGCTCGGCCTCCCGCAGGCGCTCGCCAGCGACGACACGTTGCAGGGGCTGATCTCCGGGACCAACGCCGACACGTTCGCGCCGACCAGCGGCGGTCTCGCCGGGGCCGTTCCGGCGAGCAACGTCCCCGCGCAGCTCGTGAACTTCTACAAGGCGGCGATCAACGACGACAGCGCCACGATCCTGCCCGTCCAGGACCCGGTCAATCTAGCCGTCAGCCTGGTCGACCAGCGGGCCAACCAGCTGGCCGCCGCGATCAACGCGCACATCGTCTCGAGCGGCGGCCAGGGCGCGGCGCTCCAGGGACACGTGCTGCTCAGCGCCGGCGTCGCCGCGCCGCAGACGACGAGCGCGACGTTTGCTGAGGAGAACCAGTACATCGGCCCGACGCTCGATCGGCTCGATGAGACCGGGCTCGTGTTGAACAACGACATGACCTCGACTGCGACCTCGTCGACCCCCGCGCCGGCGCCGGTCGGGGCCCCGCCGGCAACAACGGCCGCCCCGGCCGCGGCGAAGTGCACACTCAAGGTCGCCGCGAAAAAGGTTCTGCTAGTCGCGCCAAAGGGGAAGCCGAAGAAGGGCGCCCCGATCGTCAAGCCGGGCACGCTGACGCTGACGGTCAAGTGCGATCAGGCCGGCAAAGCGAAGCTGACTGGCACGCTGACGCAGCTGATTGGCCAGAAGCCCAAGCACGGCAAGCAGAAGTCGAAGAGCTACAAGCTCGGACCTGTGAGCGGATCGGCCAAGGCCGGGAAGGCGCTGACGCTGACGGTCAAGCTGCCGGCGGCGGCCGTGACCGCGCTCGGGCACGGGGCCAAGGAGTCGGCGACGTTCACGGTCACCGATACGAATGGAAGCGGCACGGGTCGCGCCACGGCGAAGGTCGCGATGCTCAAGGGGACCAAATGAACCGACGGTCGCCGACGTCCGATCTCGTACTGCTGCAACTGTTGCATTTCAACATCAGCCAGTTGAAAACGCCGGGGCCTGGGGTATAAACGATCGGAACATGCCCGCAAATAGCGGGCTTCCAGGGACTGGGACAGGAAGGGGCGGGAATGAAGCTCCCACCGATCCGCCGTCGAACCCCACGAGCCGACAAGCAGGCATTCAGATCGCTCCCAGAGGCGCGGGTGCAGCGACCGATACACGCGGAGCCTCCGCCGCGCATGTTCTCGCTGCAGCTGCCTTCGTTCACCGATCGCCGGTAGTCGCGCCGTCTCTGCGGCACGCGGGTCAGCGAGCCGCGCGCCGGAGCGACAGCCCGAGCAGCGCGACCGCCGCCAGCGGCATCACCCACCACGCCGCTGCGCCCGCGCCGGCGATGATCGCGGTGGCGCCCAACGCGATAACCACGCCCAGCGCGGTGAACGGGTCGTCGCCGACGACGAAATCCCACACCGATCGCGCGGCTCGGACGATCCGGTTCACGCGGGCTCTCCGACGGCTCGGCGGGTGGGGGCCCGTCGCAGCCACCTGACCATCGCGAGCGACGCGAGCGCGACGCCGGGGATGATCACGAGCAGGGCGGCGTCGCCGCCCGGCCACGAGGCGCCCGCGCCCTCGGCGCCCCAGAAGACGCCGAACGAGGTGAGCATGACGCCGACGCCGAACTTCATCGTGTTCTCGGGCACGCGCGCGAGCGGCGCGCGGACGAGCACGCCCGCGATCACGACCACGGCGACCGCGAGGCCCGCCGCCGCGGCCGCGAGGCCGATGTTGTGCTGGTTCGCGCCGAACGTGAGCACGATGAACACGACCTCGAGCCCCTCTAGCAGCACGCCCTTGAACGCGATCGTGAACGAGTAGGCGTCGAACCCGTCCCCGACGCGCTCGGCCGCTCGGGCGGCGTCGGTCTCGGAGGCGAACGCCTTGTCCTCATCGTGGAGCGCCTTGAGGCCCGCGTAGCGGAGGATGGCCTTGCGCAGCCACTGCAGCCCGAACACGAGCAGCAGCCCTCCGACGATCACCCGCAGCGTGTTCAGCGGTAGCGCGGTCAGCGCCGGCCCGAGCGCCGCGACGATCACCGCGAGCACCACGATCCCGGCGCCGACGCCGGCGAGCGCCCACCGCCAGCTCCGGGTGACGCCGACCGCCATCACGATCGTGAGCGCCTCGACCGCCTCGACCGCGCAGGCGAGGAACACCGAAACGGCGAGGGCGACCTCCGGACCGGACATGGTTAGCAGTATGGCTCGCCGGTCTAGGGCGTCGTCAGCTCGAGGCCGAAGTGCTCGCGCAGTCCGTCGTAGCCGACGTCGCTCACGTGCACGGCGCGACTGCGGTCGGCCTTGCGCACCCAGCCGAGGTCGATCAGTCGCGTCGCGAGTGCGGCGCCCAGAGACCCGGCAAGATGGTGGCGCTGCTCGCTCCAGTCAACGCAGTACTTGATCAACGGCCGGCGTGGCGGCAGCGCGTCGAAGTCGATACCGAACGCCTTGAGCTCGCGCACACCGGTCGGCGTGAGGCGGTAGTCGAGGTCGAAGCCGGGTGCCGCGAGGCGATCTCCGCCCGCCGAGTCGGGATCGAAGACCCCGTCGCCGCCGGTCAGCAGGTCGTTCTCGAGCATCGCCTCCATCAGTTGCGTGCCGAGCATTCCGGCGAGATGGTCGTAACAGGTGCGAGCGAACCGGACCGCCTGGGCCTTGCTCCCCTGCTTGAGCGAGCGCACCTGCGCGGGCGGTGAGATCCGAGCGAGCGCTTCGATCAGCTCGCCCACCTCGGGGCCGGACACTCGGAAGTAGCGGTGGCGGCCGTGGCGCTCGACCTTCAGCATGCCTCCCTTGACCAGCTTGCCGAGATGGGCGCTGGCAGTCGAGGCGGCGACGCCGGCCTCGTCGGCGAGCACGCTCGCGGGCAGCGCCCGGCCGTCGCCCAGCGCGAGCAGAATCCGCGCCCGCCCGGGATCTGCGATCAGGGCGCCTATGCTGGCTATGTCGGCGTCGCCTCGCGCAACGTGCACGTCACATACGGTAGCGCCATCACATTTCGTCACTGAGCGAAGTGTGCGCCGCTGTCATCATGGGGGTGGATGAGCTCTGGGAATCACGGATTTGCTGCCTCTCACGGCGCCGGCGGCACGGGCGCGATGCGCTCGCTGCGCGGTCCCGAGCGCAAGCCACCCCCGCTGATGGATCCGACGCGCCAGCGCGACACGGCCCGGATCCTCGCGCTGTTCAAGCCCTACCGCCTGCGCCTCGCGGCCGTGCTCGTGCTGATAGTCATCTCGGCCGGGGTTGCAATCCTCCAGCCGTTCCTGCTCAGGCAGGCGCTCGACGTCGGGATCCTCAAACACGACGAGACCGTGCTGACCGTGACCGTGCTCGCGATGATCGCGATCTCGATCTTCACCAACGCCACGAGCGTCTGGCAGACGTATATGTCGAACGTCGTCGGCCAGCGCGTGATGCACGACCTGCGCGCCGCGGTCTACCAGCACCTCCAGAAGATGTCGCTGGCGTTCTTCACGCGTACGCGCACGGGCGAGGTGCAGTCGCGGATCGCCAACGACATCGGCGGGCTAGACAGCGTTGTCACCACGACCGCCACGACTATCGCGCAGAACGCGACGACGGTCATCGCCTCGCTGGTGGCGATGTGTCTGCTCGACTGGCGCCTCGCGATCATCTCGCTCATCTTTGTGCCCCCGTCGGTGTACATGACGCGGCGTGTCGGGCAGATTCGCCGCAGGATCACGACCGAGCAGCAGCGCCGCCTCGCCGACATGTCCGCCCTCGTGGCCGAGTCGCTGTCGGTGTCGGGGATCATGCTGGGCAAGACGATGGGCCGCGGCACGGATCTCGCCGGCCGCTTCACGACCGAGTCGCAGGGCATCGCCGACCTCGAGGTGCGCTCGCGGATGGCGGGACGCTGGATGATGGCCACGATCCAGTTCACCTTCGCCGTACAGCCGGCGATCATCTACTGGCTCGCCGGGCAGACGTTCATCGGCAACACGATCAGGATCG
>Ga0335076_10000671_pt1 | contig 31867 bp, 25 predicted proteins | sample Lox_Sample_25_FD_206717 | JGI IMG/M metagenome (GOLD analysis project Ga0335076, IMG submission 206717) | Soil microbial communities from Loxahatchee National Wildlife Refuge, Florida, United States - Lox_Sample_2.5 | ecosystem: Environmental > Terrestrial > Soil > Wetlands | place: USA...
TCAATTCCCTATTTTTGAAATCATGGAAATTGTAAAAAGAAAGGTTGTAATAAAAGAATCGATCCGGATACAATCCAAATCCCTTGAACGCGAAGTATCGGTTGATATCTATTACCCCTGCCAACCATTCCCGCAGGAATCCCTCAGTTTACTGCTGATCAATGATGGCCAGGATATGGAAAAACTTGGATTGGAGAAGATGTTGGAAGATTTGTTTGAGAAGAACAGCCTCCATCCGTTATTATGCGTAGGGATTCATGCCGGAGCTGAAAGAAAACAGGAATACGGAACCGCAGCAAGGTCTGATTATAAGGGGAGAGGCACTAAGGCGAAAAACTATACATACTTCGTCTTTAATGAACTGATTCCTTTTATACGGGTAAATTATTTTACAGGAGAATTCAGCCAGAAAGCGATTGCGGGATTCTCACTGGGTGGGTTAAGCGCTTTAGATATCGCATGGAACCACCCTCATGAATTTTCAAAGGTTGGCATTTTTTCCGGTTCATTATGGTGGAGAACCAAGGATAAGACAGATGAAACATATAATGATGCAACTGACAGGATCATGCATCAGGAGATCAGAAAAGCCGGGTACTACCCCTGGCTTAAATTCTTTTTTGAATGTGGTGCAGCGGATGAAGAGGATGATCGAAACAAGAACGGGATTATTGACTCAATCGATGATACACTGGATTTGATTAAAGAGCTTGTGGAGAAAGGGTATGAAGAAAAAAAAGATATTCATTATCTCCAACTGGATGATGGCAAACATGATGTCGCCACCTGGGCAAGAGCTATGCCCGAATTTTTAAAATGGGGATGGGGGAGATAATCTTCTTCATAATACGATATGAAAAACCCCGTTGTCATTCAACGGGGTTTTCTTTTTCAAAAATGATTCAGGGAGCTACTGGACATAGACTGTTTTATTTTTTTGCCCCGCATCGGTGGCAGACAGGGTTCCCAACTGACTGCTGAGACTCAACTGGTAAATAAAATTCCCTACAATAGTGAGCTTGGTTTTAGATGGTACCCACGTGGCGCCCGGCAGCAAAATTGTTGATGTCCAAGTATAAAGGCCGGCTGCATTTTGAGCGCCGATAGTTCTCGTCAGTTTTATTGGAGATGAGGAACTCCCATAATTAAACGTAGTGCTTACACCTGAGGCAGTGCCGCTGGTGCTCAGATAAGTATAGATATTCTGGGTCGTATCATACATTACACCGTTAGCGACCAGGTAAATGGTATCCCCTACGTTCACGGTATCTTCAGTATGATTCAATCCTGAAACTGAAAAAATGGTTGACGGTGTGGGAGTGTAGTTGGGTAAAGTTGTTGTCTTATTACAAGCCACAATAAAAACGGATAATACAACCACAAAAAACAAAAGAAATTTTTTCATAAACTTTTTATTAGAGCGATTAAATAAATCGAATTGAACTGCCATTCTTCCGAACAGCAGTTCAAGAAAATCAATTAAACAAATACCTGATGCCAATCTGCATTTGCCATCTAGAACCCGGCACCGTTGCTCCATTGACAAGATTTGTCAGGTTTGTGTTGGTAGCAAAACTGTTGACAAGAGGTACCTGGTTGGTCGGGTCAGCAAACGGGAAGGAGAACAATGGTGTTTTGTTATCAGCAGCCATGCCTTCAAACTTCAGGAAATTCGTGATGGTTGTCGTCTTCACCAGTCCCCAGTTGCGGTTGATGAAATTGCCCAGATTCACAATATCCAGGCTTACGCGTAAGGTATGTTTGTCTTTTTCTGTTCCGCGTTTGGTATAGAAATATATATCCTCCGTAACATTAAGATCCATGCGTTTGTAAAACGGCAGCACCACTGAATTGGATTGTGCATATTGTCCACGATGGTGATAGAGATAAGAATCCTGGTTGATAAAATTATTCAACTGTGTCCAGATCTGAGCTGCTGTTCTGGGATCAGCCGCAGTGCCTGTAGTGATGCCTGATTGCGTAACCTTATTGTATGAGCCGGCATCGATAAGATTTATTTCGGATGAATTCCTCGGAATATAAATCAGGTCATTTCCCGTATTGTTATCGCCATTGAGGTCACCGTTATACACATACGAAGCTACTCCTGAGGGAGCTGCCTCGAAGATTATACCAACATAGGTTGCAAAATGCTTGGCGTACTCGATATGATAATTAGCAAATGCAACTACACGATGGGGCTGATACCAGGCAGGCCGGGCCAGTACAGGTGCGTTGGGGTCTGTATTGGCAACCGCTCTGGCAGACCATAAGGTAGCTGCTGTGCTGCCATTCTCCATGGTGGTCTTTGCATCACTATATGTATATGCCGCGCTTCCTGTAAAATTCCCAATCGTCTTTTGTATTCTGAGGGTCGCAGTATATGAATAACCCATGTTAGAATTGGCAAGCAGGATGGAATTACCCAGGTTAGGATTGGTCAGCGTTGCTCCTCCCTGGCCGCTGTAATAGGCATTGCTTCCTGCTGTCGGAGTAAGGAAACGCATGCGATGATCCGGCCCATTGGATAAAGCAAAACCATTTTCTTCATTGAGGTTGATATTAGCCATATACGTGCCATGGATATCGTGTGAGTAAGTGAATTCACCAGTAATGACCCAGTCGTCGCCCAATTTTTTATCCACTGCGATACTTGTTCTAAGCTTGGTTGGATATTTGAAATTTTTGTCTGTAACGTCTACCAGATATCCGGTAGGGGTAGAAGTCTGTGACTGGCCTGTGGAAGTCAGATAATTATTCAGACCTTCGGATGCTGAAGGGAAGAAAGGAACATTTTTTTCTGTAAATGATCCAAACTGCACACCGTTATTAGCTGCCTGGTTTTCTATCCATACAAAGGGTGGAGCTCCTTCAAAAATACCGGCACCACCTCTGACTTGCAAGGTTCTGTCGCCGAGGACATCCCAGTTGAATCCTACTCTTGGAGATAAAATCAAAAAGCTTTCCGGAGCGCTCCCTACATTATATTGTGCCCCGTCCTTGAACTTAAGCTGGTCGAAATTCGGGTTGTCAGTGAATTTATTTTGATAAGTAGTGTAATCCAGTCTCAAACCGTAAGTCAGGGTAAAGGTTGGTGTAACACGCCATTTATCCTGTCCGAAGAGGCTCAGATTGGTAGCCCCGGCATAAGCCCATGGGAATGCTGCTCCCTTGAGCGTGGAATATTGCTGGGCATACAGTGCGGCAGGGGCTCCATTGTAAAAAGCATCCAGAGTGCTGAACTGGTACACACCGTTATAACCCGGAGCAAATGCATTTTGATAGGTCTTATAGCTGTTTTGAGTACCTATTGTTATTTCATGGGCTCCCTGGAAAAAATTGAATATGTCCGAGAACTGATAGGAATCCATGAATAACTTATTATTATACGTGAAGGGCTCATATCCAAATGTCGTATATATATTACCGTTATTCAGGATGTCTACGAGAGGAAAGGTATCCGAAGAGGAATGGGGAGAGCGGAAGTCTCTCTCCTGTGTATATCCCACTGTGAATTTATTGGATGATTTGTTGCTGAACCTCGTGTCCAGTTCCGCAATAAAAATATTCAGGTCATTGTTGATCCGGTAACCGCTTCCATAAAAGGGCATGGCAAAAGTACCGGGTTGTCCGCCGGTAGTCAGACCCCCTGCTCCAACCGATCTGCTTGTACTTGCAAACTGATCTGCATAGGATTTCAGGTAATTATATTTAAGCGTCAAAGTATTGGTCGAATTGATATTAAAATCGAGGCGTGCATTGATCTTATAGCTGTTTGTGCTAAAAGAATATCCGCTAAAAGAAGCCGGATCATAGTTATAATTACTTTTAAGATAACCTGCTAAAGCAGTCAGCGTGTCTGAATTGGCCTGAGACACGACTCCCGCAACAGGAGGGGTCGTTGAATTGGATGGAATGATACTTGTTGCAGGAGCACTTTGAATATCTTCTTCGGCATTAATATAGAAGAATAATTTATTCTTGATGATGGGACCGCCGATGCTGCCGCCAAGTATATTGAAATTGAAAGGAGTTCGTGCTACCGTATTGGTGCCGGCCTTGTAGCCGATTGTTCCGGGAGTCTTGATGTAATCATAAATCGTACCTCTCCATTGATTGGTACCACTTCGCGTCACCGAATTGATTCCGGCTCCTGTAAATCCACCTTGTCTCACATCATATGGTGCAACATTGACCTGGATCTGGTCAATTGCATCCAGTGCAATAGGCTGGGCATTTGCCTGTCCGCCCAAAGTGCTCGCCAATCCAAATGAGTTATTAAAATCTGCTCCGTCTACCGTAACATTATTATATCCCGGATTGGTGCCGCTGAAACTTAATCCATTCGCGGTGGGCTCCAGCTTACTGAAATCCTGTATTGACCGGTTAATGGTTGGAAGTCGTTCTATCTGCGCTCTTGTAACAATTTCCTGGCTTCCTGTATGGGAATTATTGAAAATTTTATTTTGCCTGGTCGCCGGAACGATCACTTCGGTCAATTCCTTTGCTTCAGGAACAAGCGTAAAATCGGAAGTGAAATCCTGGCCAAGAACAAGGGTGACATTATCCTGTTGCGCGCTTTTATAACCGACATAAGTCACCGATATGGTGTAGGGGCCGCCTATACGTAAACCCGGTAAATTGAAACGGCCATCCTTACGCGTAGTAGTTGTGTATTTTGTCCCTGTAGGAACATGAAGTGCGGTAACAGTCGCTCCGGGCAGTCCTGTTTTACCATCTGATATGGTGCCCAGTATTTCGCTGGTTGTCTCCTGAGCAATTACAGATAATACAGAAAGTACACATAGTGCCAATAATAATGATAATCGTTTTATCATAAACAGTAGTTTTTCTGAAGCAAAGAAACGATATAACCGATTTCAACATCGAATTACATCATTAAAAAAATATTAACAGATGGCAGGAAATCGAACGAGAGGTTAAATTATATTTAAAGAAACTAAAAAAAAACAATTTTTAATTTTTTTTTTATTTTTTATTTTAAAAACTTATAAACAATGACTGGTTGCCGGCAGCCGAGATGAGTATTATTCCGTAGTGTATTAACAGGATGATCGGTGTTTTTAAATTATTAACCGGTAATCTCCCGTAAATTCCGCCTGTTGATCAACTTGGCCTTATTTATTAACTTTGCAAATAATTTTCTGATATGCCAGATACCATCCAGAGTGCAATTGAAGACATAAAACAGGGTAAATTGGTCATTGTAGTGGATGATGAAGACCGTGAGAATGAGGGCGATTTCATCACCGCGGCAAGAAACGTGACACCTGAAGTAATCAACTTCATGAGCAAACATGGAAGAGGATTGATTTGTGTGCCCCTTGTTGAAGACCGTTGCGATGAATTAGCGCTGGAATTGATGGTAAATAACAATACTGCATTGCATGAAACGGCTTTCACTGTATCAGTCGATTTATTAGGTCATGGTTGTACCACGGGCATATCTGCGCATGACCGTGCCTTAACGATACAGGCCCTTATTAATCCGACTACAAAGCCAGCTGATCTCGGCCGGCCGGGTCATATATTTCCTCTCCGCGCCAAAAAAGGGGGGGTGCTGAGAAGGTCGGGGCATACTGAAGCTACGATTGATCTTGCCCGGTTAGCGGGCTTTGAACCTGCAGGAGTTCTGGTGGAAATTATGAATGAAGACGGCAGCATGGCCAGGCTTCCACAACTGGAAGAAATTGCCCGGAAATTTGATTTTAAACTGATTACGATTAAGGAACTCATAGAATATCGTCTGAAAACCGATTCTCTTATTGAAGAAATTGTTAAGGTGGATATGCCTACCCGTTATGGACATTTTACCCTGATTGCGTTCAAAGAGAAAAATACCAGTAACGAGCATCTTGCTTTGGTTAAGGGGGAATGGAAAAAGGGTGAATCTGTTATGGTTAGAGTACATTCTTCCTGTTTTACCGGAGATATCCTGGGTTCGCTACGTTGCGATTGCGGAGAACAATTACACAAAGCCATGCAAATGGTTGAAGCCAATGGCAAAGGAGTGATTTTGTACATGAACCAGGAAGGCCGGGGCATTGGTCTTGTGAATAAATTAAAAGCATATAAACTCCAGGAAAACGGAATGGATACCGTAGAGGCTAATCTTCACCTCGGATTTCCTATGGATAAAAGAGATTACGGGGTAGGGGCTCAAATCCTGCGATACCTTGGGATTACCAAGATTTGCCTTATCAGTAACAACCCAAAAAAGAGAGCGGGTTTGTCTGGCTACGGGCTTGAGATCACCAAAACCATTCCCATCGAAGTGGATCCTAATCCGCACAATGAAAAATATTTGCAAACAAAAAGAGATAAGCTGGGTCACGAAATCATGAAGTGACAAATCGTTGATGGATGGCCGCTAGCCGGTTTTTATCAAGGTTGATAAGAGGTCAGCCATAAACAATGCCCGACCGACATTGTTACTTGCTTGCTTCGGAATTATCTTTCTGTGGCTGATCCTGATTTTTTTTCTGCTCTTTTTTTGTTTTGTCTTTGCCTTTTTTCTTTCCTTTAATTAATTCATCCACACGGTCAAAGTCGCGCCGATAGGAAATCCCGGCACCTGAGCTGTTCGATGTATGGTTGGCGACTGCAAGATAATTATAAGAGTCCCTGTAAAATACGGTAAGGGCCACTCTTCCGTTGGGTGTAATCTTCCATTCGAAATTAATATTCGGTAAAAACTGAACAGCCGCTGTTTGAATTTGTTGGGCGGTGAGCCCAAAATCCACTGCACTCCCAACGGTGAAGGTTAAGCGCTCATTCAGGAAACTCTTGATGACGGAGAGATTCAGGTTGGTACGGTCATAGGTCTTGGTCGGATCAGTGGTATTATCTCCCAAACCACTTCCGCTATAGAAAGAGGAATTGAAATTTACATGGATGCTTTTATCCTTAAAAACTTTTTGAAAAGCAGTAGAGAATTGGTGGCTCAGTGCATTGGATATAGCGCCGGAAATACTATTGACCACGATGCCGCCCACTGCTTCGTTCGCGCTGAAAGCGGTATTGCTGTTTGTCAATGGCCCAAAACTATTGAACACGATCAGGTAAGCTACCTGTTTATTCAATTCATTGGGGTCGCTTTCAATCTGGCGGAAAAGCAGGGCAATATCCTGGTTATTCTTTAATTCGCTATTGGGTGGCAATTCGATCTCAAACAGGATCGTAGGTTTCATTAGCTTGTCGGTGAGGGTGGCTTTTACCCAAACCGGTCCGTGATAGGTTTTAAACTTCTCAGCATTTGGGATATACGGGTTGTTTGCATTCAGGCCAAGGTCCCCAAACTGCACGTTTTCGGCTTCATACACTGCCTGGATATTGATGTCGGCATTATAGGGATCTCCCGTCCATTGAATATAATTGCCGGTACCTTCTTTGAAAATAAAAGGCTTGCGGATAAAGGACTGGAAGGTAAAATTATAATCTCCCTGGTCGATTTCATAACGGCCACGCATATCCATATTTTCAGTAGTTCCCACCCTGATCCGAAGGTTACCATGCCCATTGGCTTTGATGATATCCCTTGTAAGGGGGTCAATGATCACATATACGGTAGCATAATTATTGGCGGTAATATCCATCGTAACGGTAAAATTGGTATTCCCCCGCGAAGTCTTCTGTGCCTGCATCTCCTTTCCGTATACCTTCCAGACAATGAAATCTGCGTCGGAACTTTCACGGCTGGTTGTAGTGGGAAGATAAATGGAAGAACTGTCGGTGGGTTCGCCTCTGATCGTCATTTGCATATTGTCTTCCGGGCCGGTGATCGCCAGATTTGCCCGCGCGATCACTTTTCCATAAAACTGATTATTGTCAGTAATCTTCGTATTTAATACCAGCAGCCGGTTGGTGTTTAGCGCAAAATCATAACGGAGATCCTTAAACGAATGATGAGAAAGCCGTGCCTTCGTCATCGTAGCCTTGTTTCCCAGCGTATCGAGCAATTCAAAATTACCGAAATCAAGGTAGTCATCCCGAAGCTGAACAGACGCAGAAGGTATTTTATAAGTGCATTGGGTATAATTTACTCTCAGGCTGCCGTTTTTTAAGGTGAGATCACCGAGATATTTCAGTTGGTCGGGTGGCCCTACAATATGCAGACTGCCTGAAGCGAAGCCGTCAATATTACTGAATACTTCGCCAAGGTATTTTTGAAGCAAATCGATTTTAGTATCGACAAGATTGGGAATGGTAATGTCAATCGGCTGGTTCGTTGCGCTGTCCAATGTATTGAAGACCCCTTTCAGGTCGAAATGATAGTCTTTATTATCCGAATGCACGGTTGCATTGAGCAAACCGCTTTTTTTATCAAAATTGCCTGTGAGTCTGAGCTTGCCGATTGAATCGTTATCGAGACGAAACTGCTCTGCGTCTGCTGAAAACTGGAAAACTGGTTTGTTAAATGGATTGGAGATCTGCACCGAGCCGGTCAGCAATCCTTCGAGGCGATTGTCTTTTACAAAGAAAGGAGCAAAATCGCCTATATTTATTTTCTTCAAATCAATGGCTGCATCGTTCCAGTTCCCTTCATCAGAAGAGTGCGTACTAATGAGAATCTGCTGATCGCCGTTATAAATTCTCAGCGCTTCGGCAGACATTTTGTTCATGTCATTCGTGAACGAAAGCTGGCCGTTTTTATCGATAGCCCAGGTTTTACTGTTAATATCAAACGTGGATGGATTGAAAGTAATACGAATGCCATCAGACAATGTTTGCACCCGGGCAGATACATTCGCTGCATTAAGTGTCTGATTTGCGCTGGTAAGAATCCTAACATCAGACAAATCATTGAATGATTTTAATTGTATATGAGTGGAAGGAAAATGAAGGCTGTCACTGACATAAATCTCGCCCATGTTGGCCTGCATCGAAAGGCTGTCGAAATTACCGCGGCCTTTCAGGTTGACATTGTAAAATGAAATGTTTTTATAGCTGAACTGGGGCACTTCTGCGTTTACATCAAGCAGGTTTTCCTTGGTATTGATACGTCCGGTAATGCTTGTATAATTAAATCCTTTCAGGCTTTTATCGATGAGATCCAGGTAATCGTCAACCTTTCTGGTAGTGATAACGAAACTGAAATTCTGATCGGATAATTTTATATTGGCTGGTTTGATATAACTGGGGTAGTACCTGGATAAGAAAGCCTGGAATGCGGAAGGCAGTTCCTTGATAGAGAATTCTCCCACAATTGCTCCGTCAAATTCGTTACTTACCAGGGTGATCGTTTTATTGCTGTCGATAATGCTCGATTCGAGGATGAGTGAGTCAAAAGGAAGGCGCACCCCTCTTTTATAAACGGTGGTTTCATACACACGTGCACTCCCCAAAAAATTATCGATATCATCTCCCGTAAAATTGAAGCGCAATTTTCCGTTGAATTCAATACTGTCATTGGTAAAATGGAGAGTCTTCAAACTGGCATAGTCGACGCTCGAACTAAAGTCAAACTTCGGCTTCTCTCCGCTGAAATCAATCAGACCATCTAGGGTTGCACGCAAATTCGAATCTGCTGAAATCAGTCTGCCATTAAATTTTTTTTGCGCAATTGCACCTTTGACGGCAATATCTTCGTAAGTGTAATCATTAAAATGCAATTGCTTTACCGTTCCGTCCAGTGTGGCATTGAGCGTTTTTGAAGTCAGTCCTTTGCCATCCACCTTTCCACTGAAAGAAATTTTTCCCATGCTCGAATCATTGAAAAACTGCCCAAGATCAAAATTATCTGTCACAATTGTTCCGGAGTATTCGGAAGGTTTGTTTTCACTCAATTTCATATTCACATCAGCCAAAACAGTTCCGATACTGGTTTCGATGGTACCCGATGTGACGAAGTCGCGAATATAGCCGTTGAAATTTCCTTTGAAGTCAACATAAGCGATCCGGTCGAGACGGGGTTGTGTTATTTTTTTCAGTGATGGAATCAGTGTAACGACATCATGATAGGTCGTTCTGAAATTATTTGATCTGAATTCGATATAAGTTTTATCAATGTCAGGGAGGCCCTTCAGGTGAATGTCTCCTTTGAGCAAAGTATTTTGTCCTGCGGTGATCATTATATTTTTCCCGACCAGGTTGCTTACCGGGCCGTCGATATTTCCTGTAATCCGGATTGTTTTCTTCCAGTCTTTTAACTCGGGGGCGAAATAAGCGATGTCGTCGCTGTCGATCGATGAACCTGTAAGATCTGCTTCCATTTTTATTTTATCGACATAGTCAGACATGTCGTCAAAGGTTTTGAAACGCATCGCATAGAAATTGCGTAAATGGCTCTTTCCCGTTTGAATATCCATCTTTCCAAATTCCATTCCTTCGGGAAAGAACTTAATATGAGCATTCAGTTTTTTTATTTCAAAACCACTCTGTTCTTTGGTGTTCAAACTTATTTCTGCAGTAATGGTATCCTGCTTCAGCCGAAGATTTTTGCCATCGAAATTCACGGCATAGAAATAAATATGATTGCCGTCAAAATGATCGTAAGGATGAATATCAGTCAATTTATCATTCCGGAATGCGCCATTATCAATGGTTGCGTGTTCAACGACAATATCCCATCCACCTGAGTTCCAGCGAAGGTGCATAGGATCGTTTTTGATCAGCTCGCTGCTCGTATCTGGCGGAGTAGGCCTGTTGCCGGGATAATTGCGAATGGCAAATTCAGGTTCTGTAAATGTGAGTGCATTGATCCTTACCTTTTTTTTCAAAAAATTGATATTGTCAGCATCTACGGTTACTGATCCCAGTTGCAGTTCATCATCCTCTCCCCGCCATTGATCTTTCTTAAGTATATGGATATGCGAAAGCTCGATTTTTTTCAGGTTAAAATCAACCGGATTTTTTCTATCTGATTTTTTTGAGCTTGAAAAATAATCGATCAGAAATTGATAATTCCAAACAGAGTCTTTACGGTTGAGATTAATGGATGCGTCGCTGAGCGAGATATATTGCAGTTCAATCGAGTCCTTAAAAAAGAACCAGTCAGTGATCCTCACCCTGGCTTCACCGGCGTATAAAAGAGTATCTTTTGCTCTATCCTTAACTACGACCCGCTGGATCAGCATCTTGTTGAAAAGGGTGAAATCAACATGCTGGATATCGATCTCAGTATTGAGATCGTGCGATAATTTCGAAGTTATATTTCCGATCAGCCAGTTTTGAACGGGCGTTGTCTGGACTGAAAAAGAAAGAACCATCAGGAAAATCAGGGAGGCCATTACCGATTTCCAGTTTGCAATCTTGACCAAGGCAAGTCCGATGATGATGAACAGTAACCCATATATAACGGAGCGCTGATTAATGGTTTGCGACAAAAGCCAGACTGCTGCTACGAATAACAACAGGGTAAGCACTGTTAACAGGAATATTTTCAGGAATTTTTTCAGATAATCGGATTAGAATGATAAAAATAATTAAACCCTTTTTATGTGCAAATTCAGTACCAAAGGCCTGTCGTTAAGTCAGTAATACGCAAAAGTCTGAAAGAAAGTTGGGATGATTGTTCCCAGGTCGTGGAATTTACCAACTTTATAGCTTTTCCTGTAGGTTTGTTGATAATTTATAACATATGAAAAGGTTTTTTATTGCCTTCTGCTTTATTCCCATTGCGGGCATTTTTGGGCAGGATAATCATGACAATCCGGTTTCAGCCAAACATCCGGTTATGTTGGTGATTCACGGTGGTGCAGGAACCATCTTGAAAAGCCAGATGAGTCCTGAAAAAGAGAAAGCCTACCGGGACACATTAACCATCGCTTTGCAAAAAGGATACGCTGTTCTTAAAAGCGGGGGCTCTGCGCTTGATGCAGTGGAAGCCGTTGTGCGGATTATGGAAGACTGTCCGTTGTTCAATGCCGGCAGGGGATCTGTATTTACCAATGAAGGCAAAAATGAAATGGATGCGGCCATTATGGATGGTAAAACCCTTTCCGCAGGTTCAGTGGCCAGCGTCACGACTATCAAAAATCCGGTAAGTGCAGCCAGAGTGGTAATGGAGAAAAGTAATCATGTGATGCTCGTTGGGCGTGGTGCGGAACAATTTGCAAAGAGTCAGGGAATAGAAATTGTCGACCCTTCCTATTTTTATACCCAGGACAGGTGGAAGGCATTGCAACGTGCAAAAAAAGAGGATTCCATTAAAGCTGAAAAACAAAAACCAGGGCAAAAAAGTGCATATGCAGGTGATCAATATGTTGACAGGAAATTCGGTACCGTTGGTGCGGTTGCGATTGACCGTTATGGGAACCTGGCGGCTGCGACAAGTACCGGGGGAATCACCAATAAAAGATTCGGCAGGGTAGGTGATGCACCAATTATCGGAGCGGGTACTTACGCGAACAATGCCACATGTGCCATTAGTTGTACCGGCTATGGGGAATTCTTTATCCGCCTGGTAGTAGCCAAATCAGTCAGTGATCTGATGGAATACAAACATTATTCATTGCAACAGGCTACAGACGAAATGATCCAGAATAAAGTGCCTCAATTAGGAGGCAGCGGTGGTTTGATTGCAGTAGATAAAGATGGCAATTTTGCAATGCCTTTCGATACGGAGGGTATGTATCGCGGATATATTAAAGATGACGGAACATCGGAGGTGAAGATTTATAAGGGGGAGTGAGTGGTTAGTAGTCAGTGGTCAGTCAATCATCAATCAATATTTATTGCCTTTTGTCTATTGCTTATTCACTATTGTTTAATATCCTTCAGCTGTATCTTCGCCACGCTTATCTCCGACCGCCTCTATCTTGCCATTGGGTAATATCATGATTAACTCTGTTCGGCCGATAGCATCCCGCTGAACAAGCTTGTAACCCATTTTTTCGAGCTGGGTTCTTATGTCCATAGGAAAATCTTTTTCTACATAAATCACATCGGGTAACCATTGGTGATGGAACTTGGGTTTGTTTACTGCATCCACAGCATTCATATCAAATTCCAGAATATTGACCAAGGTTTGAAAAACCGAAGTTGTAATGGTCGTACCTCCCGGTGTACCAACAACTAAAAAAGGCTTTTCATTTTTTAATACAATGGTTGGGGTCATGGAACTCAACATACGCTTGCCGGGAGCAATGGCATTAGCATCAGCGCCAACAGCTCCATACATATTGGGAACTCCCGGTTTGATACTGAAATCATCCATTTCATTGTTCATCAAAAAACCTGCTCCCGCAACTACGGTCCGGCTGCCATATCCACCGTTTAGTGTTGTGGTGACAGCTACAGCATTTCCTTCTTCATCATATACGTCGAGATGAGTTGTTTCCTCACTTTCCGGAGATACGTTTCCACCTTGTATCAACCTGCTGTCCCCTGCCGTATCTGGCTTATACAGTTCCATCCTTTTGTACAGATAGGGATAACTGATGAGCCTTTTGACAGGGACTTTATAATAATCTTTGTCGCCCAGAAATTTTGCACGATCTGCATAAGCGAGTCGCTCAATTTCGGTCATTAGATGAACGGCTTTTACAGACTGAAAACCGTAGCTTTTTAAAGGTTCATCTTCTATCATCCTCATCATTTGCGGAAGCAGGACGCCACCACTGCTCGGAAGGGGCATGGTGATGATGGTATAGTCTTTTTTATAATCAAAAACAATGGCTTCTCTTTCTTTTGCAGTATAATTCTGGAGATCAGCAAAACTGATAAGTCCTTTGCCGCGTCGCATTTCTTCCACAATGAGTCTGGCTGTTTCTCCTTCATAAAATCCCTTTTGTCCCAAATCGCGTATGAGCTTTAACGTTTTTGCAAGATCTGTCTGAATCAGGGTATCACCTGTCTTCCAGCCTCCACGCTTCACAAATACAGGAATGATTGTGTTGTATTTTTTGAAATCTTCCTGCATGGCGTTGAGGCTTCTGGCCTCTGAGGGAGTGATGACAAAACCTTTTTCTGCAAGTTCAATAGCAGGCTGAATTAATTTTTTTAGGGGAAGCTTTGCATATTTCAGTTCTGCAAAAATTCCTGCAACGGTACCGGGTACTCCGCTCGATAAATGCCCGTCCTGGCTTAAATTGGTTTGGGCATTGCCCTGTGCGTCGAGGTACATGTCTCTCGTCGCCTTTGCAGGAGCTTTTTCACGAAAGTCAAGAGCTATATTGCTTCCATTGGCAAGACTGGCAACCATAAAGCCACCGCCTCCTAAATTTCCTGCTCCGGGATAAACGACGGCCAAGGCCAGTTGAGTAGCAATAGCCGCATCGATGGCATTTCCGCCCTTTTTCAGAATGGATACACCGACCTGGCTGGCTAAAGGATGTGCTGAAACCACTGCTCCGTGTGTGCATACAATATTTTTATGAAGCACATAATGATAGGGATCGTAGTCTTGTTGTGCACACAATTGTGCCGAGCCAATCAGCAGAAAAACAATTGAACTAAGTAGCTTTTGACCCATGCAAGCGATTTAGTGCCCGCAGTGATAAGAATGATCATTCCTGGTGCAGGCGGTGATTTCAGATTTAAAAGTAATAACAGGATGTTATATACCCAACTGTTAAGCAACCATTTTATTGCTCCCACAGATCCTGCACCTACCGCCTATATTATTTTAACAAATAGAAAAGGATGATTTACTAATTTGCCTTTTCTTATACATTAAAACCCTCGGATGAGAAAAATTATTGTTTTTTTGTTACTTGATTTTTTTCTGGCGACTTCTTTTTTAAGGTCGCAGACACCACAAACATTCAATAGCTCCGAAATATTTCTTCGCCTGAAGAAATTGAATGTTTTAGGAACGGTCTTATATGTAGCAGCTCATCCCGACGATGAAAATTCAAGGCTGATCGCTTATCTCGCAAAAGAAAGGCTATATCGCACCGGCTATTTGTCGATGACGCGGGGCGACGGCGGGCAAAACCTGATCGGGGATGAACAAGGGGTTGAGTTGGGTTTGATCCGTACGCAGGAAATGCTTGCTGCCCGGTCTGTAGATGGTGCTGAACAATTTTTTACCCGGGCTTTTGATTTCGGGTTCACCAAATCCACCGAAGAAGCGCTTAAAATCTGGGATAAAGAAAAAATCCTGAGCGATGTGGTCTGGGTTATCCGCCGCTTCCAACCCGATGTGATCATCACTCGTTTTCCGGAAGAATTCAGAACTGCCTTTCATGGGCATCATTCTGCTTCTGCAGTACTGGCTCACGAGGCATTCATGGCTGCAGCTAATCCTAACATGTTTCCGGAACAATTTAAATATGGTGTAATACCCTGGCAGGCGAAACGTTTGTTATGGAATACTTTTTCGTTTGGACCTAACCTGAATACAACCAGCGAAGATCAAATGAAAATTGATGTAGGCGTGTACAATGCCATACTTGGAAAAAGTTATGGTGAGATTGCAGCGGAGAGCCGTACCAATCACAAAAGCCAGGGAGCTGCATTGACGAGGACGCGTGGACAGGCCTGGGAATATTTTACGATGGTGGCTGGCGAAAATCCCGAAAAAGACTTGATGGATGGCGTGGTGACCTCGTGGAAGAGAATAAAAGGAGGGGAGAAAGTAGAATACCTGGTTGATCAGCTGATCACACAATATTCGTTGAGTAATCCTGAAAAATCAGTTCCCGGGCTGGTTGCAGTTTACAAAGCCATTTCGGAATTGGATGAAGGCTACTGGAAAACGCAAAAACTAAAGGAGGTGCAGCAACTTATTGAAGCCTGCAGTGGTCTTTGGCTGGAAGCAACTGTGCATAGCGCATATGCAGCACAAGGAGATTCTTTACATGTGTTCATTTCCATGACTAGTCGTGAACAAGTGAATATTAGGTTGAACGGAATTAATATTGATGGAAACGGGAGCACATATAATCAACCCCTGGATTACAACAAAAATTATTCTTTTACCGAGAATTTTATTGTTCCTGAAAATAAACCCATCACGCAGCCTTACTGGTTGGTAGAGGAAATGTCGCCCGGTTCATATAATGTAAAAGACCAGTCACTTATCGGTGATGCACAAACGAAGCCGGCATATGACGCCCAGATCCGGCTGACCATCGAAGGGCAGGAATTTACGATTCACCGGCCGGTTCAGTATAAATATACTCACCCCGTGAGAGGAGAGCTGTATGAACCCTTCACCATTTTACCGGATATCACCGGGCGATTCGACCCGGAGACCATCATCTTCACTTCTGACACGGAAAAAGAATTTGATGTGCAGACCAGAAACCAAAGCACGAGGAATATTGACTTTAAAGTATCGCTTACCCGTATCAGTGATATCAGTTTTAAAAACGAAGGGAATAGTCAGAATGCAACATTTTCTTATTCTGCTGAACCACTCAAAAAAGAATCGGCAGTTTTTTATTCTTCACTGGTTCGTGATGAGAACGGAAAACCGGACAGCCTGAAGGAGCTGAAAACAATTTCTTATGATCATATTCCCCGCATTGATTATTTCAGGGATTCGAAAGCCAAATTTGTAATTACGGATGTGAGGATTGAAGGCACGAAAATAGGTTATATTGAAGGAGCGGGTGACAAAGTGCCTGAAGCTTTACAGCAGATGGGATATGAGGTCATCTTCCTGAAAGAAAAAGACATTTTGCCCGGCAATCTCAGGCAATTCGATGCCATCATCGCAGGCGTCCGTGCCTATGATGTGCATGACTGGCTTTTCAGCAAATATGATGTGTTGATGAACTATGTAAATGAGGGAGGCAATCTTATTGTTCAATACAACAGGAATAACCTGGGATCAACAAAAATAAAAATAGGACCTTATCCATTTGCTATTGCAAACATCAGGGTAACGGATGAAAAAGCAAAAGTCAGTTTTCTCCAACCAACGCATCCGGTGCTCAATTATCCAAATAAAATATCTGATAAGGATTTCGATGGATGGATCCAGGAAAGAGGAATATATTTTGCCGGGGAAACAGATCCCAATTACCAGGCTGTTTTTTCCATGCATGACCCCGGAGAGTCGGGACAGAATGGTAGCCTGATCGTGGCTGATTATGGCAAGGGAAAATTTGTGTACACCGGGCTGGTTTTTTTCAGGGAGCTTCCCGCCGGTGTGCCTGGCGCTTACCGCCTGATGGCAAACATTATTGCGCTTAACCATAAACGTGGATTTTAACTATGCGAAGAAGAAGGGAAATTGCTTTTGTAACGGCTATTATCATCGGATTAATTGTTGGAAGATTCATTAAAAAAGCAACGATCGGTTTGCTGATCGGACTAGCATTGGGATTGCTTGCAGCGTCACTAATCGTGGGGAGGGATGACCCAAAAAAATAATTCACCATGGATGAAATGCAGGATGAAAAGGCACCTCTGTTTAAAAAATGGGGGTATTGGTATGCCCTGGTGATCGGCTTTCTTTTACTGCTGATTATTAGCTTCTATCTTTTTGCCAAACATTTTTCATGAGCCGACTCGACTGGTTCGTTCTGATCATAACCTTATCAGGGATTATTGCTTATGGACTGTATAAAAGCCGTACGAGTAAAAATCTCGATGGTTATTTTCTTTCCAACCGCTCGATGCCCTGGTATCTTGTGCTGCTCGGAATCATGGGTACACAGGCCAGTGCAGTTACTTTTTTATCTGCACCGGGACAGGCTTATACCGATGGTATGCGGTTCGTCCAGAATTATTTCGGGCTTCCGCTTGCGATGGTTGTTTTATGCATCACTTTCGTTCCAGCGTTCCATAAACTCAGAGTGTACACGGCATACGAATTTCTCGAAAAAAGATTCGATCTGAAAACACGTACGCTGACTTCATTTTTATTTTTATTGCAGAGAGGCTTATCAACAGGAATCAGTATTTCCGCGCCATCCATCATTTTGTCTTCCCTGCTCGGATGGAATATTTTCTGGACGAATATTTTTATGGGGGGATTGCTTATCATTTATACTGTGACAGGAGGAGCAAAGGCCGTGGCTTACACGCAACAACTGCAACTGGTCATTATAATTGGCGGGATGATCGTTGCAGGATACTGGGTAGTTCATTTGCTTCCGGACGGACTTGGCTTTTTGGATGCTTTGCATATCAGCGGGAAAGCCGGAAAACTCAATGCTGTTACATCGGGTATAGACCAGCATGGTTTCAACTGGAATGATAAGTTCAATATCTGGAGTGGAATCATCGGCGGTTTTTTTTTACAACTATCTTATTTCGGAACGGATCAGTCGCAGGTCGGACGTTATCTCATTGCCAAATCCACTGCTGAAAGCAAATTGGGGCTATTGATGAATGGCCTCGTAAAAGTGCCCATGCAGTTCCTGATCCTGATGCTGGGCGCCCTGGTGTTTTGTTATTATCAATATGAGCAGGAACCGGTTTTTTTTAACCAGTCGCAACTGACCCTATTATCAAAATCAAAATACAAAGATTCGCTGATCCTGCTGAATAAGGAATATGACGCGATGCAGGCAGAGAAAGTTAAGCAAATGAGTTTACTGTACTCGAGTCAGGTGCACAATGGGAGCATCGAATGGCAGCAGGTGCAGCAAAAACTCCAGGCGGCAGAAAACGAAAAACTAGCCTTTCGCAACACAATCAAACGATGGTTGAATGATAAAAATATTCATGGGGAAGACAACGATACCAATTATATCTTTCTTCGCTTTGTGATTGATAAATTGCCGAAAGGATTGATCGGATTGTTGATTGCAGTGATTTTCCTGGCTGCCTGGGGTTCCATTGCCGCCGCATTGAATTCGCTTGCTTCATGCACCATCGTGGATTTTCATAAGCGCTATTCGAACCAATCCTTCACAGAAGAAAAAGAATATTCATTGTCCAGGAGATATACTTTGTTCTGGGGAATTTTCTGTATCCTGATCGCACAGCTCGCATACAATATCGGCAACAGCCTGATTGAAGCGGTGAATATATTAGGTTCTTTATTTTATGGAGTGATACTCGGTATTTTCCTGGTCGCTTTTTATGTAAAGCAGATAGGTGCGCGAGCCGTTTTTTTAAGCGCTGTAATTATGGAGGCCATTGTCATTTTACTCTATGTGCTCAACCAGAATAAAATAATCAACCTCAGTTTTCTATGGCTGAATGCAGTAGGAGCTATCGGGGTAATATTGCTGGGACTGCTGTTTGATCCCTTGTTCGGCCGGTTGAAAAATGAATATAAAAACGGATAGCCGTTCCTGGCAAAGAAACGGCTATCCGTATGCGAAATTATTTTCGTAAATAATTTTACCCTACTTCAGCGAAGCGATTAACTTTTCATTCAGCGCAACATAATCGTTGTTGTTGGCTTCTTTGGCCAATGCGATTCCTTTCTGAGCTGTAGCGATCGCATCCTGTTTTTTCCCCAGTTTGGCTTCACATCTGGCTTTCTGATAAAACATGAAAAAGGCTTTCGGGTTTTGTTCCGTTGCCTTGTTGAACCATTCCAATGCCTTGTTCAAATCTTTCCCATTGTCGAGATAATACATGGCGGCGCCGAAATAAGGCCGGTTGTCTTTATTCATGGCATTATCAATCTGGGCCATGATATTGGCGTCAATATCTGTTTCGATTGGAACAGTCACATCCGTTTTATCCCAGATCAGTTCCATATCACAGGTATTGCTCGTCATGCTATTAAAAAGTATTATGAAAGTTTCGACGGAAAATGGCAGTTCACCTGCTTTTGCGGTTACCCTGAGCACATCCTGGTCCTGTTTGTAGTCGGCAGGATTGGTCACATCCAATTGTTTGGAGAAGATGATCGTCCATTCCTCCTGTCCGGGAATGGTGAGCAATCCGTATTTGCCCGCGGGAATTTTTTTCCCGTCTATTTTTACATCGTCACCAAAAGTGATGGTTGTTGCTGCATTGGCCCCGGTGCGCCAGACTTTGCCATAAGGGACGAGATCACCGAAAATTTGTCGCCCTTTGACACTGGGCCTTGAATAGGATAATTCGATTGATGAGAGCCCGAAATCCTGTTTTACATATTGAGGAGGGGAAGGAGCGGGAGTTTTTAATTGTTGTGCCTGGTTACTCAGGTAGCTTAATGAGGCGAATGTAAGCAAAATAAATAGTTTTTTCATATAACAATGTTGAAGTGCAAATGTAAAATAATCGGTGATAAGTTTTGAACAGTTGCAATATCAGATTCAAAAATTTACCACCACGAATGCCCTGGTCTTTTTCCCTGCAAGCAATTTCCAGTGGGGACCCTCTTTAATCAGTCGGATGGCTTCTTCATCATAACCTGGTCCGATAGACTGTTCGATTGTGAAATCAGAAAGTTTCGCATTCTTTCCAACCATAAAAGATACGAGTACAGTGCCTTTAAGTCCAAGGCTGTCCAGTGGAGGCCTTTTGTTTTTGTCAAGATATATTTTGTATTGATCCCAGCCATTGATTGGTTCTGCATCCTGTGGAATGATTTGATTTGTTTCTATTTTCCCTGATTTCCCATAACCTACTACAACCTGTGGCAAATAGCTTTTGCTTTCATGAAGGATGATAGTATTACCAGCCCCATTATTTAAATTAATGAAAGCAGGGTCATATCCTTCCGATCTGATTTCCGCATTTGCAGTAGGGTCGTGGTCTTTGATGTCCAGCCTGAAGTTTCCATTCTTATCCGTCACTGTATTTATTTTTTTATTTTTCAATTCAATATGAGCGGAAACAATTGGCTGGTTATACTTGTCCGTTACCTTTCCCGAAAAATAGCTTTGAGCCGGGCTCTTTTTGAAATCGGGTTGCGTGTTTCTGACTTCTTCTCCAGCTGCAGTTGTTGGTCTGGGAGAACTTTGTTGCTGAACTCCTGCATTGGGTTTATCGGAGAGCGAAGCAATATTATTCGCCATAACTGAAGTATCTTGTTTATGTGCAGTCCTACCCTTTTTCCTGTCTGAGGTCCTGGCAATAATTTTAAAGGAACGCGTTGCAGGCAAGGTTTCCGCAATGGAGGCGCTGTCAGCATAGGAGGGGGGTGACAATACTATAGCTGTTTTTGAAGAATCGGCATTACTGTGATCCGGGTTTTCTTTTTTTGCAAGTGAAGAAACTGCAAGCGATACTTTGTTATTATGTACAATATAATAAGTCGTTATTCCTCCGATTGCCAAGATCAACAGGACCACTGCCGCCTGCCACCATCCGCGATCTGACAAGAGGAAAATAACTTTCCTTTTTTTTGTAATTCGGCGATCCAGTCTTTGTTTCAATTCCTCAATATCCTGGTACAATGTGCCGGTTTCCTGTTTTTGTAGCGCATGACGAATGCCTTCCATTGCGTCGGCAAGGAAGGGATCATCTATCGCTGCTTTTTCAATGGCATGCATTTCATTAGGGCCAAATTTTCCCTGGAAATACTTTTCGATATCTTCAACGGAATAGTGAGCTTTATTTTTTTCGTTTTCGCTCATTGCATCATTATTTTCGGCGCGTCTAATTTAGCCGGCCTTATTTTTTATTTTTTCTTCCATACAAATTTTCAAATTCCTTCTTCCATTTTGTATATGGCTTCTTACTTTATTCCAATCCATGCCCGTCTTCAATTCAATTTCTTTATAGCAGTTCTGGTGCAGGTAAAATAATTCTATGATTTTTTTTTGCTCTTCTGAAAGTGTCTTTAAACAATCATTCAGTTTTTCAAGGTGTTCCTCCAGCTCCATAATACCATTCAGATGCACGGTTTCGGTCAAATGCATATGCTCAGGGTCAAGATGGGTCGTCTGAAGACGCTTGGCTGACCGTAAATGCATCAGGCAATGGTTTTTGGCGACGGAATACAGCCAGCCCTTGAAATAATCCACTTCATGTTTTTGCAATTTTTGAACCAGCTCTTCAAAAATGGCCATAACCGCGTCTTTTGCAGCTTCCCTTTCTTTCAGATAATGGAGGCATACTCCAAATACCATGTCCATATAAGGTTGGTATAATGTTGCCAGCACACGCAGATCACCCGATTTCCTATATGCCGCGATGAGTTCCTGATCGCTTAACGAAGAAGGGGATATGTTCTTTAGAGTAGACAAAAATTTACCTGATGAATTTTAGACTGATTAAAATACTCAAAATTTACCGGTCTGTTATGCAATTTCGGAATTAACTGCGGAGATTCCTGATCTCGCAATAAACTGTGGAATGAGATGCGAAAGACTGGTGTGGGAGATATTCAAAAATATCTACTGCTTAGGTGATCAATCCTTCCATAAGAAAAGTATATGCTAATCGTGTTTTGATTTTATAAAAAACGGCAGTTAAAAACTATTATATTTTCCTGCCGCTTCGCTTATCTGTTCCGTTTATGACAGTGATTCCGATCTGATGTGATTGTAACTTTTTTTATTCTTCTCAATCAGGTTGAGTATTTTTTTCCGTATATCATCTTTTAATCCGCTGATTTCATGGTCAAAAGCTTCATGTAATTCATCCAATTCTTCATTGGTTGCACCCCTGATCCTGCGAATTTTATCCTTGATCTTATCTGCAGAATCAGCGATTTTCTGTCTTGTCTCACTCCCTTTGGCAGGCGCGATCAATATCCCCACTGCGAGTCCTGCCAAAGCCGCCATCATCATTTTTTGTGTGCTCATAAAATAAATTTTACAGGTTAATGATATTTATTTTTTTTCAACAACCTTGCCAGAATGATGGAGGCCTGATTGGATCTTGTTAAAAATTTGAACACGGATTACACAGATGATTAGAATTGCCCTGATTACTGAATATTATCTATTATTTGTCTATCAGCGTAAATCATAACAATCATAAAAAATCAATATCGATCAGATCTGCAATTCAAGACTGGTTTGATGATCTGGATGAATGTAGATGCCGGTAGTGTCTCTATTTGAATTTTTCACCACGTAGAATGACTTAATAAAGAATGTCTATGTGTCCCTATGATCCTATGTGCCTATTGTGGTTATTTTTTTCAAATTGGGACACTGCCCAGATGACGATCAGGTTTGCATTCTGGCTATTTTTGATTAAATTCGCGTCTCAAATAACGAATAGCTTGTCCGAACCCAAAACAGCCAAAAGCAACTATGACAACTGAACCTAAGACCTACCTTATCACCGGCGGCGCCGGCTTTCTTGGTATCAATATGACCCGTTACCTGTTGGAGCGGGGCCATAAAGTTGTTTCACTCGATATTGCAGACTTTGACTATCCCGAGCAGAATATCATCAATCCCATCAAGGGTGATATTCGTGACCGGGCGATGGTAGATCGCGCCATGCAGGGTGTTCATTTTGTGATTCATACTGCTGCCGCATTACCTCTTTATAAGAAAGAAGATATTTTCTCCACTGATCTGGACGGGACAAGAAATGTTTTGCAATCCGCGCTTGATCACGAAGTGGATCGCGTAGTACATATTTCATCAACTGCTGTGTATGGTGTGCCGGATCATCATCCATTGGTAGAGACAGATCCACTGAGTGGCGTTGGACCTTATGGCATCGCGAAAGTTAAAGCTGAAGAGATATGCAGAGAATTTCGTGAAAAAGGGCTCTGTGTACCGATCATGCGTCCAAAATCATTTATTGGTCCCGAGCGATTGGGTGTATTCGGGGTATTTTATGACTGGGCCAAGGATGGTAAAGGATTCCCCGTTCTGGGTAACGGTAAGAACCGTTATCAGTTGCTTGACGTGGAAGATTTTTGTGCAGCTATTTATCTGAGTACAGTATTGGATCGCGCGAAATGTAACGATACATTCAATATCGGGGCTAAAGAATTTACGACAATCAGGGGAGATTACCAGGCTGTGCTCGATCGCGCAGGCTTTGGTAAAAAAATTGTGCCTGTTCCAGCTGCACCCGCTGTATGGACACTTCGGGTACTTGACAAATTACATATCTCACCCTTGTATCCCTGGGTGTATGAAACGGCAGCAAAGGACTCTTTTGTTTCGATAGAAAAAGCAGAACGTGTCCTGGGTTACAAACCAAAATATTCAAATAAAGATGCGCTGATAAGAAATTACGAATGGTATATTGCGCATATGGATCAATTCCAAAAATCTTCAACCGGAATTTCTCACCGGGTACCCTGGAAGCAGGGTGCACTCACGATTGTAAAGAAGTTTTTTTAAAAGCGCTCCTGTCGGCGTCTTCGCCAACGGGATGTAATGTAAAAGGAGGCTGTCGATCAGTTATTTGAATGCAGGATGGAACTTATGCAATGTTTCTCTTAAATACTCTCTATCGAGATGGGTGTAGATTTCAGTCGTAGTGATGCTTTCATGCCCCAGCATTTCCTGTACGGCACGCAGGTCAGCACCGCCTTCCACCAGATGGGTAGCAAAGGAGTGACGAAAAGTATGCGGGGATATACTCTTTTTGATTCCAGCCCTCTTTACCAGTTCTTTCAGCATGATAAAGATCATTACCCGGGTCAGTTTACCACCCCGCCTGTTTAGAAAAAGAATATCCTCATTGCCTTTACTGACAGGAATATGTACCCGAACTTCTTTTCTGTAGAGGTTGATGTATTTGACAGCAGATCGCCCGATGGGAACCAGCCTTTCCTTATCTCCTTTGCCAATCACTCTGACAAAACCTACATCAAGATACAGGCAGGACAAACGCAGATTAACGAGCTCGCTTACCCGAAGTCCGCAACTGTACAGGGTTTCCAAAATAGCTTTATTCCGGGTTCCTTCCGGCTTGCTCAGGTCTGCCTGGGCAATAATTTCCTCAATTTCTTCGAAGGTCAGCACATCGGGCAGGGCTCTTTTGAGTTTGGGAGCTTCGAGTAAAACAGTCGGATTCTTATTGACTATATTTTCAATAGAGCAGTATTTGTAGAAAGACCGGATACCGGATATAATCCTCGATTGAGAACTTGCTGTCATGCCTAAATTGCCGATCCATTTAACGAAACGCTGCAAATCCTTCAATTCAATTTCATCAGGTTTTTTTGACAGATGGGCATCTTGTAGAAATTCTGTCAGTTTATCAATATCTCTAAGATAGGCTTCTACAGAATTACCTGATAAAGACTTTTCCAATTGAAGCCAGGCCTTATATCCTTTCTTGTAAGTTTCCCACATGCGACAATTTTAAAATTTAATATTTAAAACTTAAAATTTTCTTTGTTGCACAAGTGGTTTACTTGATATTTGCCGTACAAGCTAAATGCATGATCTCATCTGTTAATCTCCGCTCATTTAAACAAGTGCTTCGTTCCAATAAAAAACGCTTGATGCGGTTTTTGACAAGACTTGAAAAAAAAACTCCCAGAGGTTTAGACGGCATGATTCGTGAAATTGATCAGTCAATCTGGACAAAAACAAATTGCCAGCATTGTGCCAATTGTTGCAAAACGATGTCCCCTACTTATTCCAGGAGCGACATTATCCGAATTGCAAAATATCTCGGCATGACGGCGGGCGAGTTCAAGAAAAAATGGTTATTCAGGGATAAAAGCGGAGACTGGCTCAATGTACAACAGCCCTGTCAGTTTCTCGATCTCAACACGAATATGTGCGGAATTTATGAAGTGAGGCCCCGCGATTGCGCCGGATTCCCGCATCACAACAGGAAAAAAATGGTTGACTACATCATCATGTATAAACAAAACATCGAGTATTGCCCGGCTACCTTTCGTGTTGTGGAAAAACTGATTGAAAAGGTCAATGCAGTGGATGATAACAACAGCTGATCTCAATATAAGGGTTCAACTTTCAGTTTAGTTACAGATAGATATCTTCAATCAAAAAGAAATCGGCTTTTTCTTCCTGATTTACGATAATGGCGAGAATATCGTACTGCACTTTTTTCCATTGCGGAAAAAGATCAAGAAATTCTTCTGCCGCCAACATCAGGTTTTGTATTTTCTTTTGATTGACACTTTCTTCAGGGTGCCCAAACGCATTGTCCCTTCTTGATTTCACTTCAATAAAATGAAGAACTGATTTTCTACTGGCGATGATATCTACTTCCGCACGTGCATGCCTCCAGTTTTGATGAAGAATCTCATAGCCTTGTTCAGCAAACCATGCGGCGGCCAGGGTTTCTCCTTTTTTTCCTAATTCATTGTGAGCTGCCATTGCTATTCTTTTTTGTTTTATTTTGGTGTGGAATCTATCTGCTATGAATCCGGATAAAAATAAAGTGTTCAGGCTGGAAGGAAATGTGAAATACTACCCATGGGGCGGGGTTTCTTTCTTGCCGGAATTGCTTAAAATACCCAATCCCCAAAACAAGCCTTTCGCCGAATACTGGATGGGTGCACACGACGAATCCAGCTCCACCATTTTTTTGAAAGAAGAACAAAAGGTCAGGCTGAATGAATATATTCACAGATTTCCATCAGAAACTCTTGGAGAGGATATAGCAAAAAAATTCGGGAGATTACCATATCTGCTGAAAATCCTTGATGTAAGAAATATGCTATCCATCCAGGTTCATCCCTCAAAAAAAAATGCGGAAATAGAATTTGCGAGAGAAAACAACAGCGGGTTAGATCCCGGATCCCTATTGAGAAATTATAGGGATGATAACCACAAACCCGAGTTGATGATGGCGCTGGACGAGTTCTGGTTATTGCATGGATTTAAACCGGTGGACAGGATGAAACAGGTGCTGCAAAGAGTTAGCGAACTGAACTTTTTGTCGCCCGTATTCGATAAAGGCTATGAAGCATTGTATCGGAAAGTAATGCAGATGGAGCAGGCTGAAGTAGATAAAATATTGAAGCCTTTGCTGGTTAGAATTATTCCTGCATATCAAAATAAAAGCCTGAAAAAAGACAATGAAGATTTTTGGGCAGCAAGAGCAGCATTGACTTTTAATAGAGAAGAAAAAATTGACCGTGGAATTTTTTCCATATATCTTTTTAATCTTGTTCACCTCCAACCCGGCGAAGCTGTTTTTCAGGACGCGGGGTTGCCACATGCATATCTCGAAGGGCAGAATGTGGAGATCATGGCCAATTCAGATAATGTGTTGCGTGGCGGACTAACCTCTAAGCGTATTGATGTTACTGAACTCATGAAGCAGGTTCAATTTGAAGCGACAATTCCAAATATTATTCATTATACATCTGTCGATAGCCATGTCGGGCTGTTTGTAACACCGGCTCCTGATTTTGAATTGGGCAGGATAGACTTAAAGCAAAATGAAACCCTGTCATTACGATCACATTCAGCCGAAATTTTCATTGTGCTCCAGGGTAGCCTGAAAATTCATGAAAATGAATCCAATGAGTTTTTTCGCGGTATGGGAGAAGCCTGGATCAGTTTCGACAAAGCAGGATTCACCCTTAGAGCGGTAAGGGATTCTACTATATACTACGGGAGTGTTCCACGGTGTGGATGAATAGGAAAATCCTTGTGCGGCTTATCTTATTTCTTGTTATTTTTGTCGTTGCTAAATGAGAGATTATGAAACTGAACAAAGCCTTAACCTGGTCCTTGATTTTACTCGTAATTATAGGGGCGATTTATCGAATTTTTCCTAATCGTCCCTATGGATTTGCTCCGCAATGGGCCATCGCTATTTTCGCTGGCGCAATAATCAAGGACAGAAAACTGGCATTTGCTATTCCGGCATTGTCCATGTTTTTTTCAGATATGTTCTACGAGGTTCTGTATTCGAGCGGTCTGTCGAGTATTCCTGGTTTTTATGAAGGCCAGTGGCAGAACTATATTTTATTCGGGTTAATGACCTTCGTTGGGATAGCCATGAAGAAAATAAATATTGTAAACATCCTTATCGCCTCAGTCACGGCGCCTACTTTATATTTCATCCTGTCTAATTTTATTTTGTGGGCAGGTTGGAGTGGAACCCGCGGATTAGGCCGACCAAAAACATGGAGTGGTTTATTGCAATGTTATAACGACGGAATTCCCTTTTACCGAACCAGTATATTGGCTACTGTCATTTTCAGCGCTATATTATTTGGATCTTATTTTCTGCTGAAAAGGGGCGAGTCTGCAACTGCTACTGCTTAATAATATCTTTCAATCTCTTTTAATCGTCATTGGCCGAAGGATTCTGCTCGAATTCTTTATCAATCAATAAATTTTTTCCGTCTGCCGCTACTGTTGCCAGTTCATCACATCGATTGTTGTAAGGATTATCCGCATGACCTCTTACCCATGTGAATTTTATATTATTTTTTTCAGAAAGATCAAAGTAACGGAGCCAGAGATCTTTATTTTTTTTTCCGCCTTTGAAATTTGTGGCGATCCAGTTCTTCAACCATCCCTGCTCGACAGCTTTCACCACATACTGGCTGTCGGAATGAATAACAATATTCAACCCTTCTTTTTTTAATGCTTCCAGCCCTGCAATGACTGCCATCAGTTCCATTCTGTTATTGGTGGTGAGCCGGTAACCGCCAGAAAGTTCTTTCACATGTCCTTTCCACATCAATATGGTTCCATATCCCCCCGGTCCAGGATTGCCGCGAGAGGCTCCGTCGGTGTACATGATGAGTTGATCTTTGTCCAAGTTTATTGTTTATAATACCTGATCTGTACGATTGATGTATGAAAACTAAACCTGTATCACCCCGGTTTTAAATTCGGGAATTTCCGGGTTGTGATTCGCGGCTTTTATTCCTTCGGCGATCAGCCAGCGGGTGTCTGCGGGGTCAATAATTGCGTCTATCCATAACCGTGCTGCAGCATAATAAGGTGTCGTTTGTGTATCATATCGACTGGTAATTTCGTCAAGTAATTTCTTTTCTTCATCGGGGTCGATTTCCCTGCCCTGGGATTTTAATGAACTCACCTGGATCTGCAACAATGTCTTTGCTGCCTGTTCTCCACCCATTACGGCAATTTTTGCATTTGGCCATGCATAAATAAACCTTGGGTCGTAAGCCTTACCGCACATGGCGTAGTTACCCGCACCGTATGAATTCCCAATGATGATCGTGATTTTTGGAACCACGGAATTAGCAACCGCATTAACCATTTTAGCTCCGTCCTTAATAATTCCGGCATGCTCACTTCGTGAACCCACCATGAATCCGGTAACATCCTGTAAAAAGACAAGAGGAATTTTTTTCTGGTTGCAATTCATGATAAACCGTGCAGCTTTATCAGCGCTGTCATTATAAATCACTCCGCCCATCTGCATTTCCCCTTTTTTACTCTTCACAATCAGTCGTTGGTTCGCCACAATACCTACAGCCCATCCTTCAATCCGCGCATATCCGCAAATGATAGTCTTACCATATTCTTCCTTGAAAGGCTCCAATCCGGGCGCATCAACAATTCTCTCAATAATTTCCATCATGTCGTACGATTTAGATGGATCGGGAGGAATGATGCCATAGAGTTCTTTGGAATCTTTTTTCGGATCAGCAGAAGCGATCTGATCATAACCGGCTTTTTCTTTTACATGACCAAGCATGCTGATGATTTTTTTAATCTGGTCAAGACATTCCTGTTCTGTTTTGCATTTATAATCGGCAATGCCGGAAATGGCATTGTGTGTTTCAGCGCCACCCAGGGTTTCTGCATCAATATTTTCTCCAATGGCAGCTTTTACCAGATAAGGTCCTGCAAGGAAAATGGATCCATTTCCTTCTACCATCAGTGTTTCATCACTCATAATTGGCAAATAAGCACCACCTGCCACGCAAGCGCCCATTACTGCTGCAATCTGTGTAATGCCCATCGCACTCATTCGCGCATTGTTGCGGAATATGCGGCCGAAATGTTCTTTGTCGGGGAAAATTTCATCCTGCATCGGCAGGAATACGCCTGCGCTGTCAACGAGATAAATTACAGGAAGGTGATTCTCCATCGCAATTTCCTGCATGCGGAGATTTTTTTTGCCTGTGATCGGGAACCAGGCGCCGGCTTTTACAGTCTGATCGTTGGCCACAATGACACACTGGCGGCCACTTACATATCCAATGCCGGCCACAGTACCGCCGGCAGGGCAACCGCCCTGCTCATCGTACATTTCATATCCTGCGAAAGCTCCTATTTCTGAAAATGAGGAATCTTTATCGATCAGATAATTAATTCTTTCGCGGGCAGTCAGTTTATTTTTTTCGCGCTGTTTTTGAATCGCTTTTTTTCCTCCTCCCTGGGCGATCTTCTCGAATCTTGATTTGAGCTGACTCATCGCCATCTGCATCTGGTCTTCGTTCCGGTTGAATTCAATATCCATGAGGTATATTATATCATGCAATTTAAGATTGATGCAGTAATATTGATATATTTTTAAGGATATGGATTTTTTTCGCTATCGCAGGTGGATCATATTGGTAGGGTTATCGGCTGGTATTAAATTTTTTTCTTTTTTCCCTGGAGCGGTAGAGAAATATTATTCCACAGGTTTTTATCCGTTGATTGCGCGCCTGCTCCGGATTTTATTTGGATGGATACCGTTCAGTATTGGGGATATTTTTTATGCGGCTGTAATCGTATGGCTGGTGATGGCGGCCATCTCATTTCTACGAAAACTATTCAAAAAGCAAATCGATCGCTACTTTATTGTTCGTGCAGTAAGCGCAGCGATGCAAACCCTTCTTGTCATTTATATTCTCTTCAATGTGTTATGGGGACTTAATTATAATCGAAGAGGGATTGCTTATCAGTTGCAACTGAATATACAGACTTATTCAACTACTGAACTACAAAACCTCCTCCGTGTAATCGTCGGGCGGCTTAACGAACTGGACTCTGCTTCGCGCATAGACAGGAGTGAGTTCAAAAGAAAAAAAAGACTATTTGATGAATCGATTCAATCTTATCATTTACTTTCCGGAACCAATGCTATTTTCTCCTATCCCACACCTTCGGTAAAGCCTTCTTTGTTCAGTTATGCAGGGAACTATCTTGGGTTCACCGGGTATTACAATCCTTTTTCCGGTGAAGCGCAGGTGAATACCACTGTTCCTGTTTATGTTCAACCCTTCACAACCTGCCATGAAATCGGCCACCAGCTTGGATATGCGAAGGAGGATGAAGCCAATATTGCGGGTTATCTGTCTGCAAGATCCAGCGATAATCCCTTATTTCGATACTCCGTTTATTTTGATCTTTATCTTTATGCGGCGACTGAGTTGTATCTGCGCGACTCTACCTTACTGGTACCCCTACGCGAAAAATTAAAACCGGATGTAAGAGCTGATTTCCGGGATTTGAGGAATTTTTATAAGAAATATGAGAACCCGATGGAACCTTATATCCGAAGATTATATGGAAGATACCTGAAGGCAAATAGTCAGCCCAAAGGAATCATGTCTTATGATGAAATTATTGCCTGGATGATCGCCTATGCTAAAAAATACGGAGAGGCAGCCTTGTGAATGTGAAAATGTGAGAATGTGGAGATGTGGAAATGAAATTAGAATTTATTTTTCCACATCATGCTTTCAATGGGCCTGTCGGGCTGCTTACTGTATTTGGCATCTTTCTTCTCATTGTATTTTACTTCTATCTCTCCTTCAACAGGGAAATAAATCAACTGGCCGATGGGCATGCCTTTATACACTTTGACAGGCTGCTTGACTGAAATCTCCAAAGTCCAATTTCCGCAGAATCCCACATCACCTTTACCGGCTGTTGCGTGAATATCAATGCCCAGTCTGCCTGTCGATGATTTACCTTCCAGGAAGGGTACATGAGCATGTGTTTCAGTATACTCATCAGTGACGCCGAGGTAAAATATATGCGGGTAAAGAACAAAGCCTTCTTCGGGAATTTCAAAATATTCGATCTGGTTATGTTTTTTTGCGTCGAGGATGTGTTCGCGATAAGTCGCAAGCCATTTTCCCAAATGCACGTCATAAGAATTGCTTCCGAGACATTCTCTTTTGTACGGTTCAATCTTAATCGTTCCTTTTTCTATTTCAGCCAGAATCCGTTTGTCCGATAAAATCATTTCTGTTTGATGGTTTATTTGTTTATTTGTTTACCTGAAA
>Ga0335076_10000672_pt1 | contig 31809 bp, 31 predicted proteins | sample Lox_Sample_25_FD_206717 | JGI IMG/M metagenome (GOLD analysis project Ga0335076, IMG submission 206717) | Soil microbial communities from Loxahatchee National Wildlife Refuge, Florida, United States - Lox_Sample_2.5 | ecosystem: Environmental > Terrestrial > Soil > Wetlands | place: USA...
CCAATATTAGCCGGATAACCGTGGAACAACGGTTACATCGAATCGTTCGACAACCGCCTACGCGAGGATTGCCTCAACCGCAACCACTGGACCAGCCTGGGCGAAGCCCGGGTCGTTATCGGCGACTTCAAAGACGAACACAAGCGACGCCACCGCCACTCAGCCTTGGGCTACCTCACCCCGGCCGAGTACGCCGCGCGGTGCAGGCACGCCCACCGCCCCGTGACCTGTGACATCAACTCGTGACGGGCGGCCTGGGCGGCCCGCGGTGGCCTAAACCGCAACGCCGGTTACGGCCAGGATCGTCCGCGCTACCAGGCCGGGGTCGTCGACCATGGGATTGTGTCCGACGCCGGGCAAGGCAGTCCACGTGGCGCCGGGCACTAGTTCGCGCGCCATCCTGCCGTAAGGCTCGGCCGGGACTAAACGGTCAACTTCGGACCACGCCAACGTGATAGGGCACGGCAGGGTGTCCAGTGGCACCGCAGTATCGGTCGATGCCGCAAGATCATCCATGATCGTGCAGCCCATGGGATCGACGAAGTAGAAGTCCAACGCTTGCGATGGGCTGAGCCGCTCGCCGTGACAGACGAAGTTGCGGAGGATAGCCCGACGCCCGGTTTTCGACTTGAGTAGCAGTGGTGCTCGCACGCGCTCTAGAGTCCGCACCACTCGAAGGAGTCGTCAACCAACCTCGCAGCCGAGCAAGAGGAGCCGAGGATGCCGCTGCATTACGCCGACCCGTACAAAAAGCACAGCCGCCGCTATACGGCCTGGGAGAACTTCGGCCGTTCGCGCCCAGGACAGTTCTTAGCGCACCACCTCTTCCCCCGCATCGACCCATGGTTGTACCGCGCGACCGGCGGGCGCTATCCATGGATCCTTGGCGGGGTTTCCACAGCCCCCCTGATGACCACGGGTGCAAAGTCGGGTCAACCGCGAGAGCACCAAATCACCTACTTCCACGATGGACCGGACCCCATCGTGACCGCCTCAAACTACGGCGGATCCAAACACCCGCAGTGGTACTACAACCTCAAAGCCCACCCTGAATGCGAACTAGGCGACGAGAAATTCTTGGCGACCGAGGTCACCGGCCCCGAAGAGCACGCCCGCCTGTATGGACTTGCGGAGCGGTACTACGCCGGCTGGAGCGACTATCGCCTAAAGACAGACCCGATTGGCCGTCATATCCCCGTGTTTCGACTCACACCGCGCTAACGCGAGCAGTCCTGATATTGGGAGCTTCTCTTGAGGGCGCAGGTGGGCGTGGGGCTTTGATCACCTCGCATGCTTGAACAACAGCTGACTTGTGTTCAGGCACTTTTGCCGGGTGGAACACCTCATGCACGCCCGCCAGTTCTTGGACTGCACGCCGTGGACAGTGGGCTGATGCCGCGACATGCTGCCAGCATGACGCGGTTTTGCTGCGTGCTCACAGCGTTTTCCCAGCATAATGGATGCTGGGAGTGAAGGTGACTGACAATAAGTGATAAACGCCGCGTCAAGCGCGCCTTTTTCTGCTGGTAAACGCCCTATCGTGGGGCCGATCGGGGTTAGTCGTCCCCCGAGATCGGTGGTGCTGGCATGACGGCCGCGTTGGCGTGCATGGCTTGTGGCGCAGAATTGCGGTCGAGCGCGAAGTTCTGCGACGAGTGCGGGTCGCCGACGGCGGTGTCCGGCACACCGGCGGAGTATAAACAGGTGACGGTGCTGTTCGCCGACGTCGTGCATTCCATGGACATCGCCGCGGCGGTGGGTGCGGAGCGGCTGCGCGAGATTATGGCCGAACTCGTCGAACGCGCCTCTATGGTGGTGCGCCGTTATGGCGGCACGGTGGACAAGTTCACCGGCGACGGGATCATGGCGGTGTTCGGGGCGCCGGCGGCGTTGGAGGATCACGCGCTGCGGGCCAGTCGGGCGGCGCTGGAGATTCAGGACGAGGCCAGGGCACTGGCGACTCAGGTTCAGGGCCGCGACGGCGTGGATCTACGGTTGCGGATCGGGCTGAATTCCGGTCAGGTCATCGCTGGTGAGATCGGTTCGGGCGCTTTGGGTTACACCGCCATCGGGGAGCAGGTCGGGATGGCGCAGCGGATGGAATCGGCCTCGCCGCCCGGTGGGGTGATGCTCAGCGAATCCACCGCGCGACTCGTCGATGGCGCGGCGGTGCTGGGTGAGCCGGAGCTCGTCCGCATCAAAGGCACCGATCGGCCGGCCTGCGCCCGGCGGTTGTTGGGCATGTCGCAGCGGCATCGTTTCGTCGGGCATGGTGAGTCCGATCTGGTGGGTCGGCGCTGGGAGATGCCCGCCGTCGAGGGCCTGCTGGAGCGCGCCATCGATGGGCACGGCGCGGTGGTCGGCGTGGTGGGATCGCCGGGCATCGGCAAGAGCCGTCTGATTCGCGAGGTCACCGCGATGGCTGCGGCCCGAGGGGTCGACGTGTTCACCGCCTTCTGCGAATCGCACGCCACCGATATCCCCTTCCATGTGGTGGCGCCGCTGCTGCGGGCGACCAGCGGCGTGGGTGATCTGGACGGCCCGGCGGCCCGCGCGCAGGTGCGGACGCGGGCTCCCGACGCCGAGCCCGAGGACCTGGTGCTCTTTGATGACCTGCTGGGCATCGCCGATGCCGATGTGGCGCTGCCCAAGATCGACCCGGATGCGCGGCGGCGGCGGTTGACCGCGCTGGTTAATGCCGCTTTGCTGGCCCGCCAAACCCCGGCGGTCTATGTCATCGAGGACGCACACTGGATCGACGAGGCCAGCGAGTCGATGCTGGCCGAATTCGTCACGGTGATCCCGCAGACACCCTCGCTGGTGCTGATCACCTACCGCCCCGAATACCGCGGCGCGTTGAGCCAGGTGGCCGGTTCTCAGACCATAGCGCTGGCGCCGCTAAGCGATCCGGAGACCACAGCACTGGTGACGGGGCTGCTCGGGCAGGGCCCCTCGGTCGGCGCGATGGTCACCATGATTGCCGAGAAGGCCGCCGGTAACCCGTTCTTTGTGCAGGAGATAGTGCGCGACCTGGCCGAGCGCGGCGTCCTGCACGGCACCCGCGGCGCTTATAGGTCGACGGCCGATGTCGCCGCGGTCGACGTGCCGGCCACCTTGCAGGCGACCATCGCCGCGCGCATCGACCGCCTCGACCCGGCGGCCAAGCGCACCTTGGGCGCGGCGGCGGTCATCGGCTCGCGATTCAGCCGGGGCCTCCTGGAAACGCTGGGGATTGACCCTGCCCTGCGGGACTTGGTGGCTGGCGAGCTCATCGATCAGGTGAAGTTCACCCGAGCACCGGAATATGTGTTTCACCATCCGCTGATCCGCACGGTGGCCTACGAAGCACAGCTCAAATCCGACCGGGCCGAGCTGCACCGGCGCGTCGCGGCGGCGATCGAATCACGCAACCCGGCGGCCGTCGAGGAAAACGCGGCCTTAATCGCCGAACATCTCGAGGCCGCCGGCGATCTGCACGCCGCGTACAGCTGGCAAATGCGCGCTGCAACGTGGGCGACCAACCGCGACATCGCCGCAGCGCGATTGAGTTGGGAACGCGCCCAAAAGATCGCCGATGCGCTACCCGCCGATGACCCCGAGCGAGCGGCCATGCGCATTGCCCCGCGCACCATGTTGTGCGGGATCGCCTGGCACGTCCATATGAGCATTACCGGCGCGCGCTTTGAGGAATTGCGACACTTGTGCACCGCTGCCGGGGACAAGGCATCACTGGCCATCGCTATGGCAGGGCTGGTGGCTGATCAGGCGTTTCAGGCCCGGACGGGCGAGGCGTCGGTGCTGGCATCGGAAGCCATGGCCCTCATCGAGTCGGTCGGCGATGCGACCTTGACGGTGGGGCTGTCCTTCGCGCCGGTCCACGCCAAGATTGAAAGTGGCGAGTGGTGTGACGTGCTGCGGTGGTCACAGCGGGTCATCGACCTGGCCGACGGTGATCCGACTAAGGGTAACTTCCTTTTCGGGTCGCCGCTGGCGCTTGCCTTTTGTTCGAGGGCTCTTGCCGGTTGGTGCCTGGGTCGTGCCGGATGGCGAGACGACCAGCGGCACGCCCTCGCCATGGCCCGCAGCGCCGACCCGATGTCCTACGCCACGATCGTCACCTACGTCTACTTCCCGGGCATAACCTATGGCGTGCTGAGGGCTGACCATTCTGCGGTGCGCGAGATCGAAGATGCCCTACGGATTGCCGAACGATCCGGCGATGATCTCGCCTTGTCGAACGCCCGATTTACGTTGGGCGTTGCGCTGGTGCACCGCGACGCGGCCGCCGAGCGTGATCGGGGACAAGAGCTCCTGGCCGAGGTCAGCGAGGTGTTGCTACGCCAGGGACAAAACCTGTGCGATGTACCGCTTTTCGATGTCTACGCGCAGCGTGAGGGGGCTCGGCGGGGAGATCGCGATAATGCGATTCCGCTCATGCGGGCTGCCGTCGACCGTCTGGTCCGCCAGAGGCAGCTGCTGGCGCATGCCGTTCCCGCGACGGGTGTCCTGGTGGAGACACTGCTCGATCGCGGGGCCGATGGTGACGCGGCCGAAGCCGAGGCCGCGATCGAGCGGCTGGCCGCCGCGCCAGCCGACGAGGGGCTGGTGATCCGCGACGTCTGGCTGCTGCGAATGCGCGCGTTGCTGGCGCACGCCGACGGCGATGAGGCCACCTACCGTGACTACCGCGACCGCTACCGCGCCCTGGCGACGTCGCTGGGCTTCGAGGGGCATATCGCGTGGGCCGAGGCGATGCCATGACGGCGACCCGCGTCCTCTGCGGGTCGTGCGGCACCGAAGTGAGCGCCACGGCCAAGTTCTGCAGCGAGTGCGGTGCGGCGGTCAGCTCGTCCACGCCAGCGGCAGAGTACAAGCAGGTGACGGTGCTGTTCGCCGACGTGGTCCACTCGATGGACATCGCCTCTGCCTTGGGGGCAGAGCGGCTGCGGGAGATCATGGCGCAGCTGGTGGATCGGGCCGCTGCTGTGGTGAAACGCTACGGCGGCACCGTGGACAAGTTCACCGGCGACGGGATCATGGCGCTGTTCGGTGCGCCGGTGGAGCTGGAGGACCACGCTGTTCGAGCCTGTCTGGCTGCCCTGGGTATTCAGGACGAGGCCAAGCGGCTTGCCATCAACGTCCGAGAGCGCGACGGTGTAGACCTTCATTTGCGTGTCGGACTTAATTCCGGACAGGTGATCGCCGGTGAGATGGGTACGGGACCTTTCGGTTACACCGCAGTCGGCGAGCAAGTCGGCATGGCGCAGCGAATGGAGTCGGTCGCCCCGCCGGGTGGGGTGATGCTCAGCGAGTCCACCGCGCACCTGGTCGAGCAAAAAGGCGCGGTGTTGGGTGAACACGAGTCGGTGCACATCAAGGGTGTAGATGCTCGGGTGCCCGCGCGTCGCCTGTTGGTGATTGAGCCGCGGCATGGTTTTATCGGGCGGGTGTTGTCCAGCCTGGTGGGTCGACACTGCGAGATAGCAGCCATAGCAGCCATTTTGGACTGCTCGATCGATGGCCACGGGGGCGTCGTGAGTGTGGTGGGACCCGCAGGTATCGGCAAGAGCCGGGTGGCGCGGGAAGCCGAGGCGCTGGCGGCTGGCCGCGGTGTGGAGGTGTTTTGGACGTTTTGTGAGTCCCACGCCAGCGGGATTCCGTTCCGTGTCGTGACGAGGCTGCTGCGCGCGGCGCTGGGGGTAGGCGAACTGGATAGCGGGGCCGCCCGGGCTCAGGTGCGGGCCCGGGTTCCCGACGCTGATGAGCAGGATCTGGTCTTGCTCGATGAGCTGCTCGGAATCGCTGACCCTGGTACGCCGTCGCCGAAGATCGACCCGGACGCGCGGCGGCGTCGGTTGACCGCGCTGATCAGCGCCGCGCAGTCGGCCCGCGCACAACCGGCGGTCTACGTCATCGAGGATGCGCACTGGATCGATGAGGTCAGCGAGTCGATGCTGGCCGACTTCATCACGGTGATCCCGCAGACCCGCTCGATGGTGCTGATCACCCACCGTCCCGAGTACCGGGGTGCGTTGGCCACGGTGGCCGGTGCCCAGACGATTGCCCTTGGCCCGCTGAGTGATTCGGAAGCCGCGGCGTTGATCGCCGAGCTGCTGGGATCGGACCCCTCGGTTGGTTCGCTGGCCGCCATTATCGCCGAGCAGGCCGCCGGTAACCCGTTTTTCATTGAGGAGATGGTGCGTGATCTGGCCGAACGTGATGTGCTGCAGGGCACACGCGGCGCATATGTGTGTCGTGGGGACGGCGCTGAGGTGGATGTGCCAGCCACCCTGCAGGCCACCATTGCCGCTCGCATCGACCGACTTGATCCGGAGGCCAAGCAGACGCTGAACGCCGCGGCGGTAATCGGGGCTCGGTTCAACCCCGAGGTGCTGTCCAGTGTGGGCATCAAGCCGGTCCTCGACGAGCTGATGACCGCAGAGCTTATCGATCAGGTGAGGTTCACCCCGCGCGCCGAGTATGCGTTTTGCCAGCCGCTGATCCGGGCGGTGGCCTATGAGTCACAGCTGAAATCAGATCGCGCCGACCTGCACCGGCGACTGGCCACTGCGATCGAACAAAACGACCCGGGATCGGTCGAGGAGAACGCGGCGTTGATCGCCGAGCATCTGGAGGCGGCGGGCGAGCTGCGCGCCGCCTTTGGCTGGCACATGCGCGCGGGAACCTGGTCGACCAACCGCGACATTGCCGCGGCGCGGGTCAGTTGGCACCGGGCACGCCAGGTCGCCGATCAGCTGCCCGCCGACGACCCCGACCGGATGTCGATGCGGATTGCGCCGCGCACCTTACTGTGCGGGAGCGTCTGGCGAGTCGGCGGCAGCATCGCCGATGTCGGTTTCTCGGAACTGCGTGAGCTGTGCACGGCCGCGGACGACCAGGTGTCGCTGGTCTTCGGTATGGCGGGGCTGGTGCTGGCACACATGTATCACAACGAGCATCGCGAGTCATCGCGGCTGGCCACGGAACTCGCGCGAGTGCTCGAGTCGATCGGCGATGCGACGTTGACGGTCGCGCTGCTGTGCGCGGCGATCGTCGCCAAGTACGAGGCCGGTGAGATGGCTGAGGCCCTGCGATTATCGCAGCAGGTTATCGATCTGGCCGACGGTGACCCCGCCATGGGCAACCTGCTCGTCGGCTCACCGCTGGCGATCGCGCTCACCCATCGGGGCACGGCCAGAATGTACCTCGGAATGCCCGGATGGCGAGACGACTTCGACGAGTCCATCGCGTTGGCGCGCACGTTCGAGCCAACGACCCGCGCGTTAGTCATCATGTACAAATACGTTCTCGGCTTCTTGCACGGGACGCTATTGCTCGACGAGGCCGCCCAAACAGACACGGCCGAGGCGCTGCAGGTCGCGGAGCACTCTGGAGACAATTTCACGCTGGGCAGTGCTCGACTCACTCGAGGCATCACCCTGGTCCAGCTAAACTCTCCACAACGTGAGGCCGGCTTCGACTTGCTCGCGAAAGCCAGAGACATGGCCCTCAAAGAGCGATACAGCCTAAGTGCCGTGCCGATTGTCGACATCGCTACCGCGAGGGACAGGGCACGCACCGGAGAAGTCGACAGTGCCATCGAGCTGTCCCGGGCGGCCATCGACGTCGAGCTTGCCGGCGGCGAGATGCAATGGTGTGGACCGGCTACCACCACGCTGGTGGAATCGCTGCTGCGCCGCGGCACCGACGCCGACCTGCAGGAGGCGCAGGCGGCGATCGACCGGCTGGCGGCCATCCAAACCGACCCCGGGTTCGTCGTGCACGAACTCCCGCTGCTGCGGCTACGGGCCCTGCTGGCGCGGGCTCACGGCGACGAGGCCCGCTATCGCGAATACCGGGATCGCTACCGTGACATGGCGAGAACGCTTGGCTTCGAAGGCCACATGGCGTGGGCCGAGGCGATGCCGTGACCGCGACGGGATTGGCGTGCTTATCGTGTGGTATCGAGCTGCCGCAAAATGCGAAGTTCTGTTTGGAGTGCGGTGCGGCGGTCAGCTCGTCCACGCAGACAGCTGAGTACAAGCAGGTAACGGTGCTGTTCGCCGATGTCGTGCATTCGATGGACATCGCGGCGGCCGTCGGTGCGGAGCGGCTGCGCGAAATCATGACTGAGCTCGTCAACCGCGCGGCAGGAGTAATCCAGCACTACGGAGGCACGGTGGACAAGTTCACCGGCGACGGCATCATGGCGGTATTCGGCGCGCCGATGGCGCTGGAAGACCACGCTGTCCGTGCTTGCCTGGCCGCGTTGGGCATTCAAGAGGCGACGCGGCGACTTGCTGTGGGGGTCCACCACCGTGACGGTGTCAATCTAAGGCTGCGGGTGGGCTTGAATTCGGGCGAAGTGATCGCCGGTGAAATCGGTACAAGGCCGTTCGGGTACACCGCCATTGGTGAGCAAGTGGGAATGGCGCAGCGGATGGAATCGGTGGCCCCGCCGGGCGGGGTAGTGCTCAGCGAGTCCACCGCGCACCTGGTCGACCAAAAAGGCGCGGTATTGGGTGCACTGGAGATGGTCCACATCAAGGGTGGTGATGCTCCGGTGCCCGCGCGTCGCCTGTTGGCGATCGAGCCGGGGCATGGTCTTGTCGGTCGCGTGTTGTCGAGCCTGGTCGGTCGGCGCTGGGAGATGGCGGCCCTAGAGGCCATTTTGGACCGTTCGATCGAAGGCCACGGCGGTGTCGTCAGTGTGGTGGGACCCGCGGGTATCGGCAAGAGCCGGGTGGCGCGGGAGGCTGCGGCGATCGCCGCTGGCCGCGGTGTCGAGGTGTTTTGGACGTTCTGCGAGTCGCATGCCAGCGAGATTCCATTCCATGCACTGACGCGGCTGCTGCGCGCGGCGCTCGGGGTAGGCGAGCTGGACGGCGGGGCCGCCCGGGCTCGGGTGCGGGCCCGAGTTCCCGACGCTGATGGGCAGGATTTAGTGCTGCTCGATGATCTGCTCGGCATCCGCGACCCCGATACGCCGTCGCCGAAGATCGACCCGGACGCGCGGCGGCGTCGGTTGACCGCGCTGATCAACGCCGCGCAGCTGGCCCGCGCGCAACCGGCCGTCTATGTGATCGAGGATGCGCATTGGATCGACGAGGTCAGCGAGTCGATGCTGGCCGAGTTCATGACGGTGATCCCGCAGACGCGCTCGATGGTGCTGATCACCTACCGTCCCCCGTACGGCGGTGCGCTGGCCGCGGTGGCCGCTGCCCAGACGATTGCCCTGGGCCCATTGAGTGATTCGGAAACCGCGGCGTTGATCGGGGAGCTGCTGGGATCGGACCCCTCGGTAGGTGGGCTGGCGACAACGATCGCCGGGCAGGCCTCGGGTAACCCGTTTTTCGTCGAGGAGATGGTGCGTGATCTGGCTGAACGTGATGTGCTGCACGGGCAACGCGGCGCGTATGTGTGCCGGGGGGACGGCGCCGAGGTGGGTGTGCCGGCCACCCTGCAGGCCACAATTGCCGCCCGCATTGACCGCCTCGATGCCAGGGCCAAGCAGACGTTGAGCGCCGCGGCGGTGATCGGCTCGCGGTTCAGCCCTGGTGTGCTGTCCGGCTTGGGAATCGACCCGGTTTTCGACGAGCTGGTCAACGCAGAGCTTATTGAGCAGGTGAGGTTCACCCCGCGCGCCGAATATGCGTTTTGCCAGCCGCTGATGCGGGCGGTGGCCTATGAGTCACAGCTCAAATCCGATCGCGCCGAGTTGCACCGGCGCTTGGCCGCCGCGATCGAACAGAACGACCCGGGATCGGCCGAGGAGAACGCGGCGTTGATTGCCGAGCACCTGGAGGCGGCCGGTGACCTGAATGCGGCCTACGCCTGGCACATGCGCGCGGGAACGTGGTCGACCAACCGCGACATCGCCGCGGCGCGACTGAGTTGGCAGCGAGCACGCCAGGTCGCCGATCGGCTGCCCGCCGACGATCCCGACGGGATGTCGATGCGGATCGCCCCGCGCACCCTCCTGTGCGGAACCGCCTGGCGAGTCGGCGGGAGCATCGCCGACACCGGATTTAACGAACTGCGCGAGCTGTGCACCGCCGCGGGCGACCAGGTGTCACTGGCCATTGGCATGGCGGGGCTGGTGCTGGCGCACATGTTTCACAACCAGCACCGCGAGGCATCGCGGCTGGCCACGGAACTCGCGCGACTGCTCGAGTCGATCGGCGATCCGACGTTGACGGTCGCACTGCTCTGCGCTGCGCCAACCGCCAAGAACGAGACCGGTGAGCTCGCCGAGGTCCTGCGGCTAGCGCAGCGCGTCATCGACCTGGCCGACGGCGACCCCGCTAAGGGCAACCTGCTCATCGGATCCCCGCTGACGATCGCGCTCGCGCTACGGGGCATCGCCAAAATGTACCTGGGAATTCCCGGGTGGCGTAACGACTTCGACCAGTCCATCGCCATGGCCTGCACGTTCGACCCAGCGACCCGCGCGACAGTCATCAACTTTGCATACGCTTCGGGCGTGCTGCACGGGGCGTTACTCCCCAACCAGGCCGTCCTAACAGACACCGCCGAGGCGCTGCAGATCGCGGAGCACTCCGGAGACAATTTCACGCTGGGCAGTGCTCGACTCACTCGAGGCATCACTCTCGTTCACGGGGAATGTCCACAACGTGAGGTCGGCTTCGATTTGCTCGCGAAAGCCAGAGAAATGGCCCTGAAAGAGCGATACAGCCTGACTGCCGTGCCGATTGTCGACATCGAAACCGCGAGAGAGAGGGCTCGCACCGGAGATGTCGACGGTGCCATCGAGCTGTCCCGGGCCGTCATCGACGACATGCTCGCCAGTGGCGAGATGCTCTGGTGTGGGCCGGCCACCACCACGCTGGTGGAATCGCTGCTGCGCCGCGGCACCGACGCCGACCTGCAGGAGGCGCAGGCGGCGATCGACCGGCTGGCAGCTATGCCTACCGACCCCGGGTTCGTCATGCACGAACTGCCACTGCTGCGGCTGCGGGCGCTGCTGGCGAAGGCTCATGGAGACGAGGTGGCCCACCGGGACTTCAGGGATCGCTACCGCGCCATGGCGACATCCCTGGGCTTCGAAGGGTTTATAGCGCTGGCTGACGTTATGACCTGACGCGACACCGTCAACACGAGATACGCCCCGTTCCCGCCTGTGGGGGATGTGCTTTGGACCCTGATGGAGCTAGCTCCTGAGGGGGATGAGATCGATGAGTTCGTGCGTAGTGCGCTTGCGCCGTGGACGGGATTGCGATACTGACCAGATGCGCATCCCCGATCCCCTTATCGCGGTCGGCAACCGGGTGCTCGAGAACGGCCATCGCAGCCTGCTCAAGCTCACCGGCGGTCGGCTTCCGCGCACGACCTTTGGGATGAAGCCGGTCGAGCTGTACACCACGGGCCGCAAATCCGGCAAGCTTTACTCGACGATGCTCTGTACGCCGGTGCACGACGAGCGACGAGTTGTGCTAGTGGCGTCCAAGGGCGGCTACCAGGATCACCCGGACTGGTACAAAAATCTCGTCGTCAATCCTGATGTTGAGCTGATTATCGACAACCGCACGCTGCCGATGCACGCCCGGACGGCAAGTTCCGAGGAGAGGGCCAAGCTTTGGCCGGCGGTGGTTGCTGTTTCCAAGCGCTACAGCGACTATCAGCGCAACACCGGCCGAGAAATCCCGCTCGTCATCTGCGAGCCGTCGCCCGCCCGCGAAGACAGCGACACCCCGAGCGGACGATGACATAAGCCCCACCGCTTAAGTGTCTGGCGGTGCTGTCCATGTGCACATGCGGATACCACAATCTGACCACAATCTGACCACAGTTACAGATAACTGCCGTTAACTACAGTCATGTGCTTTCGCACGTAGGACCCCTTTAACCCGTTGCCGTGCAGCACGATTCACCTTAGCGAGGCAGGTGTCAGAGGTTCGATTCCCCCAGGCACCCCAGGCTCCCCAGGCTCCACAATTCCAAAGACATGCACCAGGCGGGAATACGCGACTCACACCGCGCGCACGGCATGTTCGCGGCGCGCGACAATAAATGGCGATCTGCGTCAGTTGTGAGCGGGCTCCTGCTCGCTCAGGTCTACGACCTTCGCGTCGGGAGCGCTCGTCTTGATCGCCTCAATGCCCTTGGCGGCACTCGCCCTGGTCTCATAGCCCTGGCTGGCGGCGATGATCTCACCATTGGCCGCCTTGAGGTGGAACCGAAACTTACCGGACTTGTCCTTGCTGATCTCGAACTTGGCTGACATAGCAGTTCTCCCTGTTCGTTTCTTCGAACAGCGGAAACGCTACCACCGGATTGTCGGCCGTTCGATCCCTCGGCCGCGCTCAGGGACGCGGCTGGACGTCGACGCTCGGCGGTCGGGGCGACGGTTCCTCCCTTTCCGAGCGCATTGAGCGCCGGACGACGCTGAACGCGACGGCGCCGCCGGCCAGAACGACGACGGAGGTCCCCGCGATCACCCAGGGGCGCTTTCTGCGGCGCTGTGCACTACGCGCGTCCTGCAGCGCCTGGGGCAGCCCGGAGACAATCTCGCCCCCGCGAGCGGGCGGTGCCCCCAGCGCAGCCGCCAACTCCTGGGTGAGTGTTTCTTGGGCGGCGGCGATTTCGCGCGCCACCCGGCCCTCCCGGTAACGGCGACGCAGCCCCGACGCGGTCGACTGCGCGGAGTGGACGCCCAGCCCGACGACCCCTCGGGTGACGTCCACCGGTCCCACCGCCGAGTAAGTCAATCCACGGCCCAGTCGCTCCCGTGGTGTCAGCCGGGATCTCGTCTTCGCGCTCATCTGCCGCCCTTCTGTGCCGCTCGATCCGGTGCCTCATCAGACTGCCATCAATGGGGCACGCCCGGGCCTATTGTGCGCGCCGGTGTTTCGGTACCGGGTGCGGGCATGCCCGCGCGTGATGGCAGACTCTGGGGTCGTGACTAACAGCCCCATACAGACCGCCACCGCAACGCTGCACACCAACCGTGGAGACATCAAGGTTGCCCTGTTCGGAAACCATGCGCCCAAGACCGTCGCCAACTTCGTCGGCCTGGCGCAGGGCACCAAGGAGTACTCGACCCAGAACGCATCGGGCGGCCCGTCGGGCCCGTTTTACGACGGCGCGGTCTTTCACCGGGTGATCAATGGCTTCATGATCCAGGGCGGCGATCCGACCGGTACGGGCCGCGGCGGCCCGGGCTACAAGTTCGCCGACGAATTCCACCCCGAGCTGCAATTCGATAAACCCTACCTCCTGGCGATGGCGAACGCGGGTCCGGGCACCAACGGTTCGCAGTTCTTCATCACCGTCGCCAGCACCCCGCACCTGAACCGGCGCCACACGATCTTCGGTGAGGTGACCGACCCCGATTCGCAGAAGGTCGTGGACTCGATCGCGACGACGGCCACCGACGGCAACGACCGTCCCACCGAGCCCGTCGTCATCGAGTCGATCACCATCTCCTAAAGCGGCTCTCGGTCAGCGCCGGTTACCACCCGCGTAACCGGCGGCTGTGAGCGCGTCGAGCACCTCCAACGGGTTCGCGCCGAGGTCCCAACGGGACAAGATCACCAGCCCGCCGTCGCCGGTTTCGACCTCGAGCAACCGAACGTTGCGCGCGTGGCGGCGGAATTCGGTGATCCGGATGATCTTGATGTCGGAGCGCTGCAATACCTGCGTCCGGAACCAGCCCCGCAGCACGAGACCGCCCGGAGTAATAGCCAGCTTCGGCCGTGCGCGCCACGTCATGCCCGCAAACAAGATCAGACCCGCTGCGGCAATCCCCGCCAAAATGCGGCCCGGCGGGTCTGTGACTAGGGTCACACTCGCGATAGCCATCAAAACGCCCGCGGCCCCACAACCAGCGATTCCTGCGGCGCGGGGCGCCCATTCCGTTTGCTGCATGGGCTGTCTAACCCCTCCCACCACTGCCAACGCGGTTATCCACAAGCGCTATCAACAGTGGGGATAAATCACACGCGTGTGATTGGGTGATCACAAGGTTGCTGAGCCAGTTATGAATGAACCCCAAGATGAATTCATTACTCTTTGGATCTTGGTTAGTGCCAGCGCATCGTGAGCAACAACCCGGTGATCATGAAAGCGAACGCGATCGCGTAGTTCCACGGGCCGAGTTGCGCCATCCAGTTCAGGGCCGCCGGCGCCTGGCTTCCGACCGCCGCCAATTGAAACACCATCAACCAGACGAGCCCGATCAACATGAGGCCGACGAACAAACACACGAACCACACACTGGACGGTCCGACCTTCACTTTCACCGGTGTGCGGCTGACCGTGCTGACGGTGAAGTCGTTCTTCTTACGGACCTTCGACTTGGGCATTTAGTACCTCGGCATTACCTGAACAACATGTTGAACGGGACGGGGTGCGACGATAACGATGGCAGCTGCACGTATAGCTCGGCTACGAGACTAACTCACCTGGCACGGTGACCAGGAAAGGGAGAGTCGATGATCGACATGCGCCGCTCACCATGGCGCTTCGGCGTCCCTTTGGTATGCCTGCTGGCCGGGTTGCTGCTGGCCGCCACGCACGGGGTGTCCGGGGGCGCCGAGATCCGCCGCAGCGATGCGCCGCGGCTGGTCGATTTGGTCCGCGAGGCGCAGTCGTCGGTGAATCGCCTCAGCGCCCAACGCGACGAACTGGCCAACAAGATCGATTCGACGCACGGCCGGTCTTCGAATCTCGCCCTGGCGGCGATGCTGCGACGCACCGCCGAGCTGGCCGGTGAGGCCGGAATGGATCCGGTCCACGGACCCGGCTTGGTGGTGACCCTCCAGGACGCACAGCGCGACGCCAACGGCCGCTTCCCGCGCGACGCATCACCCGACGATCTGGTGGTGCATCAGCAAGACATCCAGGCCGTCCTCAACGCCTTGTGGAGCGCCGGCGCGGAGGCGATCCAGATGCAGGACCAACGGATCATCGCGACCTCGGTGCCTCGCTGCGTCGGCAACACGCTGTTGCTGAACGGCCGCACCTACAGCCCGCCCTACACGATCACCGCGATCGGCAACGCGGCGGCCATGCAAGCCGCGTTGGCCGCCGCTCCCCTAGTCACCCTCTACAAGCAGTACGTGGTCCGATTCGGTCTCGGTTACGGCGAAGAGGTGAAGCCGGACGTGCAGATCGTCGGCCATTCCGAACCGGTCCGGACGCATTTCGCGCAGCCCGCGGGCCCGGTGGGGTATTGAGCGGCGTGCGCCCGCAACGTCGGACGGTACCCTGACACGATGCGGATCCTGGTTGTCGACAACTACGACAGCTTCGTGTTCAACCTGGTGCAGTACCTCGGCCAGCTGGGTGTCGAGGCCGACGTCTGGCGCAACGACGACGCCCGCCTCTCCGACCACGCCGCCGTCGTCGCGCAATTCGACGGTGTGCTGCTCAGCCCGGGGCCGGGCACCCCGGAACGCGCGGGTGCGTCGATCAGCCTCGTTCGCGCGTGCGCCGAGCAGCGCACGCCGCTGCTCGGGGTCTGCCTGGGACACCAGGCCATCGGCGTAGCATTCGGCGCCACGGTGGACCGTGCGCCCGAGTTGCTGCACGGCAAGACCAGCAACGTGTTTCACACGAATGTGGGTGTATTGCAAGGGCTTCCGGATCCCTTCACAGCGACCCGGTACCACTCGCTGACGATCCTGCCGGAGTCGCTGCCCGCGGTGCTGGAGGTCACGGCGCGCACCCGCAGCGGTGTGATCATGGGCGTGCGTCACACCGACTTACCGATTCACGGCGTCCAGTTCCATCCCGAGTCGATCCTGACCGAGGGTGGACACCGGATGCTGGCGAACTGGCTGGCCTGTTGCGGATGGACGCGCGACGACACGCTGGTCCGCCGGCTGGAGAACGAGGTGCGCGCCGCGGTCCGGCCGCACTTCCCGGAAGACGCCGCGGCTACTGGCCGAACTTCAGCGTGATGATCCCGTCCCGGTTGACCCCGGCCCCGGCGGGCGGGTTCTGATAGACCACCCGGTGGGACTGGGAGCCGCCGGCGTCGACGTCGGGCCCCTTATCCAGGACCCCGGTCCAGCCCAGCGCGCGTAACCGTGGTTCGGCATCCGTCCAGAACATGCCGGTCAGGTCGGGCATCAGGAATTGGTTGCCCTTGGACACCTGCAGCTCGATCACCGAGTCCACCGGAACCATCTGGCCCTTGGGCGGATTGGTGCCGATCACCTCACCGGCCGGCCGGGTGCTGTCCACCTGCGCCTGGCTGAACCTGGTGAAGCCGTAGACGGTCAGGTTCTTCTGCGCGACGTCGACGGTCTGACCGGCGACGTCGGGAACCTGCTTCGTCTCCGGCCCGGAGCCGACGATGACGGTGACGACGTTGGTGATCGCCGACGTTTGGTTAGCGGGCGGGTTGGTTCCGATGACCTTGCCCAACATCTCCGGGCTCGACGGCGAGTTCGCCTGCTTGAATTTGCTGAACCCGGCGGCCTTGAGCTTGTTGACCGCGTCGGTGTAGCTCAGCGAAGAGACGTCGGGCACTTCGCGTTGCTCGGGTCCGGTGGAGACGTTGATGGTGATCTCGTCACCGGCGCTCACCGACGAGTTGGCAGCCGGGTCGGTGCCGATGACGTGATCCGGCGGAACCGTCGAGTCGGGCTTCTGCAGGGTGCGCGTCTTGAAGCCGCGGTTTTGCAGCGCGGCAATCGCATCGGCAGACACCTGGCCGCGCATGTCGGGCACCTGTACATCGCGGGTGCTGCCACCGAACGTGTTGAAGGCGATGACGACGACGATCGTCAGCACCGCCAGCACGGCGACCGCGACAACCCAGCGGGCGATCGAACCGCCGGCGCGATCGCGGTCGGTGTCGTCCAGACTCTGGCGGGGCAGCGGGTCGGTGCGCGGCCCGAGGCCGGCAGTGGTCGACGACAGAAACGAGCTGCGCTCGGCGTCGGTGAGCACCTTGGGCGCCTCGGGCGTCTCCCCGTTGTGCACCCGCACCAGGTCCGCGCGCATTTCCGCTGCGGTCTGATAACGGTTGTCCGGATTCTTCGCCAGCGCCTTGAGAACGACCGCGTCGAGGTCGGCGGAGATGCCCTCATGCCGCTTCGACGGCGGAACCGGATCTTCGCGGACGTGCTGGTAGGCCACCGCGACCGGCGAGTCACCGGTGAAAGGCGGTTCGCCGGTGAGGATTTCGTAAAGGACACAGCCCAGCGAATACACATCGGATCGGGCGTCGACGGGTTCACCGCGGGCCTGTTCGGGCGACAGATACTGGGCGGTCCCGATCACCGCCGCGGTCTGGGTGACGCTGTTGCCGCTGTCGGCGATCGCGCGTGCGATGCCGAAATCCATGACCTTCACCGCATTGGTGCTGCTGATCATGATGTTGGCCGGCTTGACGTCGCGGTGGATGATGCCGTTTTGGTGGCTGAAGTTCAGCGCCTGGCACGCGTCGGCGATGATCTCGATCGCGCGCCGGGGCGGGAGCGGGCCGTCGGTGTGCACGATGTCCCGCAGGGTGACGCCGTCGACGTACTCCATGACGATGTAGGGCAGCGGGCCGGTGGGGGTCTCCGCCTCACCGGTGTCGTACACCGCGACGATGGACGGGTGGTTCAGCGCCGCGGCGTTTTGCGCCTCGCGCCGGAAGCGCAGGTAGAAACTGGGATCACGGGCCAGATCGGCGCGCAGCACCTTTACCGCCACGTCGCGGTGCAAACGGACGTCGCGGGCCAAATGAACTTCGGACATGCCCCCGAAACCGAGGATCTCGCCGAGTTCATAGCGGTCGGACAGGTGCTGCGGGGTTGTCATCACGGTGTCTCATGTCGGGCCGGCGATGCGCTGGGCGTGAAGGGGATAACCCAGCCATGTCCATGCGGCCTTCTCTGAAGTCCAGAATTACCTATGGTCCCGCGTTCCGTCCAATTGAGGCGCAGGCCCGGCCCGGCCCCGCTGGGCGTCTTGCTCGCCGGTGGCGCCGTCGCCGGTGGGGTCCCCGTGTCGGTGACCGTCGGGGGCTGCTGTTGCTGGTTGTCCCCACGGGAATTGATGACGATGAGCACCGCGATGATGATCGCCAGAGCTCCCAGCACTCCCGCGGCCCACAGCAGTGCGCGCTGGCCCGACGAGAACGTGCGCCGGGCCGGGGGCCGCGAACGACCGGTGGACGGTCCGGTTCGGCGGGGCGCCGCGGTGCGGCTGGGCCCGACGGCGGCGGCCCTGGACTGCGGGCTCGACGGGATGGACGCCGGCGAGGCTCGGCCGGGCGGCGGTGACTGGCTGGGCCGCGGCGGCCGGCGGCCGGCCCGTACCGCTGCGACGGCGTCCGCGAATGGTCCCCCGCTGCGGTAGCGCATCTGGGGATTCTTGACCAGGGTGATCTCGATGAGTTCCCGCACGTTGGGCGGCAGCTCGGCGGGCAGCGGCGGCGGGGGTTCCTTGATGTGCTTCATCGCAACCGTCAAAGCGCCGTCACCGGTGAACGGGCGCTTACCCGAAACCACCTCGTAGCCAACGACTCCCAGCGAATACACATCGCTGGCCGGGGTCGCGTCGTGACCCAATGCCTGTTCGGGTGCGATGTATTGGGCGGTGCCCATCACCATCCCGGTCTGGGTAACCGGCGCGGCGTCGACCGCCTTGGCGATGCCGAAGTCGGTGATCTTCACCTGGCCGGTTGGGGTGATCAAGATGTTGCCCGGTTTGACGTCGCGGTGCACCAGGCCGGCGGCGTGCGCAACCTGAAGAGCCCGGCCGGTCTGCTCGAGCATGTCGAGGGCGTGCCGCAGCGACAGCCGTCCGGTGCGCTTGAGCACCGAATTCAATGGCTCGCCGTTGACCAGCTCCATCACCAGGTAGGCGGTGCGCCCCTCGCCGTCCAGCTGGCTTTCGCCGTAGTCGTGGACGGCGGCGATACCGGGGTGGTTGAGCATCGCGGTGGTCCGCGCCTCGGCCCGGAACCGTTCGATGAACTCGGGGTCCTGGGAGAACTCCTGCTTGAGCACCTTGACCGCAACGCGCCGGCCCAGCCGGCTGTCCACCGCCTCCCACACCTGGCCCATGCCACCGGTGGCGATCAGGCGCTGCAGGCGGTACCTGCCAGACAGCGTCACACCAACTCGTGGGCTCATGGTCCTCCCTGTAGCGCGGCCTCGATCACCGCCCGTCCGATCGGCGCGGCGAGCGCACCCCCGGTCGCCGACAGCCGGTCGGCGCCGTTTTCCACCAGCACCGCCACGGCAACCTTCGGCGTCTGCGCGGGCGCGAACGCGATGTACCACGCGTGCGGCGGCGTGTTCCGCGGATCGGTGCCATGCTCTGCGGTACCCGTCTTGGATGCAATCTGCACGCCGGGAATGGCCCCTTTCTGCTGTGCGACCTTCTCGGCGCCGACCATCAGCTCTGTTAGCTTAGCGGCGACCTGCGGCGACACCGCGCGGCGCTGTTGATAGGGCGCGGTGGTGCTGATGTTGGACAAGTCCGGCCCCTTGAGGCTGTCGATCAGGTAGGGCTGCATCGCCACACCGGCGTTCGCGATGGTCGCGGCGATCTCGGCGTTCTCCAGCGGCGTCAGCGCCACATCCTTCTGACCGATGCTCGACATCCCCAGTGCCGCCGCGTCCGGAATTATCCCGACAGTGGATTCGGCGACCTGCAGGGGAATGACGCTGGGGGTGCTGTCCAGCCCGAACGAGTGCGCCATACCGCGCAGCGCGTCGCCCCCGGTGAGGATGCCCAGCTGGACGAACGCGGTGTTACACGACAGGGCGAAGGCCTGGCTGAGGGAGACCGTCGGCTCGTTGCCGCACGGCATGCCGCCGTAGTTCTCCAAAGTGGCGGTGCTGCCGGGCAGCGGAATGGTGGCCGCCGCGGTCAGCTGCTCGGTGTCGGTCGCGCCGGCCTGCAGCGCCGCCGCGGTGGTGATCACCTTGAAGGTGGAACCGGGCGGATAGGTTTCCGAGATGGCGCGGTTGGTCAGCGGATTGCCGGGGTCGTCTCGGAGCCGCTGCCAGGCCTGCGCCTGCACCTCGGCATCGTGCGACGCCAGCAGATTGGGGTCATAGGACGGCGATGACACCATGGCCAGAATCTTGCCGGTGGACGGCTCCAGGGCGACGACGGCTCCCTTGCACGGTGGCCCGCCGCAGCCCTGCTGCATCGCATCCCATCCGGCCTGCTGGACCCGCGGGATGATCGTCGTGTCGACGTTGCCGCCGCGCGGATCGCGACCGGTGAAGAAGTCGGCCAGCCGGCGCCCGAACAGGCGCTCGTCGGACCCGTTCAACACGGGGTCCTCGACTCGTTCCAGGCCCGTGCTCGAGTAGCGCAGCGAGTAAAAGCCGGTAACCGGTGCGTACACCGTGGGGCTGGGATAGACCCGCAGGAAACGAAAGCGGCTGTCGGTGGCCACGGAATAGGCCAGCAGCTGGCCGCCGGCGATGATTTGGCCGCGTTGCCGCGAATACTCGTCGAGCAGGACTCGCTGGTTGCGCGGGTCGGCACGCAGCCCGTCTGCGGCGAACACCTGCGTCATCGTGGCGTTGAGCAACAGCAGCACCACCAACGCCATCACGGTCACCGAGATCCGGCGGAGAGAGGCGTTCATACCCGCTCAATTACCTCGGTGCTGGCCGCCGCGATCGGCGACTTCTTCCGCGCGCGGGTGCGCAGGGGACGTCGGGCGCTGTGCGAGATGCGCGCCAGGATGGCCAACAGGATGTAATTCGCCAGCAACGACGAACCCCCGTAAGACATCCACGGTGTGGTCAGCCCGGTCAGCGGAATCAGGCGCGTGACGCCGCCGACCACGATGAACAACTGAATGGCCAGCGTCGATGCCAGACCCGCGGCCAGCAGCTTGCCGAAGCTTTCGCGCGTCGCGATCGCGGTGCGCAGGCCGCGGACGATGACGATCGTGTAGAGCATCAAAAGGGCCGCCAAGCCTACTAATCCAAGTTCCTCACCGAAGGCGGCGGTGATGAAATCGGTCGATGCCGCCGGCACGGTGTCGGGCTGACCGTTGCCGAGCCCGGTGCCGAAGATGCCGCCCGTAGCAAAGCTGAACATCGACTGCACGAGCTGATAGCCGTTCCCGTCGGGATCGGAGAACGGGTCCCACCACATCTGCACCCGAACGCGGACATGCTCGAAAAGGAAGTACGCCACAATGCTTCCCGCGGCGAACAGCACCAGGCCTATAACGACCCAACTGAAACGCTGGGTGGCGAGGTAGACCACCACCAGAAACGACGCGTAGAGCAGCAGCGAAGTGCCAAGGTCCTTTTCGAAAACCATCACGCCGATCGAGATCACCCACGCCGCCAACAGCGGCGCGAGGTCTCGGGGGCGGGGCAGGGTCATGCCCATGAAATGCTTACCGACGCTGGTGAACAGGCCGCGTTTGGCGATCAGCACCGCTGAGAAGAAGATCAGCAGCAGAATCTTGGAAAACTCCGCCGGCTGAATTGAGAAGCCCGGCAGGCGAATCCAGATCTTGGCGCCGTTCTGCTCGGACAGGGAGGCCGGCAGCAGCGCGGGAATCGCCAAGAAAACCAGACCCGCGACTCCACAGATATAGCCGTAGCGCGCGAGCTGGCGATGGTCTTTTAGAAAGGTGACCACCAACGCGAACGCGGCCACCCCGACCACGGTCCACAGCATCTGCTGGGTCGCACTGGGGTGACGGCGGCCGTTCAGCTCGTTGTTGACGAGGTCGAGCCGGTGGATCATCACCAGGCCAAGTCCGTTGAGCAGAGCCACAATTGGCAGCAGCAGGGGGTCGGTGTAGGGGGCGAACCGCCTGATCGCCAAGTGTGCGCTTCCGAACATGACCAGGAAGATCAGCCCGTAACTAACGATGTTCCAGCGCAGGCCACGGCCCTGGTTGGCCTGGACGATGAGCAACGCGGCGACGGTAATCAGTGCGGCGAAGCACAACAACAGCAGTTCGGCGTTGCGCCGAGTAGGCAGCGGAGGCGTGACCGCGACCGGCGGCTGGACCTGTGTGGTCATGCCACCGCCCGGCAGTCGATGCCCGGCTTAGGTGGGGGTGGCGGGAGTGCAGTCACCGTCGTGGGCGACGTGGTCGCGGGCGCTGCCGGGGTGGTGCTTGCGGGGGTGCTGGTCGAAGAGGTGGTGCTGGGTGGGGCGCCGCTGGAAGAGGTAGGCGGCGCCGTCGCATTCGGCTCTGTGGTGGTACCGCCCGTGGTCGTCGGGGCCTGCGGCCCGGGCGGAGTGGGGGTACCACCCGCTTGCGGGGGAGTGGCGCGGGGCGGTGGGCAGGGCGGCAGCAGGGAGTTAGCCGACAATTCGCGCAATTGCCCGATGGCGTTGTTCAGGGTTCCGGTCGGAAGTCCCGCCTGAACCTGGGCGCGTTCAGGAGGGCGCAGGTCCTGAAGTTGCATCAGGCGGCAGTCGAGGTGACCGCCGCTCTGGCCGAAACTGATGAGGGATAGCTCGTTGTGGGCGTTCAGACAGCCGATCAAGTACGGCTCGTGCAGGGACATGCCCAGCAGCGACCCTTGAATTCCGCGCAGTATCGACACCATGCCGTTGTATTCGGCGACGTAGTAGTTGCTCCGGATGATGGCTCGGCCGATCCCCAGCCCCGCCAGCACAAGCAGCACTACCAGCGTGACGACGATCGCCATACGCCGTCGTGACCACCGCGACCGTCTCGGCGTTTCCTCTTGTGGCGGAACGCGTTTGGCGACCTCGTCGCGGGGCCTGATGGCCGAGGCGCGGCCGGCGGAGGTGTTGGGCAGGGTCAGCTGGTCCTCTTCACCCGAGACCGCACCGGCCAGGATCGGCTGGGTCTGCCCGTAGTCATAGTCGACGACGTCGGCGACCACGACGGTCACGTTGTCGGGGCCGCCGCCGCGCAGCGCCAATTCGATGAGGCGGTAAGCGCTTTCGGCCACGTCGGGGATCTGCAGCGCCTCGAGGATGGTCTCGTCGCTAACCGGGTCGGACAACCCGTCGGAGCACAGCAGGTAGCGATCGCCGGCGCGCGCTTCGCGCATGGTCAGGGTGGGCTCGACCTCGTGGCCCGTCAGCGCCCGCATGATCAACGACCGCTGCGGGTGGCTGTGTGCCTCTTCCCGAGTGATCCGCCCTTCGTCAACCAAGGTTTGGACGAATGTGTCGTCCTTGGTGATCTGCGTCAGCTCGCCGTCGCGCAGCATGTAGCCACGTGAGTCGCCGATGTGCACCAACCCGATCCGGTTGCCGTCAAACAGGATTGCGGTGAGTGTGGTGCCCATCCCCTCGAGGTCGGGCTCCATCTCGACCTGGGCGGCGATGGCCGCGTTGCCCGCGCGCACCGCCGAATCGAGCTTGGCCAGCAGGTCGCCACCGGGCTCGTCGTCGTCGAGATGGGCCAGTGCGGCGATCACCAACTGGGATGCCACCTCGCCGGCGGCATGACCTCCCATGCCGTCGGCCAAGGCCAGCAGTCGTGCGCCGGCGTAGACGGAGTCTTCGTTGTTGGCGCGTACCAGGCCGCGATCGCTGCGGGCGGCATATCGCAGGACCAGGGTCACGAGCGCCACTCTCCCCCGCGAGCGGGCGGTACCCCCACGATCCCGGCTTGAAAACCTGCCGAGCCGGCATCATCGTCGTCGGCGCGGGTCACGGGCGCAGCTCGATCGCCGTTTTGCCGATCCGAATCGGCGTCCCGATGGGAACCCGTACCGCAGTCGTCACCTTCGCCCTGTCAAGGTAAGTGCCGTTGGTCGATCCTAGATCCTCGACATACCATTCCGAGCCGCGCTGAGACAGCCGGGCGTGCCGTGTCGATGCGTAGTCGTCGGTCAGGACCAGGGTCGAGTCGTCAGCGCGTCCGATCAACACCGGCTGCCCGCTGAGCGTGATGCGGGCGCCCGTCAGTGCCCCTTCGGTTACCACCAGATAGCGTGCGGCGGTGCGACGCTGGCGTGAGGGCAGCAGCGTGCCGCGCAACGCCAAGCCGCGACGCACCATAACGGCCCCCGTCGGTGCGTAGATATCCGTCCGCAAGATCCGCAACACGGACCAGATGAATACCCATAACAACATCAAGAATCCGGCACGCGTCAGCTGCAGTACCAGTCCCTGCATCTGGCGTCCTTTCCGTCCTGGCGCCGCACCCCTCGTCGCGCGCGTGACACCGAGCACATCAGCAAGGTCACGATACTTGGACGGTCGTCGAGGCGGGGCGAAGCACCGCCGCTTTGAGCCCGGTGCGTCTAGTGGATGCGAACGATGATCTCCGAGTGGCCCAGTCGGATCACGTCGCCGTCCGCCAACTGCCACTCCTGTACCGGTGCGTTGTTAACGGTGGTGCCGTTCGTGGAGTTGAGGTCGGAAAGGAGCGCGACCTGTCCGTCCCAGCGGATCTCCAGGTGACGCCGCGAGACCCCGGTGTCGGGCAATCGGAACTGGGCGTCCTGGCCGCGGCCGATGATGTTGGAGCCCTCGCGCAGCTGGTAGGTCCGGCCGCTGCCGTCGTCGAGTTGCAGGGTGACCATGGTTCCGGCGGACCCGTAGCCGCCCTGGCCGTAAGCGCCGTAGCCGCCGCCCGCCTGCTGGCCGTAGTCGGTCGAACCGTAGTCGGCCGGCTGGCCGTATTCGGGGGGCTGGTACTCGTAGTCGCGGTGGGCGGTTTCGGGGTATCCGCCGCCTTGCGGGGTGTACCCACCGCCCGGAACGCTTTCGGCGTACTGGGTGTAGTCGCCCGAGCCGTAGTCCTGCTGGCCATACCCGCCACCCTGCTGGTAGCCCTGGTCGTACCCGCCGCCCTGCTCCGGGTAGGCCGGCCGCTGCTGCTCGGGCGGGGCCGGCGGGGCATAGCCGCCTTCGTCCTGGTGAGCCGGCCCGCGACCGTAGTCGCTATATCCACCGCCAGGAGGGGCGTAGCCCTGCTGGCCACCGCCGGGTTGACCGCCGCCGGGAGGGCCGTAGCCGCCGCCCGGGCGGTAGCCCTGGTCGTAGCCCTGCCCGCCGTAGCCGCCGGCCGCGGGAGGACGCTGCTCATAGGACGGCGGGTAGCCGCCCTGCCCTTGGTCGGGGTAGCCGCGTCCCTGATCCTGGTATCCGCGTTGGTCGTAGCCGCCTTGTTCGGGGTAGCCGCCGCGCTGGCCTTGGTAGCCGCCCTGGTCGGGGTAGCCGCCTTGTTCGGGGTAGCCGCCTTGCTGGGGGTAGCCGCCCTGCTCGGGAGGACGAGGTGGCGGGTATCCGCCCTGGGGCGGGTAGCCGCCTTGCTCGGGCGGATAGCCACCTCGCGGATCCGGTCCGCCCTGCGGATCCGGGCCGCGCGACTCTTCCTGCGGGCGCCCGTAGCGGTCGTCGTAGTACTCGTCGCCGGGCCGCCCCTGCCCCTGACCCCCGCGGTAGCTCGAATTGTCAGTCATTGCTACTACTCCTCGTTCTGCGCCGAACGCATGATTTGATTGTGGCCGGAGGGGATGGTTGACGGTCGGGCGGGGCTCGACATCGGGATTGACAGCACCGCGGGTGCGGTACTGGCCGGTATGCAGGCTCGACGACTGCTCGAACCGGACGACCACATCACCATACGTTTGCCACCCCTGTTCATAGATATAGTCGGCCAGGTACCTAGCGAAGGCGCTCGACGTTGGATCCGTGTCGGCGCCTACCTTCGCGAAGTCGTGCATACCGAGGGTAATGATGTATTCGTTGGGGGCCAAAAGACGATTCCCCTGAAGCGTGCGGACACCGTCCTCGGCTTCCCGGCGCAATAGCGCTTCAACCTCTTGCGGGACGATCGATCCGCCGAACACTCGGGCAAACGCATTGTCGACGGTCGCCTCGAGCTTGCGCTCGATGCGCTGAACGAGCCCTTTTTGGCTACTCATCTCTCAGCGCTCGCCCGCAGCTGCCATCGTGTGTCGCGGGCGCGAGGCAAACGAACCGCCCGCGTGTTGTGTCACCCCAGCATGGTATCGGGACAACGAGACGCTGCGTCACCGTGGGAATTCTGAGAATCGCATCCGCGCAGGTCAGAGCCGGGCGGCAGCGATAGTGGGAGGCGGGAACAGCCGCATGAGCCCGCCGAGGCGATTGGGGCGCACCGCCATTAAAGTGGTATGGTCCATCGGTTGTTTTCCGGGCGAGTGGCGGAATGGCAGACGCGCTGGCTTCAGGTGCCAGTGTCCTTCGGGACGTGGGGGTTCAAGTCCCCCTTCGCCCACCGGAATAGCTGCAGCTCACAGCACACAGATTTATCGGATCCACGAACCCCCCGTCAAAACCCCCGTCAAGTCGTCGAGGTCTGGTTCCGGGGCCAGCAGACCCCTCTGGTGGCCCATCAGCGTTTTGCTATGTTCTCGGACCCTGACGACAAAAAACAGACGTTCATGAATGACCTCGCGAACCGCCGTGTGGGGGACGGCCTGCTGGCGCTTTGCGGGGAGACGAACATCGCCAAGATGGCTAAATTCAAGGACTTCACCGACTCGTTTGGTTTCACCGACTGGCTCGGGGAGAAGAACATCGGCCCGATCCTGAACCCCATCCACGACTATATGACGCCCCGAATGCTGAAGAAGCGCCTCAACTACTCGCTCGACGGCAGGACAGTCATCTCGGTCTGGAACCAGGGCAGGCCCGAGCGCAAGGGTAAGGGTAGCGAGGTTCCCCTGCCGTGGACCGTCTACCACGACGGCAACAAGCGGACAAACGCTGTTCAGGAATTGCCCAGGCCATTTAGCGACCGGCCCGATATTCGGATCGGCGTACTCGATTTGGCATCGCTGTAGCTGTCGAAGGTCCGATGAGCAGCGGGCAAAGATGGCGTTATCGCGAGAAGGCCAAGTTTTGCAGCGAGTGCGGTGCGGCGGTCACATCTGCCGCAAAGTCTGCCGAGTACAAACCGGTGACAGTGCTGTTCGCCGACGTGGTGCATTCGATGGACATCGCGGCTGCCGTCGGTGCGGAGCGGCTGGCGATCCTCGCTTTCGAACGGCTGCGACGCACCCGCACCGAGGTCACCCGCCCTCGCTAACTCGGTCATGAGCAAGGCTTCTTAGCGATGGGGCTGACGTCGAGGCGATAGTATTGTTTGATGTCTTTGGCAGGGCCGTCGGTGACCGTGATCGGCGAAGACGAGTGCTGGAGCCTTCTGTCCAGCTTGTCGTTAGGCCGGTTCGTCACCTGTCTGGACGCGCGGCCCGAAATCTTCCCGGTCAACTTCGTCACCCAACGCCCTACGGTGCTGTTCCGAACTGCCGAGGGCACCAAGCTCTTCGGCGCAGCGACGCACGCCTTCGTGGCCTTCGAGGCCGACTATCACGACCCCGAACTCACCTACGGGTGGAGCGTCATCCTCAAGGGCCGGGCGCATGTGTTGTCGACCAGCGCCGAAATCGGCGAAGCTGAGCGGGCGCACCTGCGGGCGTGGATCGCGACCCAGAAGCTTCACTATGTGCGGGTGAACGCCTCGGAGATCACCGGTCGCCGGTTCAAGTTCGGCCCAGAACCTGACCACGCCGTCGTCTACGACTGAAGCGCCACGTGCCGATCCGACGCCCTCACCGGTAAGTCCGTAGGCCTGCCCAGCTTGTCTTGAATAGGACGGGGTATGAGAGTCTCAAAACTTCGTATCGGCATCAACCAACTGCGAAGCCAACAGCGCCTCGCGGAGTGTCCCAATGCCATCTCCTGTGAGAACCGGGGGCCGGATCGGCGGAGGGTCGGGTGACGGCCATAGCAGTGTGCCGGACATGTGGCATTGAGCCGCGGGAGGGTGCGCGATTCTGCGACGGCTGTGGTGCGCCGGTAATGGCGCACCACACCCATGCCGAGTACAAGCAGGTGACGGTGTTGTTCGCCGATGTCGTCCACTCGATGGACATCGCGGCAGCGGTTGGTGCCGAGCGGTTGCGCGAGATCGTGGCCGGGCTGGTGAATCGTGCGGCGGTGGTGGTGAAACGCTATGGCGGGACGGTCGACAAGTTCACCGGTGACGGCATCATGGCCGTGTTTGGTGCGCCAGTGGCGCTGGAGGACCACGCTGTTCGCGCCTGTATGGCAGCGTTGCGCGTTCAGGAGGAGGCTAAGCGGCTTGCCGTCGAGATCCGAGAACGCGACGCTGTCGACCTACAGTTGCGCGCAGGACTTAACTCCGGTCAGGTGATCGCCGGTGAAATCGGTTCGGGCGCTTTGGGCTACACCGCGGTTAGTTTGCAGTTGGGCATGGCACAGCTGATGGAGTCGGTCGCTCCGCCCAGCGATGATACTCAGCGAATCCACCGCGCGGCGAGTGGAGAACTTCGCCGTGCTGGGTGTTTGGCCCGGACCATGGAGGCGAGGGCAACGACGACGTGGCGCGCACGAACGGCACGATACGATCGAGTCCGACAACGAGTACTATGCCCCCGACTGGGCGCGCCAGACTGGCTGTTGCGTACCACCCCGACGGGCTCACTGCATCCCTGCGATGTCTTAGCTGCCGACGGCGTCGAGCCCAAGCAGGAGGTATTGGAGTGATCACTCCATACAAGGGCCGGGAAGTCCGGCCCGGCGATCTGGTGAAGATTCACTGGAATCTGCGCACTGGCGGCTGGTCGATCATCGCCGCGAAGGGCAAGATGCGGGACCGGGTCGTGGCCCACGCCGACGAGCTGCGACTGGCCGACGTCGAGTTCCGTGTCAGCGAGGCCCGGCGACAGCGGGCGCTAGAAACTGGCCAGCATAACTTGCATGCGTTCGCCGTGGGCACCCTGGTTGACCCGGGCGCTCACCCGAAGGCCAATGCCAATGGGACGATCGCCATCCGGGCCACCTACCGTTATAAGCGCTGTGGCACTTTCGTGACGGCCAACTACGAGGATGCCGTCTACCACGCGGCCTATGCCGACTTCGGTCCCGATGGCCAGATGTTCGTCAGGAGTGACTGACTGTGGGCTGGCATGTTAGCTAACCTGGCCGGGGATACCGTTTGGCGCGCCAATTGCCGATGATCGTGCGGTGCGCGAGTTCGAGGACGCCCTACGGATTGCCGAACAATCCGGTGATGATGTCGCGTTGGCCATCGCCCGGATGACGTTGGGCATTGCGCTGGTGCAGCGCCGGACCAACGCGGAGCGCGACCGGGGACAGCAGGTCCTGGCGGAGGTCAGTAGCGGGACTGAATCGGAACGAGGCGGAATGAACCTGCAGGTCAGGTGGTGTTTCCGCAGGTAGAGACAGGGGTTCAAGTCCCCCTTCGCCCACCGTGTGATGAGTCGGGGATTGGCCCCGATGCTGGGCTCGCCGCGCTTCGGCGCCGCCAACGACTGATTTGGATCGCTGGGTCGCCTAAATTATCCGCCGGATTGCCTGTGGCGGGTTTCCATAGGCGGGGCTGGCCGCACCCACCCGATCCGCCCAAGTGATAGCGCATGCGACGTCACGTTTCCAAGTTGCCTATCGGTCCGCGCGATTAGCTGCGGCGTATGTGTTGCCGCGAACGATCACTGTCGCAGAGCGGCCGTTAATCGGAAATGCCGTGTGGCCGCAGGCGTTTCATCGCCCCAGCGGGCTATAGAAGACCAAGCCGTTGCCCGTGTTGTCGTAGACCACGGCGCGCCGCTCGTGTGCGTCGTCGTACGGGCTCTTCACGATGCCACCACCGCTGGCCTCGACAGCCTTCGCCGCGCCATCCACATCAGCGGTCTTGATACCGACGACGACCTGCCCGTGTATGGGATGGTCCACCGCGGTCGCAAGCGCCAGAGTGACCGTCCCGCCATCGAGGGCGGCGAAATGGTCTCCGTCGCGGAACTTCAGCGGCATCCCAAGGGTTTCGCTGTAGAACCGGATCGATTCGTCCAGGTTGTCGGTCGACAGGACAATCATCCGTACTTCGTTCCCGCTCAATTGTGCCTCCTGTGGCTGGATCGCCTTACCCTAGCCCGGTGAGCAGCAACCGAGTACCCGGCGGAGTGGTGCACCCGCTGCCGGCCGACCTGCGTGAGGCGTTGACCGCGAACTCCACGGCGCTGGCGGCCTGGAAGGACATCACGCCGTTGGCGCGCAACGAGTTCATCTGCTGGGTCGAAGACGCCAAACAAGAGGTGACCCGTAAGCGCCGTATTCGCCGAACCCAGGAGGAGCTGGAGGAAGGCATGCGCCGGCCCTGCTGCTGGCCCGGGTGCAGGCACCGGGAGCGCACCGGCAGGTAAGCGGGTTGGCTAGGCCTGCACCCACCGCAGGACGTCCGGAGTGACGGGGTCCGTGATGTCGTCGAATTCGGGATGCTTCTCGAGCACCGTAGCCACCATGGAGCAAACCGGAACAACGCGCTTGCCCTCATCCCGAGCCGCGTTCAGCGCTTCCTCGACGAGAATGGTCGCCAGGCCGCGCCCGCCGAACGCGGGCTCAACCTCGGTGTGGTAGAAGACGCGCTGATCGCCGCGGTCGGCGAAGTCGGCGAGGCCGACGGTCTTGCCTTCTACGGCAATGGTGTACCGACCCTCCTCCTGGATGACAGTGGTTGGCGCGCCGGTCTTATCGGCGGTCATGTGTGCTCCTTCCTTTCCGGTATCGGTCGTGGCCGCAGCCGGGTGGTCGGCAGCGGCGGGGCCGGCAGTCGGGTGACGGAACCCCGGTAGCCCGTGACGGCACCGAAGCGATCGTCGGCGTCCTCCCACATCTGGCGGTAGCCGACGATGTCCTCGTGACTGCGCCCGACGAAGTTCCACCACATCAGCAGCTGTTCGGCGAAGGGGGTGCCGCCCAGCAGCACCACCCGCGCGGGTCGGTCACCGGGGTTGGCCAAATGCAGCGTCGAATTGCCCGGGCCCTGGTATCCGAGATCGGCGACCGCCAGGGTGGTCTCGCCCATCTGGACGTGCCCCGAATCGCAGAGCACGCCGTGTTCGAACGCCGCATCGACGTCGATGTTTAGCCCGGCGTTCGGCTCTAGATCGATCTGGGCGCCGAGGAGCGGGGTGAACGTGTGGACCGGCGACCGGCTACCGGCGAGCTCTCCCAGGAACACGCGCGCGACCGCACCGGGCAGCGAAATGGATTTCGGCACATAGTGACCGAAGTCCCGGTCGGCGTCGCGGTCGGCATCGGGCAGTGCCACCCACAACTGAACCCCATGCAAGACAGCACTCGACTCGATCGACACCTCGGAATGGCAGATACCCGCGCCCGCGGTCATCAGGTTCAGCTCGCCGGGCCGGACCAAGGCATGGACGCCGGCGCTGTCGCGGTGCTCCACTCCCCCACTGAACAACCAACTCACGGTTTGCAATCCGGTATGGGGATGAGGCGGGACATCCATGCGTGCGTGCACGGGGCCGTAGTGGTCGATGAAACACCACGCACCGATCAGCGAGCGTTGTCGTTGGGGCAGCGTGCGCTGCACCCGGATCGCCCTCGGGCCGCCCAGCGGAACCTCTCGTGGCTGGAGCACTTGCACCATCGGCAAGGCGCCCGCAACCCCTGAACTGCAGGCCACTTCGGCGGGTGCCGCTTCAAGGTTGCTCATCGTCCAGCCTTCGTCGTGGGCCTGATGTGACGATAGCGCGACCGGACTACCTGCCCGGCGGCCGCAGCACCTTCATGGCCAGCCGCATGACGGGTTCGGGGACGCGACCCTGCATCGACAGCGCGGCATCGGCGGCGCGCGAGCGCAGCGGGGTGCCGCGGCCGAAGATCCGATTCAGCGGGCTCCCGGTCGGCTCGATCACCACATGCAGCGGCGGGGTGCCCACGGCGGCGCCCAGCGCGTTGGCGATGACCATCCACTGAATCTCGCTGGTGCCCTCAAAGATGGTGTACAGCTTGGCATCCCGATACCACTTCTCCACCGGGTGGTCGGTGATTTAACCCCAGCCGCCCATGGTTTGGATG
>Ga0335076_10000673_pt1 | contig 31802 bp, 24 predicted proteins | sample Lox_Sample_25_FD_206717 | JGI IMG/M metagenome (GOLD analysis project Ga0335076, IMG submission 206717) | Soil microbial communities from Loxahatchee National Wildlife Refuge, Florida, United States - Lox_Sample_2.5 | ecosystem: Environmental > Terrestrial > Soil > Wetlands | place: USA...
CGGCCGCTCCTGCGGCCGCGGATCCGGAAATCGCCGATCGCATCGCCGACGACGTCGCGCGCCGCCTTGAGGATCTGAACCCCCGCCGCGAGGATTTCGACGCTCTTGCCGGGCAGATCGCCAGTATCTACGATCGGGTCGACGTGCTGGCGGCGAAAGCCGACCGGGCCGACGATCCGGAGCCGGTGGTGCGGGAGTTGCTTGAGCGATTGCGTGAGGCCGAGACAGCCCCCAAGACTCACGCATCGGAGACATTGGCTGCGTTCCATACCGCCCTCGGCGCCCATCTCTCCGAGCTCAGGGCCGAGCAGGCGAGCGCCGACCGGCGCACCCAGTCGCGGCTCGCGGAACTGCAAAACGTTCTGGAGACGCTGGCCCAGCGCTTGGCGAGCATCGAGAGCGAGCTCGCAACCGACGTCGACGAGGAGCTTCGGCCGCCAGCGGAGGCAGCTGCTCTAGCCTCGGCCGCCGGCACGGCGCTGCCGGGCGTCGAGGCGCTCGGGCCGGAGGTCGCGCCGCGACGCCCCGCTCAGGCCGAGGCCGGTCCGGACGCCGACGACCATTCCTCCCAGCGGGGCGGCGAGGACTTCCTGATCGAGCCCGGCGGGGGCGCGCCGCAACGGGCGCGAGAAGCGCGCGAGCTCGCGCAGATGATCGGACCCAAGACCAATCCCGCGGTCAGCGTCCATATCGCCGCGGCACGGCGCGCGGCGCAGGCCGCGCTGGCGGAGAGCGTTGGGGCGGCGGCGAGCGGCCGCGGCCCCAGGGCCGCGGGCATGGAGCGGTCGCCGCTTGCTGCACGCGGCGTCCAGAACGCCAGGGCGTTCTACGCCAGCCACAAGCGCACCGTGCTGCTTGGCGTCGCGCTGGCGATTGCGGCGACGGTCGCCGTGCGGGCGGTTGGCGTGCGGGCGCCCTTTCTGCAACGGTCGGAATTGGATGGGCATACGGTCAAGAGCGCCAAAGTCGAGACATCGCCGCTCAAGCCGCCCGGGCCTGCCGACGCGGCGAAGCCGGCCAATCCTGCGATCGATCAGGCGCCGACCGCTTCGATCCCCGCGCCGGCCGCCAAACCGGACTCGCCTTCCCTTCCGCAAGAAGGCGCGGCCCCGCCGGCTGAGCTTTTAGCGGCGATCCCGGGCGGGATTCCTCCGGCCCTGCGCGACGCCGTCGCCGCTGGCGCACCCGCGGCGCAGTACGAGCTCGCGGTGCGCCTGTTCGAAGGCCGCGGCCTGCCCAAGGATCAGGGGGCGGCGGCCCGCTGGTTCGAACGCGCCGCCTCGCTCGGCCTCGCCCCGGCGCAGTACCGGCTCGCATCGATGCTCGAGAAGGGCATTGGCGTCGCGCCCGACCGGGCGGCCGCCAAGGGCTGGTATCTCAAAGCGGCGGAAGCCGGCAACGCGCGGGCGGCGCATAATCTGGCGGTCATGGACGCCGAGCCGGCCGGCGACGAGCCGGACTATGTCGACGCAGCCAAGTGGTTCCGCAAGGCAGGCGAACTCGGCGTGCGCGACAGCCAGTACAACCTCGCGATTCTCTATGCCCGCGGCCTCGGAGTGGGGCAGGACCTGCGTCAGGCTTGGATGTGGTTCGCGCTTGCCGCGCAGCAAGGCGACGCCGACGCCGCCAAGAAGCGCGACGAGGTCGCCGCCAAGATGGACCCGGTCGCGCTCGCCGAAGCGGCGGAGGCGCTGGCGAAATTCAAACCCCTCAAGCCCGATCCGGCGGCGAACGATGTCGCGGTCCCGCAGGGCGGCTGGGACGCCGCGCCGGGGCTGGCCCCCACAAGCGCCCCTGTAAGTCAGTCTCCGCCGGGCGGCGGCGCCCGCCAGCAAACGCCTCTTTGACCGGAGCGTCGTCGCGGCGCGCGCGGCTTTCTCCCGCGGTTCACGATTTCCGACATCGCGCTTCGGCGGCGCCGCGAGGACGACATGGAACCTGCGCTCGCACGCGCCGAACCCCGCTTACGGCTGCGTCTCCTCGGCCTGACCGACCTGCACGCCAATCTCTATCCCTACGATTACTATCGCGATCGTCTCGACAATTCGGTCGGCCTTGCGCGCGCCGCCTCGCTGATCGCCGAGGCGCGGAAAGAATGCGCCAACTGCCTTTTGTTCGACAACGGCGACATCCTTCAAGGAACGCCGCTTGGCGACTTCGCCGCCGCGGCGATCGTCAAGGACCCGACCGCGATCCATCCTGTCATCGCCGCCATGAACGGGCTCGACTACGCGGCCGCCGCGCTCGGCAACCATGAATTCAACTACGGGCTCGAAGCGCTCGAACGCGCCTACGCCCAGGCGCGCTTTCCCGTCGTCTGTTGCAACGTCCTGAAGCCCGACGGACAGCCGTGGTTCCCGCCTTCGATCGTCATCGAGCGCGACTTCGCCGATCGGTCGGGGGCGGCGCGCCGGCCCAAGGTCGGCGTGATCGGCGTCGCGCCGCCGCAGATCGCCCAATGGGACGAGGCCCATGTCCGCGGCCGCCTCATCACCATCGACATCGTCGAGGCAGCGCGGGCTGAAGCGCGCAAATTGAGGGGCCGCGTCGATCTCATCGTCGTATTGTGCCATTCGGGCATTTCCCGCCTTGCTCCGGCGTTGGGCGAGGAGAACGCCGGTCAGGACGTCGCCAGGCTCGACGGCGTCGACGCGCTGTTCCTCGGCCATCAGCATTTGCTCTTTCCCGGCGAGGATTTTGCCGACGTTTCCGGCGTCGACAATGAGCGCGGAACGCTGCAGGGCAAGCCCGCGGTCATGGCCGGATTCTGGGGCAGCCATCTCGGCGTCATCGATCTCGACCTCAAGCTCGACGCCGGCCGCTGGCGGGTTGCGCGAGCCAAGGTCGAGGCCCGGCCGATCGCCCAGCGCGACGCCGACGGCGCCGCGATCGCGCTCGTCGACTCGGACGCATCCGTGCTCGAGGCCGCAAAGCAGGCGCATGCGGCGACGCTTCGCTATGTGCGCGCGCCGGCCGGCCGGCTCGCGACGCCGCTCCACACCTATCTGGCGCTGATCGGCGGCGATCCGACGGTTCAGCTGGTCAATGAGGCTCAGCGCGCCTACGCCGCCCCGCTCGCTGCGGCGCGCGCCGACCTCGCCTCGCTGCCTATCCTGGCGGCTGCGGCGCCGTTCAAGTGCGGCGGGCGCAGCGGACCGGACTTCTACACCGACGTCGCCCAGGGTCCGATCGCGATCAAGGACGTCGCCGATATCTACCCCTATCCGAATAGCGCGAGGGTGGTCAGGATTGACGGCGCCACGCTCACCGAATGGCTCGAGCGCTCGGCGTCCATCTTCCGGCGGATCGATCCCGCCTCGCGCGAGGAGCAGCCGCTCTTGGGCCCGGCCTTCGCGGCTTACAATTTCGACGTCATTGACGGCGTCGACTACGCGATCGACGTCACTGAGCCCGCCCGCTACGACGACTTGGGCGCGCTCGTCGCCCCGGAGGCGCGACGCATCCGCGATCTCAAGTTCAACGGCGCGCCGGTCGAACCGGAACAGTCGTTTCTCGTCGTGACCAACAACTATCGCGCCAGCGGCGGCGGCGGCTTTCCTGGCTGCGACGGAACCGGCGTGGTTATCGAGGCCCCCGACGCCAACCGCGACGTCGTCCTCAAATACATTCAAAGCGCTGACGAAGTCGCGCCGCGGTCGGACGGCAATTGGCGCCTGGCGCCCTGGCCGAGCACGGTGGTCGCGACCTATCTGACCTCGCCTGCGGCGGCGGGGCTTCCCGGGCCGCCCGGCCTGAAGCTGACCGCGATCGGCCCAGCGCCCGGCGGTTTCCTGAAGCTGCGCGTCGAATCGGTGTGAACGGCGCGGCCTCGATGGCTGGCCGCCGCACCGATAAGAGCCTGTACGAGCTTGGTTTTCTGCCGATGGCGAAACCGTCGAGAGCGAATTTTCTCGCTAAAATCAGAAATCCGTGATAGACATATTCTTGCTAGCCGAACCAATCCGCGCTTGGGCGCCAACCCGGCGAGGACCCTTCGCCCCACAACCAGGAGGCGAGCCGAGACGGAGAGGATTTTTTCATTTGAATCGGCCGTAACCTGTTGAAAAGCCCCGATTCCAAAAAATAAAAGAAAGCAGATGAAAGCGATTCCGTTTTCATTCATTTTCATTCATTTGCATCGGCTTTGCGACGACTCGCCGTCAGGTTGAATCGCGGGCTTGGCGTCGGATCGCCGCCACAGGTTGAGCCGGGACTTGGCGCCTGCTCGGGGCGTCACTGGGTCGAGGTTGCGGCGCCCGCCGTGGTGTCGACCGACTTCTCGTTCCGCGTCGGATCGAAGATCTCGGTCGGAGCGGTGACTGCGCCAGCGGCGACGCCGGCCGCGGCGCCGATCGCGCCGCCGGTGAACGATCCGAGCGATTCCACCAGGCCGGACTTAGCTTCGTTGAGCGTCTGACCCTGCGCGAGGCGCTCGCCGATCGCGCCCACGACCTCGCCGCTCGCAAACTTGCTGTGGTTGGTGAAGTCGGTCGAATCGATCTTGGTGAGATCGACGACCTGCACCCTGCCTTGCTTTAGAATTGCGCGATACGGCTCCTGGGTCGGATCGAGCGCGCCGAGGCGGGTCGAGTCGCGGGCGAGAAGACTCGAGATGCGCAGAGCGCGGTCGTCGCGCGAGACAAATAGCGTGAAATAAGCGGGGCGGGGTCCGGCGTCGATCTCCGCGATCTGACGGCGGAAGACGTCGATGTCGATATCCGGCGCCGCCATCATCACGTCGCGAATCTTGGGCGACAAGCCGCGGTTGCGGATCGACATCTGCCTCAGCGACTCCATGGTGAGGTAATTGCCCATGGAGTGAGCGAGAATGGTTATCGAGTCCACCGACGGATCGTCGACCAGCGCCTGCAGCAGGGCCTCGAGCGCGTCGCGCGAGTAGAGCGCGCTGTCGCGGTCGTAGACGTAGTCGGTGAGGTTGCCGCCGGACGGCCAGGTGAACAGCACCGGCGCGACGTCCACGCGTGCGTCATGAACGATCTGGGCGAAGCGATAGACCGCTTCCTCGAAGCGCGTGTTGTAGCCGTGAACGAAAATGAGAACGCGGCGGCCCGGCGTGCGCCTTATGCGCGAGTTGAAATTCGCCCTCGCCTGGGCGAGATCCATACGATCGGCCCGGAGGGTGACGAAGTCATGCTCCGGGTTGCCGGGCGGCGAGGATGCGACTTGCACCTCTCCCGGCTGGCGCGCGCCATCGGGCGGGATCGACACCGCAATATCGGCGAAATCCAGTCCGCGCCCGCGCGAGCCGCCGAACATGACGCCTGGCGGCTCGACCACCGGGGCCCGCGTGGTGGCGACGAGAATGTCGACCGTGCTGGCGTCAGGGGCGCTGGAGCCGACGATGAGGGTGCCGTAGGGACGGCTCGAGCAGCCGGCCGCCAGCGCCGCCAATCCAGCGACCCACAGCAAGCGGACAAATGACCGCCCGGCGTCCGTCCCGCAGACCTGCGCGCGCAGCCGACGCCACGCACTGACCCCCCACCCCAGCCCCATCGCGCGGCGCTTTTGTCAGCCTTGATGCGGTCCCGCCAAAGACGGCGCCCGCTCGAGCGCGTATTCGATCGGCGCCGGCGGATCGAACATTCCCGTCTTCGCCGGCTCGGCCTCGTGGCTCCGGGTCATGAACCAGTAGATCGCGAGCAGCACGACGATGACGATGAGAATGATCGCCCACATCGGGAAGCCGCTCGAGCTCGACGCCGCCTGCGCGCTCCTGGCGGCCGAGCTGGCCGTCGAGCTCGCCGCGGTCGCGGCGCTCGAAACCGTCGCCGTCGCGGTGTGGGCGGCCGCCGCCGCGGCGCCGCCGAGACCCGCGAGCAGCCCGGTGCCGCTCAGCGCCCTTGAGACTTCCGCCGGCAGCGCGGCCGAGATAGCGCTCTTCTGGCTGTTGAACATCGAGAGAATCGCCGAAGGATCCGACCAGTTCGACGGATCCTGCTGGCCGATCGTGCCGACGACCGCATGGGTGACTGCGCCGATCAGCGGCTGCGCGGCGCCCTGCGGAGCGCCGGAATATTGGCTCAGCGCGCCCGCCAGGCTGGCGAGGCCGCCGCCGCCGAGAAGTCCGCTCAGCACATTGGCGCCCTCGTTGAGGAGCTGGGGGTTGCCGCTGGTCAAGGCGCCGCCGAGCTTGGTCAGGAGGTCGGGGTCGGAGTTGGAGATCGCGTCGGACACTTTCTGCGCCCCGCCGGGGGCTGCGGCGGCCGTGCCGAGCGCGGCCAGAACCGCTGGGAGCGCAGCGGCGACCAATTTTTGGGCGACCGCCTCGTTGACGCCGACTGCTCGCGCGAGGGCGCCGACCAGTTGCGGGGTAAGGTACTGCTGCACGAGACTGACAAGATTGATGGCCATTGCAACTCCCCTCGATCCAGCAAGGAACGACCGGCGGCTTCTATCAGACTTTCGTCGGCTTGGCGCGCCCGCGCCGCATCGGAAAATTAGCTGCGGCGACGGCAGCCTAGACCTTTGTCAGGCAAAATCCTACCCGTCCGTGCAGCGAAATTCACACCTGCTCGGTCCGGCGAGCGACGAGAACCAGGCTCGAGAACTCAAGGACTTCTTCCCCTCGCTGGTTGACGCCGCGAAAACGATTGCCGACGAGCCCCCATTTCGGCTTGGACGTCTCTCGCTTCGAAATGCTCTCCATCGAATAGCGGACTATGTCGCCCTCGAGCACCGGGCGTCTCCAGCGCATGTCCCTGAAGCCAGGCGAGACGCCAAGCTCGGGCAGCGTTTCGCCGCGCGCAGCCATCGCCGCGCGCAGGGCGTTGCGCGAGTCCACCAGCCGGCGCATCCCGGCGGCCGCCACATGCAGTCCCGAGGCGACGAGAGGCGCCTCTCCCTCAGCGGCGCGCTCGACGATGCGCGGATCGAACCGCCGCCCGAAGGCGAGGATCGCATCGCGCGAAAACGTCGCCTCGCCGAGGTCGGCTGTCTGGCCAATACGGAAATCCTCGTAGAACATCGGTCGGTTCATCCCCGCCGGGACTGCGGGCGACGCTCGAACAGGAGAACGCTGCGCTGGGTCATGGCGACGAGACCGTCCTGGTTGACGACCTCGTACAGAAATTCGACTTCGCCTGCACGGCTGTCGCGAGCGCGGCTGGCGAGCGTGCGGCGGCGCACATGCAGCCGGTCGCCCGGCCTCACCGGCAGCTGCCAGCGGATTTCCTCGATGCCGCCCTCGCCGACGACTCCGGCGCCCGTGAGGAAGCCGTCGCAATTCATCCGCATGAGCAGGGCGGCGGTGTGCCATCCCGAAGCGATAAGGCCGCCGGTCGCCCCGCGCGCCGCCTCATGGTCGAGATGGAACGGCTGCGGATCGAATTCGCGCGCAAACGCGATGATCTCCTCGGCCGAAACCTCGACCCCGCCGTACTCGACGATCTCGCTGGCGGGAAAGTCCTCGAACGTCAGCGGGTCTGGCATGACGTCAATTGCCGAAGCGGAAATGCATGACGTCGCCGTCCGCGACCACGTAATCCTTGCCTTCGAGCCGGAATTTGCCGGCCTCGCGCGCGCCCGCTTCCCCCCGGTTGGCGACATAGTCGCCGTAGGCGATCGTCTCGGCGCGGATGAAGCCTTTCTCGAAATCGGTATGGATAACGCCGGCGGCCTGCGGGGCCGTCGCCCCGCTCTCGACCGTCCACGCCCGCGCTTCCTTGGGGCCGGCGGTGAAGAAGGTGACGAGGCGCAGAAGGTCGTAGCCGGCGCGGATGACCCGGTCGAGGCCCGGCTCGCTCAAACCTACGGCTTCGAGGTAGGCCTTTTGCTCCGCCTGCGGCAAGACAGCGATTTCGCTCTCGATCTTCGCCGAGACGACAACCGCCGCCGCGCCTTCCTTGGCCGCCTGCTCCTTGACGAGGTCGGAATAGGCGTTGCCGTTGTCGGCCGACGCCTCGTCGACGTTGCAGACATACAAGACCGGCTTCGACGACAGGAGGCCCAGTGACTGGAAGAGCCGCCGTTCCTCGCGTCCGACGCCGGCGGCGCGCGCCGGGCGGCCCTCCCTCAGCTCGGCCAGGCTTCGCTCAGCGAGCGCGAGCAAGTCCCTGGCGTCTTTGTCGCTGCCCTTGGCCCGCTTCTCCATTTGGGCGATCCGCCGCTCGAGGCTTTCGAGATCGGCCAGCATCAGCTCGGTTTCGATCGTGGCGATGTCGGAGAGGGGGTCGATGCGGCCCTCGACGTGGGCGACGTCGCCGTCCTCGAAACAGCGCACCACATGGGCGATCGCGTCGCACTCGCGAATGTTGGCGAGAAACTGGTTGCCGAGCCCTTCGCCTTTCGAGGCGCCGCGCACGAGGCCGGCGATGTCGACGAAGGTGAGCCGGGTCGGAATGATCTCCTTCGATTCGGCGATGTCGGCCAGGACCGCGAGCCTCGGGTCCGGCACCGCCACGTCGCCGACATTGGGCTCGATGGTGCAGAAAGGATAGTTCGCCGCCTGCGCGGCCGCCGTCTGAGTCAGGGCGTTGAAAAGCGTCGACTTGCCCACGTTCGGCAGGCCGACGATGCCGCATTTGAAGCCCATGGAAACCGCTTGGATGAGGGAAGGTTTAGGCCCTCATGCGCGGGCGGGCCGCAAAAGGCAAGGGCGGAAGGCCCCATGCCTCGCCCTCGTTCTCTTGGGCCCGTCAGTGAACGCCGACAGCCTTCAACTCGCGCAGCGTCGAGCCGTAGGCTTCCGCCACCCAATCCCGCATCTGGCTCAGATCGGGCGGAAATTCGAGCTCGATCGAGGCGGCGCCGGCGAAGCCGGCGTCGCGGATCGCAGACATGTACTCGCCGAAGGGCGTGTTGCCCCGTCCCGGCGGCAGGTCGCCGTGATTGACGCCGTCGCAGTCCGAGACGTGGACCTGGGCGATCCGGCCGTCGAGTCGCCTCAGCGCGCCGGGCGGAATGCGCATCAGCCAGAAATGCGAGATGTCGACCGTGGCCTTGACGTTCTTAAGTTTCACCGCGTCCAGGAAACGCTCCATGTCTTCCAGCGTCCGGATGAACGCATAGTCAAAAGGGAGGAGCTCAATCGCGAGTTCGAGGCCGCGCTCCGCCGCGTGGCGTCCGACCTCATGCGTCGCGTCGACGACGAGCTTCCACTCGCCCTCCGCCGGCACGAGCCGGCGCTGGAACATGTACTCGCCGGGAACGAAGCAGAGGTTGCTCGCCCCGAACTCGGTCGCGAGATCGACGACGTTCCTGGCGCGCTCGATGTGATAGGAGCGGATAGCGGGGTTGAAGTCGCTGAGGCCAAGGCAGGTGCAGACGACCGAATTGACCGGCAGGTCGGCGGCGCGGACCTCGGCGGCGTAGCCGCTCCGCTCCGCGGCCGACATTCGCCCGGGATCGAAGCCGACGAAGAGATCGACGCTGTCAAAGCCGATCTTTTTCGCCTCCTCCTTGCCGCGCCTTCCTTCGAATGGCGAGCCGAACCACGCCGAGTCGATGAGGCCGAGCTTCCACTGCGGATAGGCTGCCATTGGGGTGTTCCTCCCTGGACAAAACGATAGCGGACGACCATTTTGCCCCGCAAGGGGCAGGCGGCCGATCGCCTGAGCGCCCCGCCCGTCACGGAGGCGGCTTTGTCGGATGCGCTCGACGCGCTGGACCCGGGCGGCCCCGCCGCGCGGATTGCCGCGCTGAGCGAAGCAATTGCGCGCCGAGCGCGCGACTGCGGCCGGGCCGCGGACTCGGTCAAGCTGGTGGCGGTCTCCAAGACTATTTCCGCCGACGAGGTCTGGCCCGCTATCGCCATCGGCGGCCAGACCCGCTTTGGCGAGAACCGGGTGCAGGAGGCGATCCCGAAGTGGCGCGACCTGCGCGGCCGGGCCGCAACGCGCGGCAAGGCGATCGAGCTTCACCTGATCGGGCCGTTGCAAAGCAACAAGGCGCGGGAGGCGATCGAAACCTTCGACGTCATCGAGACCGTCGACCGGGAGAAAATCGCCGCGGCGCTGGCGCGCGAGATCGAACGGGCCGGCAAGCGCCCGCGGCTATTCGTCGAAGTCAACACTGGCGCGGAACCGCAGAAGGCCGGGATCCTTCCCGAGGACGCCGACGCATTCATCGCGCTTTGCCGCAAAACCTATGGGTTGACGATCGAGGGCCTGATGGCCATTCCCCCGGCCGACGAGCCCGTCTCGCCCCATTTCGCCCTCCTCGAGGTTATCGCCAAACGCAACCAGATCGTCGAATTGTCGATGGGGATGAGCGCCGACTGGCCGCTTGCAGTCCAGCTCGGGGCGACCTATGTCCGGATCGGCTCAGCGATCTTTGGCTCGCGCCGCTGACGCTGCCGCCAAAAAGTTGTCAACCAGCGTCGATAAATTCCAACGACTGCCCAAAACCCGCTGAGGTTTCGACAAAATGTCGGGATTGATGGCCTGATGGCGATACTGGTCTTCATTTTGAGCGCCGTCTTGCTGGTCGCGGGCGCGGTGAGCGGCTACCAGAGCCTCGACCTGCTGCCGACCGGTCTTGGAGTCCTGTACGCCCTGGCCGCCGCGGTCGGCGTCGCGGCGGCAGTGGTGACTTTCGCTCTGGGGGTGGCCATCCGGCGCCTCGACGCGCTGACGCGGCTGGTGACGCAATCAAGAGCGCTGACGGCGCTGGAAGCCGCGGCGGCGTCTCTGGACGCTGTGCCGATCGTCGAGCCGGCCGCGGCCGAGGACGTGCCGGACCAGCCCGTCCCGGTCGAAGCTGAGACGCCGGAGAGCATCGACGAATCGCCCACCGCGGACGAGGAGAGCCCGATCAACATCAATCGCGCCGGCCACCTGCCCTCGCTCGACACGATCGAAACGGTGCTGGAGACGCCCGAAGCGCCGCCGAGCCTGATCGGCAGCTATTCGTCCGCCGGCGCCAATTATAAGATCTTTGCCGATGGCTCGATCGAAGCGGAAACGAGCGAAGGGACGTTCAAGTTCGCCTCGATGACCGATTTCAAACGCCATCTCGTCGAGTCGAAGGCGAAAACGGCGCCCGAGGTCGAATAGCGATCAACGGACGACGACAGGCGCCCGCCTCCGCCCTCAGACCGTCAAGCCGTTCGTTCGCGCCAGTTCGGCCAGCGACACGTTGGGGCGGGCGCCGAGGTGCTGGATGATTTCCGCCGCAGCGAGCGCGCCGAGCCGCCCGCAAGTCACCATGTCGCGGTCGCGCGCCAATCCGGCGAGGAAGCCGGCGGCGAACATGTCGCCGGCGCCAGTGGTGTCGACCAGCTTGCCGATGGGGAAGGCGGGAACCTCCCACGTCCGGTCGCCATCGACCACGACGCAGCCCTTCTCCGACCGGGTGACGATGCCGAGCACGCCTTCTGCTCGCAGATCGTCGAGCGCCTCGTCGAAATGCGGCGTCTCGTACAGGGACAGGATCTCATCGGTGTTGGCGAAGATCGTATCGATGGTCTTCGAGCGCATGAGATCGATGAATTCGCCGCGAAACCGGTCGACACAGAACGAATCCGAGAGCGTGAGCGCAACGCGGCGGCCCGCGGCGCGGGCGATTTCGCCTGCTTTCTGAAACGCCGTCTTAGCCGCCGGGCGGTCCCACATGTAGCCTTCGAGATAGACAACCTTGGCCGCTCTGACCAAGGCCTCGTCGACGTCAGGGGGCGCGAGGTAGGAACTCGCGCCGAGATAGGTGTTCATCGTCCGCTCGCCGTCCGGCGTCACGTAGATGAAGCAGCGCCCGGTCGACGGCCCGTGCTCGGCGGGGTCGGTCGAGAACTTGACGCCAGTCGAACGGATGTCGTCGGCGAACGCCGCGCCGAGCGGGTCGCGCTTGACCTTGCCGATATAGGCCGCAGGCACGCCGAACGAGGCGACGCCGACGATAGTATTGGCGGCCGACCCGCCGGAGATCACCCGCGGATCGACGCGCGCGGCGTAGAGCGCCTGGGCGCGATCCTCATCGATGAGGTTCATCGCCCCTTTCAGCATCTCCTGGGCGCTGAGATACTCGTCGTCAGCGTAGGCGAGCAGGTCGACAAGCGAATTTCCGAGCCCCAAAACCTCGACCGTCACGCTCATCGCCCCTCTCGAACTCATCCGCCGGACCTCCTCGCATTGGCGAAGCGCGCGGTCAATCGGGCGGGGGGAATAGCCGATCGGCGGCTTGGAAAACCGCGCCGCAGCGCTACGGCTTGAGCGCCAGACGTCGTGCGATCACGCCGTCGACCACCCGTTTCGGCAGAGCGAGCGCCATGAGGTTCTGTATCGGATTCGGTGTGATCGTGTAGCGGGTCTTCGGCCTTGCGACCGTCAGAACAGTCCTCACCAATTCGCCGATCCGCTCCGGCGGCAGGCCCGACTTGCCATTCGAGATCATGAATTTCTTCAACCGCTCGATCGCTGGCGCATAGACCGTATCGGCGAATGGCGCGGCGTCGAAGGCGTCCGCTTTGTCCCAGATCGGCGTCGCGACTGTGCCGGGGGCGATGACGATGACGTCGACGCCAAAGACAATCAGCTCGCGGCGCAGCGATTCCGACAGGCCCTCGAGCCCGAACTTTGACGCGCAGTAAGGGCCGAGGAACGGCATCGCGTTCTTTCCGCCGACGGAAGAGATCATCACGATGCGTCCCGCTTTTCTCCCGCCCGAGCGACCGACCCCGAGCAGGGGCGCGAAGGCTTGGGTCACGATCAGAGGGCCGGCGAGGTTGACGGCGAGCTGACGCTCGAAATTCGCGATCTTGATGCTTAGCAGCGGGCCGGGCGCCGCGACGCCGGCGTTGTTGACCAGTCCGAGCAATGTCTCGCCGCCAAGCGCAGCTTCGACCTGCTTCGCCCCTCCGACGACGGCGGCCTCGTCGGTCACGTCGAAGATCAGCGGGGTAAAGTTCGCGCCGAATTCCTTCGCCAGTCGCTCGGCGTCGGCCTCCCTGCGCACGCTGCCGAAGACGCGGAATCCGCTGGCTGTCAGGACTTTGACGCAGCCCCAGCCAATCCCCGTGGACACTCCCGTCACAACGACCGATTTCATGGATGGGTTCCCGTCGGGAGTCAGTTGCACGCGCCATGATAGACCAAGGCTTGGCCTAGTCTCCAGGCGCCAATCGCGAAAACGACAACAGCGAAAATCGCCGATCGTTCTTGACTTTGTCGTCTCCGCAGTCCACATACGCGCCAAGCCGCGCTGGCGGCTATTGGCGCGACGGCCGCGTGAAGGGCTCAAAAGAGTCCGCCTGCCGGGCGCTCATAAATTCGCATCGACGCCCGGACACGCGGGGCGTTCCCCTCCTCTTAGACCCCACGCCGCATAACGCGCATTTCGCGCGGCCGCGGCATGTTTGAAAGACTTACAACTTGGATAATTTTCACGGGTTCGGCCTTGCCGCGCCCCTCAACACCGCGCTGACCAACCTTGGCTTCGCGCGCCCGACTCCCATTCAGTCCCAGGCGATTCCGCCCCTGATGACGGGCCGCGATCTCGTCGGCATCGCCCAGACCGGCACCGGCAAGACAGCTGCCTTCGCCTTGCCGATCCTCCACAAGCTCGCAACCGACCGGCGCCCGGCGCCGAGAGGCGGCGCGCGCGTGCTGGTCTTGAGCCCGACGCGCGAGCTGGCGAGCCAGATCGCCCAGAGTTTCCGCGATCTCTCCGACGGGCTTTCGCTCAAGATTGCGGTCGTCTTCGGCGGCGTGCCGCATGGCGCGCAGATACGCGCGCTTCAGGCGGGCCTCGACGTGCTGGTGGCCACTCCCGGCCGACTCCTCGACCATCTCGACGCGCGCGTCGCCAACTTAGGCGCGGTGGAATTCCTCGTGCTCGACGAGGTCGACCAGATGCTCGACCTTGGCTTCATCAAGCCGATCCGCCGCATCGTGCGTGAACTGCCCAAACGGCGGCAAAACCTGTTCTTCTCCGCGACTATGCCCACCGACATCCGGGCGCTCGCCGGCGAGCTTCTGCATGATCCCGTTGAGGTGTCAGTGACGCCGGCGGCCAAGACCGCCGATCGGGTTGAGCACAGCGTCGTCTTCGTCGACACGGCGAAGAAGCGCGACATGCTGGTTGAGCTGTTCGACGACGCGACGATGTCGCGCGTTCTCGTCTTCACCCGCACCAAGCGCGGCGCGGACCGCGTCGCTAAGTCGCTGGACGAGGCTGGCGTCGATGCCGCAGCCATTCACGGCAACAAGAGCCAGGGCCAGCGCGAGCGGGCGCTTGGCGCCTTCAAGGACGGCAAGACGCGCGTTCTGGTCGCGACCGACATCGCCGCGCGCGGCATCGACATAGACAGCGTAACCCACGTCGTCAATTTCGAACTGCCGGACGTCGCCGAGGCCTATGTCCACCGCATTGGCCGCACCGCGCGCGCGGGCAACGGCGGCCGGGCGATCTCGTTCTGCGACCATGAAGAGCGCGACCTCTTGCGCGCCATCGAGCGGCTGACCCGGCTCAATCTGCCGAAGGTCGACCGCCGCGGCGCGGCCGGACCGAAGCCCGCGCCCGTCCTGCGCCGCGCCGCGGCCTCAGCCGCGCCCGCAGCGACCGCGAAGCGGCCGCATCATTCGCCGCGTCGCGATCACCGGGGCGCCGTCCTCCTCGCAGGCAAGCCGCGTTCCGACAATCGCTGGCGCGGCGCTCGCCCAGCCCGTCGCGCGCCCGGCGTATAAAATGGGCGGCCGCGTCCGTCACCTCAAGGCGCGCCGCCGCCGCAGCCATCCTCCGGCTTGCGGTGAACCCGGGCCCGGACGAATCTTCGCTGCGCTGCAGCATTGCCAAGAGTTGGCAATGGGTTAACCTCTCGGTGAAGGTCGTCGCCTCAAGCGGCGCGGGGGAATCGCCGAAGAACGTTTCCGGGCCGGGGAGGAACCATGCTTGGATTGATGCAGAACCGTCCGCTCCTCATATCGAGTCTAGTGGACTACGCGTCGACCTGGCATCGCGGGCGGGAGATCGTCTCCCGCGATCCGGACGGCGCAATCCATCGATCGAATTACGCCGAGATCGCCGCCCGCGCAAAACGGGTCGCCAACGCGCTCGGTGCCCTCGGCGTTGGCGGCGGCGACCGCGTCGCGACGCTCGCCTGGAACAGCTGGCGCCACCTTGAGATCTACTACGGAGTGACCGGCTCGGGGCGGGTGCTACATACCGTCAATCCGCGGCTGTTCCGGGACCAGATCCAATACATCATGCATCACGCCGAAGACGCGGTCGTCTGCTTCGATCCGGTGTTCGCGCCTTTAGTCTCGGAGCTCAGGCCGCGGCTGCCTCTGGTGCGCCACTGGATCGCGCTTTGCGAGCCGGCTGCGACGCCGGCGATCGAGGGCCTCGCTTCGCTTTGCTACGAGGATCTCCTGGCCGAAGCGTCGCCTCGCTATGAGTGGCCGCTGTTCGACGAGAACACCGCTTCGACCCTCTGCTACACCTCTGGCACGACCGGCAATCCGAAAGGGGTGATGTACAGCCACCGCTCGACGGTGCTGCACGCTTTCGCCGCCTGCGCCGCCGACTGCTTGGCTCTCACCGCACGCGACTCTTTCCTGGTCATCGTGCCGCTGTTTCACGCCAACGCCTGGAGCCTGCCGTTCTCGGCGGCGATGTGCGGGGCGAAAATGGTCCTTCCTGGCCCGAAACTCGATCCCGAGAGCATCTACCTGCTGCTCGAGCAGGAGGAATGCACCAAGGCGGGCGGCATTCCGACCATCTGGCTCAATTTCCTCGCCTGGCTCGAGACGAATCGCGATCGTCTCGACCTCAAGAAGCTCAAGCTCACGCACGTGGTGTCTGGCGGCGCGGCGCCGCCGCGGGCCACGATCGAGAAGTTCCACGATCTGATGGGCGTCTTCCTGCAACACGCGTGGGGCATGACGGAAACGAGCCCGATCGTCACCACCGGGACGCCGCTGGCCAAGCACCTCGGCGCGGGCCCGTCCGAGATCGTCGACATGCAGGTCATGCAAGGTCGCCAGGTCTACGGGGTCGAACTCAAGATCGTCGGAGCCGACGGGCGCGATCTGCCGCACGATGGTGAGTCGGTGGGCGAACTCAAGGTGCGCGGCAATTGGGTCATATCCGGTTATTTCAAGGGCGAGGGCGGGCAGGTCGTCGACAAGGACGGATGGCTCGGAACCGGCGACGTCGGAACGATCGATCCCGATGGATACGTGCAGCTGACCGACCGGCTGAAAGACGTGATCAAGTCGGGCGGCGAGTGGATCTCCTCGATCGAGATCGAGAACCTCGCCATGTCGCACCCGGACGTATTTGAAGCCGCGGTCATCGCCGTCGCCCATCCGGTCTGGCAGGAGCGGCCGCTGCTGATCGTCCACCCGCGCGAAGGCCGAAAGCCAACCAAGGCGTCGATCCTCGAATTCCTCGCCGTCAGGCTGCCGAAGTGGCAAATTCCCGAGGATGTCGTCTTCGTCGACAGCCTGCCGCATACGGCGACCGGCAAGCTCCTTAAGACCGAATTGCGCCAGCGCTTCCATGGCCACCTGGCGGTCAGCGCCTGAGAGTCAGCTCGTCGCCCGGCGCCTCAGGGATCGCCCGGCGCCGCGCTGATCGTCGTGCCCCGCGGGCCGGCCTCGATGACGAGGCGCGAGGCGGCTGCCAGCGCCGGCCAGTCGTGCTCGCGCGCCAGCGCAACCGGGCAGCCGCAGCCGTAGAGCTCGGCCGCGACCATCGCGCCGACCACAACGATCGCGTCGCGCTCCAGCATCAGGATGCCCGCGGGCCCTTTGCCGAGGCGGAGGGCCTCGGCGAGGATGGCGCTGCCGCCGCTCGAGCCGCGCCCGGCCGGCATCATCAGCATCCGGCCGGCGACGTTCAGGCCAAGCTGCGGGTGGCGTCGATCGATGATCGCTCCGAGCTGGGGGTCGAGGCCGCCCCAGAAGCTCAAGGGCTCGTCGAGGGCGAGAATGGGCCCTGAGGCGGCGCCGGGAACGAGCGTCAAGGCGGTGAATTCGCGATCCCTCACAGCCGCACCACCTTGCCCGCGCGCGCCGCGACTCAGTCCGGAGCCATCGTCAACCATGGCCATCAGACGACTCGATGCACCCTGTACTCGACAGCGCCGGGATGGAGGCGCCCCTCCGCAACGAAGAGGCTCTGATTGAGCCACACATAGCGCGCATCGCCGGTCTCGAAGCGAGGAGCTGTGCGAAAATATTGATCGCCATAGTCGGTGCTCGAGCGGTTGGCGACCGCGTCGGCCACCTTGCGGTTCAGTTCCAGCAGCCCGTCATAGTGCGTGTAAATTAAAGCGCCGTCATCCGTGATCATCTGGGCGCGCATGTCAAGTCGTGCAAACCCGTCGGACCCGACCAGCAGCCAGTCGCCCCCGCCCGTCAAGACCTTGCCACTAAGCTGGTCGCCCTCGACTTTTCCGCCCAGGACCTCGAAACAGCGCCGGTTTCCGAACGGTCCGGCGCCGATTTCAATGGCCGGTTTGAGCGAACCGAACAACGTGAATGCGAATTCCAAGTTCACTTTCTCTCCCCGTGTTCAGATTGATGAGAGCGCGCTTAACGCTCCCCCTTGTAGCCGTGCGCCCTCACAACCGCACCACCTTGCCCGCGCGCGCCGAGGCGACGCATTCGGCGAGCGATCCATAGGCGACGTCGGCGCCGAGGTTGGCCGGCGCGTAATAGGCGCATTTGCCGGAACTGGTCATGACCGCCCCGGCGCCGACCCGCATCAGCAGGCCAATATAGACGCAGGTGTCGACGACGAGCGTGACCCGCGCCGCGCGGAGCTTGTCCTTCCATCCGCGCTCGCTAAGCTCGCCGAGCGTCGCCCGGCTGCAGTTGACAAAGATGTCGACAAGCGGGCGAGGGCCGTCCAGGAGCGGCATGAGGCGGGCGAATTCAGCCAGCGAGAAATGCGGCGTGCCGAGCGAGACGCGGCCGACGGGCGCGCCGTCGGCGATCGTCGACAGCGACCGCGCCGCCTGGCGCAGGTCGTCCGCGGTGAAGCTCAGATGGAGCTCCGGAGCGACGCCGGCGCACGCGGTTTTTAGATCCGGCGCCTCGGGCGTCAGGCCGACGGCGTGGAAGAGCGCCGTCGCGCCAGACGAGGCGGCGGCGGCGCCGAGCGCCTTCAGGTCGTCCTCGTTCGTCTCGAGCGGCAGGCCTACGATCGCCGCGACAAGGCCGCCGCAACGGCGTCCGATCAGATGGCCGACCGCGACCGCAACCTGCTCCGGCTCCCAGCCGTCGGGAACCGAAGCGATCTCGACGACGGCGCGCGCGGCGCGGTTCTCGGTGAGATGCAGGCCGTAAGCCGGTGCGCGGCCGGTCATCGCGCAGCAAAGATCGATGAAGTCGCCGTAGCGGTTGGTGCGCGCGCCGATCACCGAATTGGCGAAAACGATCGCGTTGGATTCCCCCCAGGCGATCTGGGCCCCAAAACGGGGGCGATAAACACTCTGATAGGGGGCGCAGGTGAAGGTCGGCGCGCAGCCAAGCTCGACATGCGCGGCCATGAGCTTGGCGCCGTTCTCGGCCTCCTCTTTCGGGCCGCGAAAGAGTTCTGGATGGATCAGATCGATCGAGCCGACGTTGAGAGTCGTCGGCACGCGGACCTTTCCGCCGAGTTCGGTCAGCCTCAGGACGAAATCGAGGCTCGCGCGGCCGAGATAAAGACAGCCATCGATATGTGCGGCTTCGATATCGATGAAGCGGGGCGCGCCGACCGCCGTGGCGAAGCGTTCAAGCAGCCTCATCGCGAATGCGGCCGCGCCGCCGCCGCCGCCGCCCAGAAGTTCGCGATCGAGCGGAGAGAGATCGAGAGACATGGCGCGCGACGCTATCGGGCCGTCTTCGGCGGCGTCAAATTGGGCCATCATGTTCCCCGCGGCTTTGCGCGCGCGGTCGGCGCTGCGGCGGCCGGATCCTCGGGCCAGAAATGGCGGGGATAGCGCCCGCGGAGGTCGGCGCGGACGGCGGCCCATGAGCCGCGCCAGAAACCCGGCAGATCGCGGGTGACCTGGATCGGGCGATGGGCGGGCGAAAGCAATTCGAGGGTGAGCGGAATCCGCCCTTGGGCGAGCGAGGGATGCTCCCTGAGCCCGAACAGCTCCTGAACCCGCAGCGCGATCGTCGGCCCGCCCTCGGCCTCGTAGTCGATCGGCGCCGCCGTGCCGGTCGGGGCTCGAAAATGGGTCGGCGCCTCCTCGTCGAGCCGACGCTGGAGATCCCACGGCAGCAGGGCGCCGAGCGCGCTGGCGAGATCGTCCGCCCCGAGTTCGTCGAGCCGGATCTTGCCCGCGACGTAAGGCGTGAGCCAGCCGGGGTCGGCGGCGAGCGCCTCGTCCGAGAGGTCCGGCCACGGCTCGCCTTCCGCCCGGCGCAGGAACGTCACCCGGTCGCGCCATTGCTTCAAGCGCGCAGTCCACGGCAGGCGCGCGACCCCGAGCGCAAGGACGCTGCGGGCGAGCGCAAGCGCGGCAATTTCGTCGGTCGGGACGGCGAGCGGCTGCTCGGCGAGAATGAGCGCGCCGAGCCGGCGCCGCCGGCGCAAGCGCAGCGACGCCGAAGCGGGGTCGAAGGCAAGCTCGTCGGCCGTCTCGATCGAGGCGTCGGCGATCCGCTCGATCTCGGCCAGCGACAGCGGCGCGACGAGCAGGATGCGCGCCGAAGCCGCGCGCCCGGCGATCTCTCCGATCGCCAGGAAAGCCTCGCCCGCGAGCGGATCATGCGCCTCGAGCGCGGCCGCACGTCCATTGGCCATCAGGTACTCGCCTCTTCTGCCGCGCGCCATCGCGATGCGGTCGGGATAGGCGGACGCGAGAAGGGCGCCCACTCCCCCCTCTCCCCTTGCGGGAGAGGGGTTAGGGGTGAGGGGCCTGCCCCTGGGAGCGTCTTCCCACGCGAACTCGGACCCCTCATCCGGCCGGCTTCGCCGGCCACCTTCTCCCGCAAGGGGAGAAGGGAACGCGGCCTCGGCCGCCCGCGCAGCCAGTCCGCGCGCGAGCCTCCGCGCATCCTCGGCGCGCTCAGAGCGATCGCGGGCGAAGGCTTCAAGCCGGGCGCCCAGATCGACCGAATCGTCGCCAAGCCCGCGCTCGGTCAAGACCACCGCGACCTCGCTCGCTCGTTCCGCATCGCCGGTACGCGCAGCGTCCACCACCATCCGCGCCAGCCGCGGCGGCAGCGCAAGGCGGGAGATGGCGCGGCCCTCGTCGGTGATCCGGCCCGCCGCGTCGAGCGCGCCGATCGCGGACAAAAGCGCGCGCGCTTCGGCGAGAGCGGCGCGCGGCGGCGGATCGAGGAAGCGGAGCGACGCCGGATCGGCGACGCCCCACAGCGCGCAGTCGAGCAAGAGCCCGGAAAGATCCGCGGCCAGAATCTCAGGCGCGGCGTAGGGCTGGAGTCCGCCGGTCGCCGCCTCCTGCCACAGCCGATAGCAGACGCCGGGCTCGATCCGGCCGGCGCGCCCGCGCCGCTGGTCGGCGTTTGCCCGGCTGACCCGGATCGTCTCGAGACGGGTGAGCCCGACGTCCGGCTCGTAGACCGGAACCCGCATGAGCCCTGAATCGATGACCACGCGCACGCCTTCGATGGTGAGCGAGGTCTCGGCGATCGACGTCGCCAGCACGATCTTGCGCCGCCCCGGCTTTGGGGCGGCGATCGCCAGGGCCTGCGCGCGCGAGTCGAGCGCGCCGTAGAGCGGCGCGATGTCGACGTCGGCCCGCCTGACGCGCGCCGCGAGCATTTCCGCCACCCGGCGGATTTCCCCCATGCCCGGCAGGAAGACGAGGATCGAGCCGCTGTCGGAAGCGAGCGCGTCAAGCGTCGCCCGCGCGACCTCGTCCTCGATGCGCGCCCTTGGATCGCGCCCGACATAGCGCGTCTCGACCGGATAGGCGCGGCCTTGCGCTTCGATCAGCGGCGCTTCGCCAAGGAGGGAGCGGACGCGGGCGCCGTCCAGCGTCGCCGACATGACCAGCAGCCTCAAGTCCTCGCGCAGCGCGCCCTGCGCGTCGAGCGCGAAGGCGAGGCCGAGGTCGGCGTCGAGCGAGCGCTCGTGGAACTCGTCGAACAGCACCCCGGCGACGCCGTCGAGCGCCGGGTCGTCGAGGATCATCCGGGCGAACACGCCCTCGGTGACCACCTCGATCCGGGTGCGCTTCGAGACCAGGCTTTGCAGCCGCACGCGCAGGCCGATCGTCTCGCCGACCTTCTCGCCCAAGGTCGCCGCCATCCGCTGCGCGGCGGCGCGGGCGGCGAGACGACGCGGCTCGAGCAGGATGAGCCGCTTGTCCTTCGCCCAATGCTCGTCGAGCAGCGCGAGCGGCGCCCACGTCGTCTTGCCGGCGCCCGGCGGCGCGACCAGCACGGCGCTCGGATGCGCGCCGAGCGCCGCCCGCAGAGCAGGAAGCGCCTCGTCGATCGGGAGGCGCATCGCGTGATCTGTCATCGGCTCCTCAACGCCGACCAGATCGGCCGGCTCCGATGCAAATCACGTATCAAAATCCGCGAAAACAGGCGAAAGCCGACGAAAACGAAAACGCCGTTTTTTCCTTTCTTTTATTTCTCGGAATCGGGACTTTTCAAAGGGTTGCGCCCGATTCAAATGCTTTTTTCTCCTCTCGCGTTCGCGCCGCCCGACCTGCCGATCGGCCCTTGCGGGATCTCTCTCCACCGTTTCCCGAGTATGGCGCGGTTTTCTGTTTTTGTCAAGAATATTCGTGCGCGGCGCTTTTTCAGATGGACGGCGATTGGATGTTGATTCCGCCCGGCACAAGGGTCGGCCGAATGCAGAACGCCGGGCGCGCAGCCCGGGGTCAAATGCTCATCCCGTCGCTGGGGGAAAGCGGTCGCGGGTGAGGGCGAACAGATTTACGCCCCAATTGGGTCGCCGTCTGCAGCGTCGCGAGGTCGAGTCTCACGCCTCGATGTGCATCACGCGACGCTGCGGGACCGCCCCTGCCAGTAAGGCGCGCGCAGCGCCTTCCGGTCGACCTTGCCGAGCCCGGTGACCGCGATCGCTTCGACGAACTCGATCGTTTTCGGCGCCCACGGACCGCCCCGCTTGGCCTTCACATGGACATGCAACGTCTCGAAATCGGCTGTCGCGCCGCTCTTCAAGACGACGAAGGCTTTCACCGCCTCTCCCCATTTGTCGTCCGGCACGCCGATGACCGCCGCCGAGCCGACGGCCGGATGAGACATCAGGGCGTCCTCGACCTCACGGGGATAGATGTTGAACCCGCCCGAGATGATCATGTCCTTGAGCCGATCGACGATGTAATAGTAGCCGTCCTCGTCCCTGACCGCGATGTCGCCGGTGTGCAGCCAGCCGCCGCGGAAGGCCTCCTGGGTGGCGCCGGGGCGTTTCCAGTAGCCGTTCATCACCAGCGCGCCCCGCACGCAGATCTCGCCTGACTGGCCGGGTTCAACTTCGTTCATGTCGAGGTCGAACAATTTCACCTCGACCAGCGGATTGGGCCGCCCGCACGAGCCGAGGCGCTTCGGATGCGCCGGATCGTGGTCGACTTTCCTCAGCGTCGTGATGCATTGCGGCGCCTCGGTCTGGCCGTAGAACTGCAGGAAGACGTCGCCGAAGATCTTCATGCCCTCGAGCAGCCGGTCGGGCGACATCGGCGCCGCGCCGTAAATGATCAGCCGCAACGAGGCGAGGTCGTGCCTCGCCCGCACGTCCTTAGCGTCGATCAGCGCATAGATCATCGTCGGCACCAGCATGACCGCGTTGATCTTCTCTTCCGCAATGGTCCGGCAGTAGGTCTCAAGATCGAAGCCCGGCAGCACGCGCACAAACCCGCCGCGCATCAGGGTCGGGAAAATGTTGACGCCGCCCGCATGGGTGATCGGCGTCGCCGCCAGATAGCGGATGTCCTGCGGCCACTCCCAGTCAGCGAAGATGATCGCGGTCATGTTGAGAACGCAGCGGTGGGCGATCATGACGCCCTTCGAGCGCGCGGTGGTGCCGCCGGTGTAGGCGAGCCAGCAGATCGCATCCGCCTCGCCCTCGTCCGTGAGCGCCGCCGCCTCCGAGGACTGCAGGTCGGCGACGAGGTCACGCGCTCCCTCCGCCGGCCCGAACGACAGGAGATGCCTGAGCCGCGGAACCCGGCTCTTGATCGCGTGGCCGCGCTGGCCGAACGGCGCTCCCTCGACGATCAGTGCGTCGATCTCTGCGTCCTCGACGATGAAAGTGTGGTCGTCTTCCGCCGCGAGCGGATGCAAGGGCGTGTATCTGAGCCCCATCACCGCCGCGGCGGTGACGACCGCCCAGGTCTCGACGCGGTTGGTCGCCAGCAGCGACACCGCATCGCCCTTCTTGAGACCGAGCGTTCGGAACACGGCGACGACACGGCCGGCCGCTTGGCCGAGCTCGCGATAGGTCCAGCGGGTCTTGTTGTCAGCGATCGCTGGCCGATCGGCGTAGCGCTCGATCGCCGTGATCAGCATCGCGCCGACCGTGCCGCCTTCGTGCAGCGGTCCCATGAGATCCTCCCGGGTCTTTTCCGGGGAGCTTAGCCGAGGCTCGCGCGGCGGGAAACGCATTCCGGCCGGGCGCAGCGAACGAAAAGCGGCGGGCCGCCGTTGCGGAGGCCCGCCGTCGCGTTCCGAACAGGCCCTCGGCGCTTACGCCCCGGTCTGCGTCGCCGTCTGCAGCGTCGCGAGGTCGAGCCTGACCCCTGGCCCCATGGTCGAGGAGACGGCGGCGCGCAGCAGGTAGTGGCCCTTGGCGCCGGCCGGCTTGGCCTTGTTCACCGCCTCGACGAAGGCCTTGATGTTTTCGGCCAGCTTCTCCTCGCCGAACGAGGCCTTGCCGACCGAGCCCTGCACGATGCCGGCCTTCTCGGCCCGGAACTCGACCGCACCGCCCTTCGACGCCGCGACCGCCGCCTTCACGTCCATCGTCACCGTGCCGACCTTCGGGTTCGGCATCAGCCCGCGGGGACCGAGCACCTTTCCGAGCCGCCCGACGAGCGGCATCATGTCGGGGGTGGCGATGCAGCGGTCGAAGTTGATCTCGCCGCCCTGGACCTGCGTCACCAGATCCTCCGCTCCGACGACGTCAGCGCCGGCGGCCCGCGCCTCGTCGGCCTTGGCGCCGCGCGCGAACACCGCGACCCTGAGCGTGCGCCCGGTGCCATTCGGCAGGTTGACCACGCCGCGGACCATCTGGTCGGCGTGCTTCGGATCGACGCCGAGGTTGAGCGCGAGCTCGACCGTCTCGTCGAACTTTGCCGAGGCGTTGGACTTGACCAGCTTCACCGCCTCTTCGAGCTTGTAGAGCTTGGTCCGCTCGACGCTCTCGCGCGCCTTGACCACTCGCTTGCCGTGATGAGCCATCGCCTTACTCCACCACCTGCAGGCCCATCGAACGGGCCGAGCCTTCGATCATCTTCATCGCCGCTTCGACCGTGTCGCAGTTGAGATCGACGATCTTCGCTTGCGCGATTTCGCGCACCTGCGCTCTTGTCACCTTGCCGACGAAGCCGCGGCCCGGCGTCTTGGCGCCGGAGGCCGGCTTCTTGCCGAGCTTGAGGTTGGCCGCCTTCTTGAGGAAGAAGGTCACCGGCGGCTGGCGCATCTCGAAGGTGAACGAGCGGTCCTGATAGGCGGTGATGACGACCGGAATCGGCGCGCCCTTCTCCAATTGCGCGGTGCGCGCATTGAAGGCCTTGCAGAACTCCATGATGTTCAAGCCGCGCTGGCCGAGCGCGGGACCGATCGGCGGCGACGGATTGGCCGCCCCGGCCGGCACCTGCAGTTTGATATACCCGACGATTTTCTTCGCCATGAGGCTGCTCCATGCGGTGGGCGCGCCTGACGTCGGTTCCGACCTCTTCCGTCATTGCGAGGAGCGTAGCGACGAAGCAATCTAGGGTTCGCGGGGCTCTGCCCTACGTTCCCCTCGATTGCTTCGCTTGCGCTCGCAATGACGGCTCAGGAGCGTCGAGAGCCGCTTGGCAGCTGCGCCAGGTTGCAGTTTCGTGGTCCGAACGTTTTAGCCCCGGCTGGCTGACCCGGGCGTTCTCCCACGCGTGAAGGGCGCGCTGCTAGCACCTTTGCCGGCGCGAAGCAACCTCGCGCTCGCGGCAAATCGGCTCGCTCCAGCGCCATTCGCTCAGCGCCTTGCCATTTCGCGGGATTCGCCGCTCAATACCGGAACCGGGCGACTCGGCTTGGGGCGTCCAAAAAGGCTGGTCCCTCTGGGGAAGCTCCCGTGTCGGCGTCATTGCTCGGATATCTTCGCGAGCGGCGCCGGCCGGGCGGGAGGAGCGGATGCTGGTCCGCAGCGTGGGCGGCTCCATGATGATCCTCTTGGCCGGCTCTACGGCGCTCGCCGCTGACGCGTCATCCGGAGATGCGTCGGCGCCGGTCCTGTCGGCCGAGGCCGCTCCGTCGAGCGGCCTTGCGCTCCCATTCCTCTCGGCGCTGCCGCCGGATTATTTCGCGACCACGCCGCATCTTCTCGGCGAATGGCCCGCGATCCGCTCGAAGCTCAGCGATCTCGGTATCCAGGTCTCGATCACCGGCGTCGACGAGGCGGTTATGAACCTGTCCGGCGGCGTACGGCAGAACGCCCAGGAGGCCGGGCAGGTCGCCTTGCAGGCGTCCTTCGACCTGCAAAAAAACCTGGGCCTGACCGGCGCCCGCATCCTCATGACCCTGGTCAGCCGCTGGGGCCGCGACGCCGCCACGGACGCCGGCATCCCCGCGCTGCAGCTGCTCAACGAAGTCTATGGGCGCGGCAATATTCTCCGGTTGGAGCAACTGGCCTGGGATCAAAAGCTGTTCGACGATCGGATCGAGTTCACGGTCGGCCGCCTGGCCTTCGGCGACGAGGTTTTCAGCTTCCCCTGCGATTTCATCAATCTGACCTTCTGCCCCGGGCAGGCCGGCAACGTCGTCGGCGACTACATCTACAACTGGCCGGTCAGCCAGTGGGCCGCCGTCGGGCAACTGAATTTCGGCTCGCAGGGCTATGTGAAGGCCGGAATTTTCGATGCGAATCCGGCTTATCTCAACACGACGCCCAACCCCGCCCTTTGGCCAACCGCGCCCGGCGACTCCCAGGGCGTCATTGTTCCCGCCGAAGTCGCCTGGACGCCGAAATTCGGCGCGCTTCAGGGGAGCTACCAGTTTGGAGGATGGTGGAACAACAGCGCAGCGCCGAATGTCGCGACCAGCATCAATGGCGAGCCAATCCTGGTTTCAGGATTGCCCGGGCTTCCCGGCCACGGACGCTACGGTTTCTCCACCGTGTTGCAGCAGCGGCTGACCTATGACCCCGCGAACGCGGACCCGAACAACGGCTTGAACGCCTTCGTCCTCGCCACTTATGCGGATCGCCGCACATCCATGCTGGACTACCAGGTCTTCTGGGGGGTGGTGCAATATGGCCTCGGTCCCTGGAGGCCGAAGGACGGGTTCGGGGTCGCCGTCGGCACGACGCATGTCAATCCGAACGTCGCCAATGCGCAGATCGAAGCGAACGCCTTGGGCGTCGGCCCGGGCTATGTGCAGCGCAACGAATACGCAGCGGAAGCCTGGTATGGATGGCAGACGGCGCCCTGGCTGAATCTGAAGCTCGACGCGCAATACGTGATCTGTCCGGGCGGCTATACGACGCCGACCAATCGCAACGCGTTTGTGCTGGGCGTGAGGACGACGATCGATTTCTGGTAGCTGGCTGAAGGCCGGGCTCAGATGAAGGTTCAGGCCGAATAGGGAGGTGGGATCGTGGCCGATACCAACCAGCGCATCGCGGCCGGCAGCGCCCAAGGCGGTCCGCCAGGCGCCTTCCCCGATCCGGTCCCCGAGCGCCTTCCGTTCGCCCGCGCCGCGAGCGTCCTCGCGGTCATCGTGCTGGCCGGCGCTCTGTTCGGCTACGATCAGGGCGTCATTTCGGGCGCGCTGCTTGGCGTCCGGAAGGCGTTTGCGGTCGGCGCGACCGCGCTCGAGATCGTGACCAGTTGGGTTACGCTTGGCGCGATGTTCGGATCGCTCGGCGGCGGCTATGTCGCCGACCATTTCGGCCGCAAGCGCGCGCTGCTCGCCGCAGCGGCGCTGTTTGTCATCGGCGCCGCGATTGAGGCGCTGGCGCCGAACGTCCCGGTTCTCGTTTTCGGCAGGCTCGTCGCTGGCTTCGGCGTTGGCGTCGCGGCGGTCGCGGCCCCGCTTTATGCGGCGGAACTCGCGCCGACCACGCAGCGGGGTCGGTTCGTCTCGTCCTATCAACTCGCGATTACGCTCGGCATATTTCTCGCCTACCTCGTGGACCAAGCGCTCGCCGGAGCGAGCGGCTGGCGCGCCATGTTCGCGATCTCGGCGGTCGCCGGTATTCTTCTAGCGCTCGCCGTCCTGACCGCGCTTGAATCGCCGCGCTGGCTGGTCAAGACCGGCCGTCCCGACAACGCCCGCCGCAACCTCGTCGCGCTGGGGGCCGAGAACGACGCCGATGCGCGGCTCGCCGCGATCAAGGCCGCGTTGCGCGCCGAGCACGAAACGGCGTCGTGGTCGGACGTGTTCGCGCCGCGCTGGCGAAGGCCGCTCATGATCGGCCTCGGGCTGGCGGTGCTGCAGCAGATCACCGGGATCAACGCTATCATCTACTATTCCGACAGCATCTTCGCCGCCGCCGGCTTCACCACGCCCGCGGCTCAGACGGCGGCCACCACCTGGGCGATCGGCGCCGTCAACGTGCTCTCGACCTTCATCGCCATCGCCTTCATCGACCGCCTCGGCCGCCGCCCGCTGCTGATCGCCGGCCTCATCGGCATGGCGCTCAGCCTCGCCGCCGTCGGCTTCGCATTCGAGCAGTCGGGAAAGATCGGAGGTGGGGCAGGCGTGGTCACGCTTGTCGCCCTGGTCGTATTCATCATCTCGTTCGCGTTCTCGCTCGGCCCGGTCACCTGGACGATGATCAACGAGATCTATCCCGGCGAAGTGCGTGGCCGGGCGGTGGCGGTGGCGACCGCGGTCAACTGGGGCGCGGCGTTCCTGGTCAGCGGGTTCTTCCTAACGGTCGTCGATGCGATCGGCCAGGCCTACACCTTCTGGCTGTTCGCGGCCTTCTGCGTTCTGGGTCTCATCTGGGTCTACGTCGGCGTGCCGGAAACGCGGCATCGCTCGCTCGAGGAGATCCAGGCGTCGTGGCGCGCCGGGGCGTAGCCGCGAATTGCGCAGCGGGAGTTTAGCCCAAGCGCATGACCCGTTAAGACGGCGCCGTTGCGACCCCAGGATCTCCGGATTGCTTCGTCGCCATAGTCGGCCAAAAGGCGGGCGTCTTTCGACGCCCTATGTTCCCTCGCAAATACGTTTTCGGCTCACATCGCCATCGCGTCCTTGGTGCACTTCTTGACGAACGAGGTCATCGCCGCGCCGTGCAGGTTCTTGTCCTTGGCCTGCCCTTCGCACGAGGTCCGCTCGCACTTGGTCATGAAGCTGGTCTTGGCCGCGCCAGCCAGCTTCTTGTCCATCGCCTCGGTCATGCAGGCGTCGTCGGCCAAGGCCAGCGTCGGTCCGCCGACGATGGCGAAAGCGAGCGCGGCAAGCGCGAAAGTCTTGATCATGGCGTCTTTTCTCCCGAATCGGGCCGCCCCTTTGCGGCCTCTTTCCAACCATAAGGGCGTGGGGGCGCGCTGGCGAGAGGGCGCGGCGCTGCGGCCTTGGAGCCGCCCTCGTCCGATCCGCCGGCGCCCCGCTCGTATCAATCTTCGGCGAAATGTTGCAAAAGGCCGGTGGAACCCTGCCTGAACCCAAGGCGATCGATGAGGCGGTTGATTAACTGGCTGCTGTTTCTGCTCGCCCTCGCGCTGGGCGCGGTCTGCGCGGCCGCCGAGCTCGGACGCATCCATACGCCCGTTCCCCCGCTCGTTCCCGGCGCGCTGGCGGCCCTGTTCGCCCTCATCCTTATCATTCGCGTGCTGCCGCTCGGAGCGCGCAGGCCGGTGGTGTTCGTGGTCGCGCTCGCGCTGCTCGCCGCGGCGACCGGAGGGCTCGCCTATTTCCAGTTCGTCATCAAGCCCGAGATGGTGAAGGGCTTCATGGCGGCCGCATTCGCGCTGAAGGCGACCACGGTGACCGCCGAGGCGGCGAGGGTCGAACAATGGCCGCCCGAACTGACTGCGATCGGGACCCTGCGCGCCTATCAGGGCGTCGTCATCGCGCCGCAGACGGCCGGGGTGGTGACGGCCAAACACTTCGAGTCGGGCGACGATGTCGAAGAGGGCGCGCTGCTGATCAACATAGACGATTCGGTGGAGCAGGCCGACCTCGCCAACGGGCTGGCGCAACTGAAGAACGCCGATGCGACGCTGGCGCGGCAAAAGACCCTCGTCACCCAGGGCAACACGCCCCAGTCCACGGTCGACACGGCGCTCGCGACCCGCGACTCGGCGGCCGCGACGGTCGAGCACACCCGCGCCATCATCGCCCAGAAGGCGATCAGGGCGCCCTTTTCCGGCCGGCTCGGCCTGCGCAACGTCGACATCGGTCAGTATGTCGCGGTCGGCACGGCGCTGGTGACGCTGCAGCGGCTCGACCCGATCTACGCCGACTTTCCGGTCCCCGAAGAAGCACTGAGCTCGCTCGCCGTCGGCCAGGCGGTCAGGATGACGGTCGACGCCTTCCCCGGCCGTAGCTTCGAAGGCAAGATCGAGGCGGTCGACGCCCGCGTCAGCGCCGACTCGCGCAACGTCACGGCGCGCGCCGTGTTCGCCAATCCCGACCGCAAGCTTCTGCCCGGCATGTTCGCCAATCTGACGGTCACCACCGGCGCGCCCAAGACCACGCTCACGCTGCCGCGCACCGCGATCGTCTATTCGCTCTATGGCGACAATGTCTTCGTCGTCACCGCCGCGCCGCATGCGCGCGAGCAGGGCGGCGTCGCCGACAGCGGGGCGAGCGGCCGAATCGTCGAGCGGCGCTTTGTGCGCGTCGGCGCCGCCAAGGGCGAGCGGATCGCGATCCAGGACGGCGTGAAAGCGGGCGAGCTCGTGGTGACCGCCGGCCAGATCAAGCTGCAAGCGGACAGCCCGGTCGCGCTCGACGAAACCGCCGCGCTGCCGGCGCCCAAGGAAACGCCCCGCCCGTGACGAAGCGCCGATGAACGCCTTCACCGATCTCTTCATCCGCCGGCCGGTGCTGGCGAGCGTAGTCAGCCTGCTCATCCTGCTGATCGGCGGGATGGCGGCGTTCAGGTTGCAGGTCAGGCAGTTCCCCGCCACCTCCAACACCACGATCACCATCACCACGACCTACCCCGGCGCGGCGGCCGACGTCATCAAGGGGTTTATCACCACTCCGATCGAGCAGGCTGTGGCCAGCGCGGAGGGCATCGACACGCTCGTCTCGACCTCGCAGCAGAACGCCTCGACCATCACTCTCAATCTGCGTCTCGACGCCAACCCGGACCGGGCGATGGCCGACACGCTCTCCAAGGTCAACCAGGTGCGCGGGCTCCTGCCTCGCGACGCCAATGACCCGGTGGTGGTCAAGCAGACCGGACAGGGCTATGCGCTGATGTACCTCTCGTTCAATTCGGACGTGATGTCGCCCTCCCAGATCACCGACTATCTGACCCGCGTCGTCCAGCCGCGCCTCCAGACGGTCGACGGGGTGGCCAACGCCCAGATCCTCGGCGGCCAGACCTTCGCTATGCGCATCTGGCTCGATCCAACCCGGATGGCCTCGCTCGGGGTCACCGCGAACGACGTGCGCGCGGCGCTCAACGCCAACAACTTCACCACCGCCGCGGGCGAAGTCAAAAGCGACTACACCCAGATCAGCGTCAACGCGCTGACCTCCCTCGACAGCGCCAAGGCGTTCGGACAGCTCGTCATCGCCGCCCACGGCGACGCGCTGGTGCGCCTCGGCGATGTGGCCAAGATCGAGCTCGGGCCGCAGGGGGTCGACGCGTCGTCGGTGTTCGACGGCCTCAAGGCCGTGTTCGTCGGCATCTACGGCACGCCCGAAGCCAATCCGCTGACCGTGATCGACGGCGTTCGCGCCATCATGCCGAGCATCCAGACGCAGTTGCCGGCCGGCTTGCGGGCGACCATCGCCTACGATTCGACCACCTTCATTCGCGCCTCGATCTACGAAGTCGCCAAGACGCTGATCGAGGCGGCGGCGATCGTGATCGTGGTGATCTTCCTCTTCCTCGGCAACATTCGTTCGACCTTCATTCCGATCGTCACTATTCCGCTGTCGCTGATCGGCGTGATGATCGCGCTACTCGCGCTCGGCTACTCGATCAATTTGCTCACCTTGCTCGCGCTCGTGCTCGGCATCGGTCTCGTGGTCGACGACGCAATCGTCGTGGTCGAGAACATTCACCGCCACATAGAAGAGGGAATGACGCCGTTCGACGCGGCGATCCGCGGCGCGCACGAGATCGCGCTGCCGATCATCGCCATGACCATCACGCTTGCGGCGGTCTATGCGCCGATCGGATTCGTCACCGGCGTGACCGGGGTGCTGTTTAGAGAATTCGCCTTCACGCTGGCCGGCGCCGTCATCGTCTCCGGCTTCATCGCGCTGACGCTGTCGCCGATGATGTGCTCGAAGCTTCTCCGCCGTGAAAAGAGCGAGACCTGGTTCGCGCGAGTGCTCGACCGGTCGTTTCTCGCGCTGCGCCGCGCCTACAAGCGCCGGCTGCACTCTACCCTCAACTTCCGCGCCCTCACGCTGCTCATCCTGGCCGGCGTGCTGGCGCTGACGGCCGTCATGTACATGACAACCCCGCGCGAGCTCGCGCCCGAGGAGGACCAGGGCGTGCTGCTGTCGCTGGTCAAGGCGCCGCAGGTCGCCAACCTCGACTACACCGAGCGGGCGACGTCGCGGCTCCATGCC
>Ga0335076_10000674_pt1 | contig 31769 bp, 29 predicted proteins | sample Lox_Sample_25_FD_206717 | JGI IMG/M metagenome (GOLD analysis project Ga0335076, IMG submission 206717) | Soil microbial communities from Loxahatchee National Wildlife Refuge, Florida, United States - Lox_Sample_2.5 | ecosystem: Environmental > Terrestrial > Soil > Wetlands | place: USA...
CCGCACCCACCCTCGTGCATCAGAAAACGAATGCCATCGACGTTCTCAAACACGCGGCTGCCCGCGGGCACGGAGCCTGAGCCCGCAAGATTGTGGTCCGCGATCTCTTCCGTTTTGCCCTGCCGATATAACTGTGCCAGTTCCGCGACTTGCCGCCGGTAAGTCTGCGGCGCCGCGAAACCCAACTCCTCTTCGAAGGCCTGCTTGAGAACCTGGATGTTCTTGTTTTCGCAAAATACCAGCGGCACTACGAGCCAGTAATTCCGCGTGCCCACCTGCCCATCCGACCGGTGGTATCCCTGGAACGCTCGCTGCTCCCAGCGCGAAACGTTCGGAGGCGACCAGTGGTATTCGCCCGACTGCTGATGAAACGGAGCTGCCTGGTGCTGAATGTTGCTCGTCGTCAGGAGTTCTCCGGCGGCGATAGGCCCTACAGCTTTGCCGACCAACACGCCGTACATGACGACCGCGTCGCCGCCCGCCAAGTTCGTTGTAGCGAACTTATGTTTGGCTGGAACGTCCGAAACAAGCGTATGGGTCTCGCCGGCAAACTCGATTCGATCCGTCGATTTCAGGTCACTGAGAGCGACAAGCACGTTGTCGCGCGGATCGAGTTGAAGGACTCGAGAGAACATAGAAAACTGGCCAGCGCCCAAAATCAGCCACAACGCTGCCAGAAGGATCAGTCATTGTAATGCACGAAATGTCAGCTTCGGCCCTCAACGCCCAGGCAGTCGCCAGAACCGCTGCACATTGCCGCCCAGCACAGCGTCCCGTGCGGCGGGCGCGTGCCTAGCAAGATAGTTCTTCACCACCTCGACCGTGCGCGCATATGACGCCGCGACCAGGCACACCGGCCAGTCGGACCCCACCATGAGCCGTTCGGCCCCGAACGCATCGAAGGCAACATCGAGATAGGGCGTCATCTGTTCCGGATTCCATCGCTGCCAATTCGCTTCTGTGACCATGCCTGAGAGCTTGCAGAACACATTCGGAAACGCTGCCAGACGCCGAATCCCGTGCGCCCAGGACGTGATCTCACCGGTCTTGATCAAAGGCTTGGCCAGGTGATCGAGAACGAACCGCTGCTGCGGAAGACGCTCAACGAACTCCGCCGCCACCGGAAGATGCCGCGCGTAAATCAGGATGTCATAGGCAAGGTCGAACTCTTCCAAGGCCGCGATGCCACGTTGAAATTCAGGCTGCATGAGAAAGCGGTCGTCCGGCTCAGCCTGCACAATATGACGGATGCCAATCAGCTTCGGATTCCTAGCGAGGGCACTCAGTTGTGAGCGCACGTCGGGGGAGCAAAGGTCAACCCAGCCAACCACTCCTAATATCGACGCATGCCGATCGGCCAGATCAAGCAGCCATCGAGTCTCTTCCAAGGTCTGGCGCGCCTGCACCGCGATCGATCCATCGAACTGGTTGCGCTCAAGTTCAGGCCGCAGATCGTCAGGCAGAAAATCACAGCGCAGAGAACGCATGGAGTCATCGATCCAGCCATATTCGTCCGGGTTATAGATCCAAAAATGCTGGTGCGCGTCGATACGCATGTGTAGAGGCAAGCAAGAAAAGATCACGCAGGCGGAACAACCGTCAGGCGGGCCCCACCACCACCTGCCGTGATTCTCCCAGTCCGTCGATTCCGAGTTCCACCACGTCGCCCGCTTGCAGGTATTTCGGAGGCTTCATGCCCAGTCCAACCCCCGCTGGTGTGCCCGTGCTGATGACGTCTCCAGGAAGCAGCGTCATGAACTGGCTGACATAAGAGACGAGCGCGGGCACATCAAAAATCATGTTGGAGGTGGAACTGTTCTGGCGAAACGCGCCATTCACCTTGAGCCACATTCGCAGGCCGCCGATGTCGCCGATCTCGTCAGGCGTCGCCAGAAATGGTCCCAGCGGAGCAAACGTGTCAGCGCTCTTCCCCTTCACCCATTGGCCACCGCGTTCCAGTTGAAAGGCTCGTTCCGAATAGTCGTTATGCAGAACATATCCGGCAACAAAATCGAGGGCCTGCTCCCGCGAAACGTACAGACATTTCCTGCTGATGACCACCGCGAGTTCGACTTCCCAGTCCACCTTGGTTGCATGGCGAGGCATGACAAGCGCATCGTTGGGACCACACAGCGAAGTCGTAGATTTGAAGAACAGGACAGGCTCGCCCGGCAACTCCATCTTCGCTTCCGTCGCATGATCGCGGAAGTTGAGCCCGATGCAGACAATCTTGGTTGGCCGGCAGATCGGCGGCCCCAGTCGGACAGAAGAAGAGACACGCGGCGCCGACGCCGCGTTTGCGTCGATCCATCGGCGCAGCCCGTTCAGGCCGTCGCCCGCGAAGAAGGCTTCGCCATAGTCGGAGCCGAATGCTGACGCGTCAATACATGTGCCATCCCCAAGCAGGACGCCCGGTTTTTCTTTCTCAGCTTCTCCGAATCGAATCAGCTTCATGCGGTCGCGCTCCCGTTCGCAACGCGACCGAAGATGCGGACGAGTACCCTCTCAGGTTGCGCTATGGTAACACCGCGAAGCCATTGCTAGTGAATGGCCGGTCTCAAGACGGCAGTATTGCGCTCATCGCCGTTGATGCGACGATAAAACGTTTTCAGTTCCTCCATCTTGCTCAGCGGCACACTAAGCTCTTTGATCTCGAATGTGCGCGTGTACCTTAGGACATTGCCCTTCGCTTCGGTCTTGCTGTGATAGCTGGCAAAGCTGTAATTCAGATCCATCCCAGGGGGCAGATCATCGACTTCGTATCCTGGCGGCAAGGCAATCTCGAACGTGTCGGTGTCGAGGGTGGGGCCATCGAACTCCAAAGGGAACTGCCGTGGCTCCTTGGTTTCGAGCACGCCGCTCGACTTTGTTCCCACTACGCGCGGCCGGACCAGCAACAGGTTCCCGGCGGGTTTGGCGTATCCTGGAGCAACGATCGAATAGCGATACTCAAATGGCAGAGATGTTTCCTGGGAATTGCCCACCGTGGCTTTGGTGATCTGGAAGATCGACAGGGAGTGAGACAGCAGCGTCTCGATGGGTTTGACTTTGTCGGCGTCTTTGGTGGAAGAGCGAAGGGCCTCGCGTTGCTCCGCTGCACGGTCTCCGATGCGCACTTCGTCGAAATCGCCGACAAGCGCGCCTTCCGGCGTGAGCGTCAGCTTGGCGGTACGCTGAATGCTGTTCATGTTGGCAGGCTGTTTGGGGAGCTGCACGAGCTCTCCGCCCTCAGGTCCGACCAGCAGTCCATAGTTCGCCTGCAGGTAGCCACCGATTTCTCCGAAAGGCGTCAGTTCGTTGGTAGGATCGAAAAAAAGCAGACGGCCCAGCTTGGCATGCTCGATGGTTGCGTAGAACGATGGGTCGCTTACTCCCGCAGGCAGTTTGATGGCCAGGATGGCGTGATCGAACGCGCCCATGTGCGCCTGGACTTCAGGAGTCACTGATCCACGCTCGGTATTAATCACGACAAAGTAGGAATCAATGCCGATTTCATGGAGCATGGCGCTCATCAGTGTCGCTTTGTCTTTGCAATCCCCGTAGCGGTGCTCGAAAACCTCCGGTGCGGAATGCGGTTGCCAGCCCCCGATGCCGAGTTCGATCGCGACGTAGCGGATATCACGCTGGGCAAACCGGGCAAGCTCACGCATCTTGTCGGCAACCGTGGCTGCGTTGGCGGTCAGGGCGGCCACCTTCTGCTTGATGGCGGGCGAGGAGTCGGCTCGTCCACGGGTCAGGTCGTTGTACCAAATACCCATCTGGCGCCAGTCGCCAAATGACTTACCAGGCACGGCTCCGCCCGCTGGAAAGTAGGTGACCACCATCTGGCCGGCCACTCCGCTCCACGGCGGCATTCCCTCTTCGCTGCGGATCGCCTTAACGTCAGTGAGCGACCACTGCCACTGATTGCCAGCCTGAGTGGGCTTCACTTCCGCGGCGTTAAGGAAGGTGGCCTTATATTCCCATCCCGAGGGCAATTGAAGCGTGTAGTGGGACTCACGTACGGGAACGCCCGCCTGAAAGTGCCACAGGTCCTGCAGTGCGTAAGGCTGCTCTTCGCGATCGTACTCGTATCCAATAACGTTGCCGGGATCGGAGGCTGGAATCTGCAGCACCTTGGCGCGGACATCGGAGACCAGTTCCGCGCCCGCAACCTTGGGCAGCGAGACCTCAGCTCCGTCCTTGTCTTTGACTTCGTAGTCCTTGCCTTGAGCGGGAATGCACCAGCCATGAAAATTGCCGATTTTGGTACGGGCGTCAAAGGGAACAACGACAAAGCCCAACTCGCGGCCATCGGGGCGCAGAATCTTGTACGCTCTGCGCACCGTAGTGCGAACCTTGTCAGGGGAAATGACATTCACGTTCTCATCGGCGTAGAGGAGAATCGCTTCCGTCTTGTCATCGTGGGCAGGAAGCGGAGCGCTGACAACCGCGTGCATCCACCCCGGGGCATCGCCTGCGATAGCGCACGGAGGGCAGGCGAGCACGCAACCGGCGATGATTCCAGTGATCAAAACCAGGCTCTGCGAACTAACTCGACGGCTGTAAAACGATCTGCTGTTCATCTCCGGTCCTCACGATTTGAAAGAACTGGCGCAAAATACTGTATTTATCCGGCGGGAGCCACATCAAATCCACTCGCAGCGTTCGACTGAGGTGCAACGTACCGTTGCTGTTCTCGGATTTCACGGCGTAGACCGCCGCCTGGGCGTCACGAATCAGCGGAGCGGGCATGCTGCCGATTGTCCAGCCCTGGGGCAAGTGAACGGTAATGTCGTCAGCCTTCAAATAGGGATGGTGAAAATAGAGCGGGTGGACCCGGTCGGCATGCTCAAAGACGTGTTTTTCCGAGTTGCCGAAAAGTCCCACGGGAAAAAGAGCACGGCGGCCGGCGCCTGCGACCCATCCCGGGATCTTGAGGTGATACTCGGCGACGAGGGTCGGGCTCGGCGTGTTCCAGTCGGGTTTGTTGGTCAGCTCGACGGTGACGCCGACCGGAACCGCCTCCTTAACCATGTCCTCGAGAACCGTTTTGCGCGTCGTGTCGTCCTCATCACGCTCTTCCGTTCGTAGCTCCAGCGCCTCCAGGCCGCCGAACGTCATAGTGAGGTTTCCTTCGAGGTTACCGTCGTCGGAGAGAGTCAGGTCAGCCTTCCGCTCCGTCTTCGCTGAGTCGCTGACGGGCAACGATGTGGTCACCCATTGACCACCATCTTTGTCGAGAAGGAGTCCCTGGACCTGCGTCTCGTACCAGGGGAGGAGTCCGAAGGGAGCGAACTTGGCACCCGGATCGATGTACAAATCCTTGCCTCCGAGCTTGACCAGCACAACGTCGGTGTTGAGCTGGCCGCTGTCCAACAACCTGGGATCTAAGAAGTGGGAAGCGCGCGAGGCGATTTGCACGCTGAACGCATCGATGCCCGCTGCCCGGGACAGCGCAACGAACAGCCAGTTGATGTCGCGCTCACTGCCATAACCTCGCTTCCAGACATCTTCTACGTTGTTGATGTCCTTTTCCTTGGCCCGTTTCTCCTCCTGTTCCGTCTTCTCACGCTCGAACGTGGTGTTTCGGAGTTGCTCGACTCGCGCATAAATCTTCTGCAGCTTGGCTTCGGGAGTATCGCCCGGAGACACAATTTGCGTGAGGGCCTGCTCCATCGTCTTCCGCTTGTTGGTGAAATCGTCGAATACGGAATACAAGCTTCTTCCGTACTTCTTCCAGAACCTGGTCTGGTCAGTCTCCAGGCTGTCGGAGGAGTAAGTGAATTCCACGCGGTATTTCAGCGTTTCCTCTGGCGGCATGAAATCCTCCACCAGGAAGGCGGGAACATTCTGCGTGTCCAGGCGAATCACCGACCCCTCTTTTGTGGGCGGCTTGCTGCCCTCGGGCAGACCGACAGGCCAGCTCCAGCGCATCGAGAATTCACTGCTGGGCTTGAGGGAGAACTTCGCGTTCTTCGTAAAGAGTTCCTCGCTGATAATCCAACGCGAGTCGTAGACGTAACCGGAGTTCATATCGACTTCATACGAGTACTCAATGATCGTTCCCACTCGCACATCGGGCAGGGTAAAAGTCTTGGCCAGATACTTGAGACCCTTCGCCTTAACCACGGTTTTCTCGTAGATCTTGCCGTTGAAGTCTGCGGTCGTCCCGTCGGACTGCATGGTTCGCGCTTTGATGCCCCGCACCTGAGCGCGATCCTTGATAAATGGAATTTCCACGTCGGCGTACTTCCGCCCTTCGTCGGTGAGCACCTTGATTCGGGCGAAATCGATTTCGCGGCCCGTGTTGTCATCCCGGTCGACCTGTCGATAAAGAAAAATTGCCGGCGCCCCCGAGGCTTTGGGCTCAGCCGTCATTTTCAAGTCGTCTGGGGATACTGGCGGCCACGCCTCACCGGCCCAGGCTGCAGGAGTCACGCCGAGCCCAAGCCATGCAAACAACACTGCGAACAATACGTTGCGATTCGGCACGAGAGTCTCCAGGCAATCGGTGTAAGAACGGAGCAGTAACGGCATCTTCCGCGTCGCAGGACGCTGCGCGGAGCAGGGGGACATCCAGAAGCGGCTGCCGAGCCAGCTCATCGCCTCCTCCGAAGTTCCAGGCCCCCTCGAACCGGAAATTCGGTTCCGATACTTAGACGCTGAGTATATCCGGCGCGGCTCCAACGTCAAGCGTGTGCATCACCCAACGGCGTGACCTCGCAGGGTTCTCCACGGTCTTGTAACATAGCCCGCCCTTGGCCTCGCCTTGGCGTCAAATACCCACCCGGACCAACTTGTTCGCCGGTGTCATGGAACCTGGCCTTGAGGGACTGGATAACGGTTTGCTGAATTGGAAATGCGGGAGTGTTATTACAGTTCGTACTTCTTCATCAAGTGCCGGAAGGAACGATAGGAGATGCCGAGTAAGTCGGCGGCCTTCACTTGGACGCCGTGGGTCTGGTTGAGCGCCGATTGTAGAAGGGTGCGCTCGATCTGGGCGACGTAGTTCTCCATGTTGACGCCATCGGGAAGCACCGAGCCAGCGGGAATCGAAAACGCCGACTCAGCGCCCGCAGCGACGCCTCGTGCTTTCGGACGCTCGGCTGGCAGGTCCACATGCAGTTCGCTGCCGCTTTCGAGAGCGACCGCGCGCTCGATCGTGTTTTCGAGCTGGCGCACGTTGCCCGGCCAGTCGTAAGTGCTCAGCAGCCGGAGCGACTCGGGCTGCATCTGATGGATGTCCTTTCCCGCCGCCGGAGAGTATTTCTTCATGAAATGGTTGGCCAGCAGCGCAATGTCCTCGCGGCGCTCGCGCAATGCGGGCACGCGGATGGGAATCACGCTCAGCCGGTAGTAGAGGTCCTCGCGAAATGTGCCGTCAGCGACTTGTTTGTCGAGATCCCGGTTGGTGGCGGCGATGACCCGAACGTCGACTGCAATTTCGCTTGTGCCACCGACCGGACGCACGGTGCGCTCCTGCAGGACGCGTAGCAATTTGACCTGCATGGGCATCGTCATCTCGCCGATTTCGTCGAGAAACAGCGTGCCCTGGTCTGCCACTTCAAAAAGCCCGCGCTTGTTCTGGTTCGCTCCGGTAAATGCACCTTTGACGTAGCCGAAGAGTTCGCTTTCGAGCAGTGTCTCGGGAAAAGCGCCGCAGTTGACGGAAACGAAGCTCTCGGCGGCGCGGGGCGAACAGGTGTGCACCGCGCGGGCTACGAGTTCCTTGCCCGTTCCGCTTTCCCCATAGACGAGGATCGTACTCTGGGTCGAGGCGACTGTGCGGATGGTCTGCTTGAGCTTCTCCAGTGCCGGGCTCACCCCGATGATGTTATCGAGCGAGTTGCGGGCGGCCGCATCGCGGCGCAGGGCGAAGTTCTGCCGGCTGAGAGAAACTTTTTCCAGGGCCCGCGTAATGCCCAGCTTGACCTCGTCGACCAGGGCCGGGCTCTTGCGAATGTAGTCTGCGGCGCCGCCCGCCTTGACCGCCTGCACGGCCGCTTCATAGTCGTCGACGGCAGTCATCAGGATCACCGCCGTTTCGGGCGAGAACTGATGAGCGCAGCGCAGAACCTCGACGCCGTCGACGTTGGGCATCTTGATATCAGTCACAATGACGTCGAACAGCGCGCTCTCGATCTTGCGTTTCGCGGCCTCGCCTCCGGTGACCGTTTCCACCTTGTGGCCTTCTCGGCGCAGGGCGATGTCGAGGAGTTCGCAGATGGAACGTTCGTCGTCACAGACGAGAATGTTACCCAAGCGTACCCCCTCCCGCCGCGGCGGCCGCGGCCGATTGTGAAGACGGCGGAGCCGCGATTGCGCCTTCCTCCATTCGGCGCAGGCGAACGACGAAGCTGGTACCTTTGCCCACTTCCGACCGCGCCCATACTTTGCCCTCGTGGGCCTGCACCACCTGGTAGACGATCGCCAGACCGAGCCCCGTTCCGCCTTCGAAACCTGACTGAAATGGCTCGAAAATCTTTTCCGTCTGCTGCGGGCTGATGCCGGGACCAGTGTCGGTGAAACTCATCTCCCAATCGGGCCCGCGCTCAATCAAAGCCGCGGTCAATGTCCCGCCGGACTTCTTCATGGCGCGCACCGCGTTTTCGCTGAAGTTCCAAAACACCTGTTTGAGCTTATCGCCGTCGGCGAGCACCCACGCTTCCGCCATGGGAACGCTGCGCACCAAGTGGATGCCGTTGTTCTCGGCGGCAAGGCGGTGCTCAAGGAGCGTGAGAGTATCCTGCAGCAGCGGAACCAGGTTGACACGCTCGAAGCGGTACTGCTTGCCGCGCGAATAGGCCAGGAAGTCGGTGATGATGTTGTTCAGGCGTTCGGATTCGCGGGTCACGATCTGCAGCAGCTTGCGCTGCTCGTCCGTGAGGGCGGGTGCGTCGGAAAGCATGCTGACCGACCCGGCGATCGAGGTCAGAGGATTGCGAATCTCGTGCGCAATCGCCGCTGCGAGGCGGCCCACGGCAGCCAGACGGTCCTGCAGGCGAACCTCGCGTTCCAGCCGTCGAATTTCCGTGAGATCGTCAAAGGTGTAAACAAAACCCAGGCCGCTTCGATCCGTGACATTGAGCGAGGAAACCGTCACTCGGAATGTCCTGCGATATCCGTTGCCGGCGGCATACCGGACCTCGGCATCGCTGCGGGCGGCGCCCACGTGCGGCAACGGATCTTGAAAGAGCTCGGTCACAGAACGCCCGCGTAACTGCGCCTCTGGTATCTCCAGCAACTGCTGGGCAGCACGATTCGCAAGCGTGATGCGCCCGTCGATGCCTGTGGTAATCACGCCTCCGCTCATCGACTGCACGATGTTTTCGTGCAGAGCCTGCAGGTTTTCGAGGGCTCCGCTCGCATCCTTGAGACGCACATCAGCCTGGCGGAGCTTGGTGACCAGCGAGCCGGCCAGGTAGGCGATGGCGAAGTACGCGAACAGATTGACGAATACCACCACCTGCAACGCCCGAAGCTTGGGATGCGACGTCGAAAACGACGGGATAACCCCGTAATAGTCCAGTTCCAGAATCGCGCCGAAGAGGATAAACGCCAGGGCCGCACTCAGAAACCCCCAGGAACGCGGCAACAGCATGCAGGCCACAATGATGATGAGCGGGTAGAGAAAGTTCAGCGAACTGTCGATGCCGCCTGTCAGATGCACGATCAGGGTGACCATCGCCAGGTCGCTCAAGACCTGCAGCATGGCCTGCAAACGGCCCTCATTCCAAACCGAGACCAGCACGAGGAAGAATAGCGAAAGCACAAACCACAGCACCATCGCCGTGAGAAACGGGACGATCGGAAGTGTGCTCGGGGTGAAGCGGACGACCGCGACCTCAATGGCAAGCAGGACAGTGAGGATGAGAATGCGAACCTTCACCAGCCAGGTCAGCCAAGTCCGCTCGTCGGAGATGGAATGCATGAGTCGTCGTCCGCTCTTCGTCATTCGCTGTTCGCGAGTCTGCACGTGCGAACGGCGATCAGCGAACGACGAACAGCGCGGTGTTGTCCTAGCCTGCCAGTTTCGAGATCATCGAGAACAGCGGCATGTACAGCGAAATGACGATGCCGCCGATGGTGATGCCGAGCATGCCGATGATGGCGGGCTCGAGCATGGCCAACATGTCTTTGGTAGCCGCATCGACTTCGTCTTCATAGAAGTCGGCAATTTTCTGGAGCATCGCGTCCATGGCGCCCGTCGCTTCGCCAACGCCAATCATCTGCGTCACCATGTTGGGAAACACGCCGCATTCACGCAGCGGATCGACGATGGTGCGGCCTTCTTCGATCGCTTTGCGCACTTTCATCAGCGCTTCTTCCAACACGGCGTTGCCGGACGTGCGGGCCGTAATCGCCAGGCCTTCCAGGATAGGCACGCCGGAGGTGATCAGGGTGCCGAGCGTCCGGGTAAACCGGGCGACCGCGATCTTGCGCAACAGCAGGCCGATTATCGGCAGCTTCAGCAACATCGCGTCGAAGTAGTAGCGGCCCCGCGGATTCTTCAGGATCTGCTTCAATCCGAATACACCTGCGCCCGCTCCGACGAAGAAGAACCACCAGAAATGGCCGACGAAATTGCTGAGCCCAACCACGATCCGGGTTGGCAGCGGCAGGGCAACACCGAGGCCGACGAACAGGTTGGCGAAAATGGGCACCACCCACTTCAGCAGCGCGGCGACGATCAGCACCGCGATCGAAACGACGGCGACTGGGTAGATCAATGCCGACTTGATGGCCGAACGCAGTTTCACGGCTTTTTCGACGTACTGCGCCAGCCGCTGCAGAATGATGTCGAGAATACCGCCGGTTTCGCCGGCCTCAATCATGTTGGTGGTGAGGTCGTCGAACACCTTGGGATACTGACGCATGGCATTGGCCAGAGTCGCGCCGCCTTCGACCGTGGTGCGCACCCCCGTCAGTGTCTTCTGGAACGTGGGATTCTCCTGGTTGGCGGCGAGAATCTCCAGACACTGCACCAGCGGCAGGCCGGCATCGATCATGACCGAGAACTGCCGGAAGAAAACGGCGATGTCCTTGGTTCCGACTTTGCCGCTCCCGAAGGTGGGCAGAGAGAATTCCTTGCCCTTCTCCCGGATCGATGCGGGCGTGATGCGCTCGCGCCGCAGTACCGAGGCCAACGACTCCTTGTTGGGGGCTACGCGCTCGCCCTGAACCTTTTCGCCCGAACTGGTCTTGCCTGAAAATGTAAAAACCGGCATGGTGCTCTTCTCCTCACCGCTAGCGCTCAAATCCGCTGGATGACCAGCGCCCTACCCTGTGCCCGGATCGTGCCCTCGATCTCTATCTCTTTGTTGGCGCCGCGGCCCGTGCCATCGTCGTACCGGCCGAAGTGGGCCGGTTCAGAAGGCTGGCGCCGCGGGAAATCATTTCTTGCAGTTCGTCCTGATTGCTGGAACGGGACATCGCCATCTCGATCGTGATCTGTTTCTGGAAATAGGCGGTGGCCAGCGCCTGGTTGAACGTCTGCATGCCGAACTTTTCTTGCCCCGACTGCATGGCCGAGTAAATCTGGTGAATCTTGTCTTCGCGAATCAGGTTGCGCACGGCCGCATTGGGGATCAGAATTTCCATGCACATCGCCCGCCCCTTGTTGTCCCCGCGCGGCAGCAGGCTCTGACACATGATTCCTTCCAGCACCAGCGAAAGCTGAGCCCGAATCTGCGGCTGCTGGTGGGCGGGAAATACGTCGATAATTCGGTTGATGGTCGATGACGCCGAATTCGTGTGCAACGTCCCGAATGTAAGGTGGCCGGTTTCGGCGATTCGCAGCGCGGATTCGATCGTTTCCAGGTCGCGCATTTCGCCGATCAGCACCACGTCCGGGTCTTCGCGGAGCGCGGCCCGCAGCGCGTCGGTGAAACTCTTGGTGTCGGAATGCAGTTCGCGCTGGTTGACCACGCAGTTCTTGTTCATGTGCACGAATTCGATCGGGTCCTCGATGGTGAGGATGTGATCGTGCCGCTCCGTGTTGATCTTGTCGATCATGGCCGCCAGCGTTGTGGACTTTCCCGAACCCGTCGGCCCGGTGACCAGCACCAGCCCGCGCGGTTTGTCGCAGAGTTTGCTGACGACCGGCGGCAGGCCCAACTGGTGGAACGACTTGATTTCGAACGGAATCAGACGGAAGACGCAGGCGGTGGCGCCGCGCTGGTTGAAGACGTTGGCACGGAAGCGAGCTAGACCTTTCAAGCCGAACGAGAAGTCGAGTTCAAGGTTCTCTTCGAAGCGATGCTTCTGCGAATCGGTCATGACGCTGTAAGCCAACTGTTTGGTCTCGGCCGGCGTCAATTGCGGCAGATCGAGCGGATGCAGGTGGCCGTGCACGCGGATCTGGGGCGGAGAGTTGGTCGTGATATGGAGGTCGCTTCCCCCCATCTCCAGCATGCGCCGGAGCAAATCGCTTAATGAGAGCGCCATAGTTTCGGTTCCTTCCGCCGTTCTAGTGGATCGTTTCGCGAGCCACTTCTTCCAGGGTTGTCCAGCCTTGCGCGACTTTGATCAGCCCGCTGCGACGCAGAGTGATCATGCCGCGTTCGATCGCCTTCTTCTTGAGTTCCACTGCGGAAGCGCCGACCAGCACCAGTTCCCTGATCTCGTCGTCGACTTCCATCACTTCGTACAAACCGGTGCGGCCCTTGTAACCCGTCTTGTTGCACGTGCCGCAGCCCTTGCCTTTCATGATCTGAACGGTCTTTGCTTCCTCCGGGCTGTAGCCTTCTTCGATCAGCGTCTGCACGGGAACTTCCACCACTTCCGCGCAGTCTTTACAGACGCGCCGCACCAGTCGCTGGGCGCAGATCAGGTGCACCGAGGTCGCAACCAGGAAGGGCTCAATGCCCATGTTCATGAGTCGAGTAATGGTTTCTGGCGCGCCGTTGGTGTGCAGCGTGGAAAGTACGAGGTGGCCGGTGAGCGCGGCCTTGATGGCGATTTCCGCGGTCTCAAAGTCTCGAATTTCGCCCACCAGGATGATGTTGGGGTCCTGCCGGAGAAAGGCGCGTAGCGCGGCCGCGAAGTTCAGGCCGATCTGCTCTTTCATCTGCACCTGGTTCACGCCGCCCAGTTGGAATTCGACCGGGTCTTCGGCGGTCATGATGTTGGTGTCGGGTGTGTTCAGACGGGAGATCGAAGAGTAGAGAGTATTCGTCTTGCCCGATCCTGTAGGTCCTGTCACCAGCACCATGCCGTACGGCTTGAGAATGGCTTTCTCGAACTTGACCAGCGATTCGGCCTCGAACCCGAGCTTGGTCATGTCGAGACGCAGATTCTCTTTGTCGAGCAACCGGAGCACGATTTTTTCGCCCCAGAGCGTGGGCAGCGTCGAAACGCGGAAGTCGAGCTGCTTCTTCTTCCCGCCAATCTGCATCTTCAGCATGATGCGGCCGTCCTGCGGCAGCCGCTTTTCGCTGATATCGAGCTTGGCCATGATCTTGAGACGGGAGGTAATCGCATCTTTCAGCTTCAAGGGCGGATTCATGATCGACTGCAGCACGCCGTCAATACGGAAGCGGACGCGGAACTCCTTCTCATAGGGTTCCATGTGGATGTCGCTGGCGCCGCGCTTCACGGCATCGGTCAGAACAAGGTTCACCAGCTTGACGATGGGCGCTTCGTCGGCCGCTTTCTCCAGGTCGGCCAGCTCCATCTGCTGCTCTTCGGTCTGCACTTCGACGTCGGCGGCTTCGCCGAGATCGTTCATCGACTGCATCACCTGTTCCAGCTCTTCTTCTTTCGAAGTGCCGTAGGCCTTGTCGATGCCTTCGATAATCGAACTTTCCGATGCCACCACCGGCTCGATATTGAAGCCGGTCATGAACTTGATATCGTCCATGGCGAAGACGTTCGTCGGGTCAACCATGGCGATCGTGAGCGATGCGCCCACACGGCTCAGCGGTAGAATCTGGTAGCGCTTCGCGGTTTCGTAGGGAATCAGCTTGACGACTGCGGGATCGATTTCAAAATAGGAAAGATTGATGGCAGGCACACCATACTGGCGCGAGAGAAAGTTGGTGACGTCCTCGTCCGAGAGGAAGCCCAGCTTCACCAGCGCCGAGGCGAGACGAAGATGCTGCTCCTTTTGGAGTTTCGTCGCCTGTTCCAACTGCTCGGGGGTGATGACCTTTTCTTTGACCAGCAGGTCGCCCAGCCGTTGAGACATATCTCTCCCGTTTCCCGCGAACTTGGGGGTATGCGAAGCCGCTGATTTTCGGGGGGATCAGCGGGCGTGCGTTTCGCACTGACACAAATTGTCAACGCAACGGGCATTCGAAAAAAGTAACTTAGGTACCTGTACTTAGTGACAAAATGCGGCAAAGTCCGCGCCAGATCACGGTTCTGCTCGAAATGCGCGAGATTGAAGGAGGAACAGGTCGCTTGGGTACATGTTCTTCGGTGCGCGCTACCGGCTGCGAGCTTCGAGCAGTTTCTCTCTTTGAAACACTGAAACCTTGAAACTTGACCAACAGATTCGCGAATACTTCGAGACGCTCTACTCCACCTGGGGACGGCAGCACTGGTGGCCGGCACATTCGCGTTTCGAGGTGATCGTCGGCGCCTACCTGACGCAAAACACTTCATGGACCAATGTCGAGAAAGCGCTGGCTAACCTGCGACTGGCGCGCCGACTGAGTGTGCGCGGCATTCGGGAAACGCCCCTGCCAGGACTGGAACGCCTGATTCGATCCGCCGGGTACTTCCGTCAGAAGGCGCGGCGACTGAAGACGTTCGTCCGTTACCTCGATCAGCAGTACGCCGGATCGCTGGACCGCATGTTCGCCCAGCCGACTTCCAAGCTGCGCGACGAATTGCTCGCCCTGAACGGCGTAGGGCCGGAGACCGCCGATTCGATTCTCCTCTACGCCGGAAACCACCCCGTTTTTGTCGTGGATGCCTACACTCGCCGCATTCTGGAACGCCACCGCCTGGTCCACGCAAAGACCACCTACGACGAAATCCGCGCCCTGTTCGAGCACGCGCTGGCTGAAGTGGCGCCGGCGACCCGCCGGCAGTCGCGGGAGCGTCCCGCCCCGGCTCTCTCAAAGGAAACGGCCGCGCCTCCCGACGCAACCCCGAACCGGCCCCGTGGTTCCAGTCATCCCCCATCGCGGATGAGCACCGCCGCGCGCTCCGCACGTGTTCAAGTCTTCAACGAAATGCACGGCCTCATCGTAGGCGTCGGAAAGAACTACTGCCAAAAGTCACAAATGCGATGTGAGCAGTGTCCTTTGCAGAAATTCCTCCCAGGGTGATTCTGCTCGTATCGTCTTATGGCCGTCTTTCGCATCGGCGCGATTCTGGGACTGCTCCTGACCGGCGTGTGGTTTCCGGCCTTGCAGAGCCGCGAAGGCTACGAGGGCACGCAAAGCAATGGGCTCCCCTTGCGCGGGGCAGTGGAACATTCCGGCATCCTCATCGGCACAGCCATCCGTCCGCAACGCCTCTCCGAACCCGCCTATGCTGCCACTCTCAGCCGCGAATTCAACCTCGTGGAACCGGAAGACGCGATGAAGTGGGAAAGCGTGCACCCGGCTCAGGATCAATTCGATTTCTCGCAGGCGGACCGTGCCGCCGACTTCGCCGCCGAGCACCGAATGAAGCTTCGCGGACACACCCTGGTGTGGCATCACCAGCTTTCACCATGGCTGACAGAAAGGCGCCGCAGTCCCGACCAGCTGGCCCTCGTCCTCAAGACACACATCCAGACTGTGGCCGGACACTACCGCGGGAGAGTGCTCGCCTGGGATGTCGTCAACGAAGCCTTTGCAGAAGACGGCACGGGGAACCTGAAAAACACGATCTGGTATAACCAGCCCGGAATTGGCTTCGCCGGGCAGGGCACCGCCTACATCGAGCAATGTTTTCGATGGGCTCATGAAGCCGATCCGCAGGCACTTCTCTTCTACAACGACGCTGAGGCCGAAGCCATCAATCCAAAGTCCAACGCCATTTACGCTATGGTGCGCGATTTCAAGCGCCGCGCAGTGCCGATCGATGGGGTCGGCCTGCAAATGCACATCACCCACCTACATTCGGACACCCTTTCCATCGCGCGGAATATCGAGCGCATCACCTCGCTGGGATTGCAGGTGCACATCACCGAAATGGATGTCGCCGTCCCCGTGGATACCGCCGGCAACGCGACAACCGAAGACCTGCAACACCAGGCCGAGATTTACCGCGATATCGCTGCAGCCTGTCTGCGCTACCCCGGCTGCACCGCGATTCAGACCTGGGGCTTTACCGACAAGTACTCCTGGATCGGATCGCACTCCCGGCATAGGCAGGGGGCCGCACTGTTGTTCGACCACGACTACCGTCCCAAGCCGTCCTACCAGGCTCTGCGTGACGCGCTCCAGAAACGCCACTAGACGCTCCTCGCGCCGTGTTTTTCCCGCTCTATAATTGGACCGTCGCGAGCCCGCGTGCCCGATCCAACTCCAACTCGGCCTGAGCCCAAGGTTTCCGGACGCCGCAAGGCAGTCATCGCCCTCGCGCTGGCTGCTGCCCTGCTGCTCGCCGTCCTGATCTCGCAGGCTTCGTTCAATCTGAAATTCATCAGCCCTGACAGCAATCAGCAGCTCCTGTTTTTTGCCGGGCTCTCCGCCCTGATCTTCCTGCTCTTTATCGCCCTCTCCGTCGTGCTGGGGCGAAACCTGCTGAAGCTCTACGCGGAACGCCGCCAGGGCGTGGCCGGATCCAAGTTCCGGACCCGCCTGGTGGTCGTGAGCCTGCTGCTTTCATTCCTCCCGGTAATTGCGTTGTTTTACTTTTCGTATGGCTTGATGAATCGTTCGATTGAAAAGTGGTTTTCCCAGCCGGTCGAAGAAGTGCGGGCGGATACGGCGGCCATCGCGTCCCTGATCTCGGACTATGCCGGCGAGAACGCGACCGCGGAAGCAAGAGCAATCGCGCAGTCTGCGGAAGTACAACGCGCCTTCGCCACCGGGAATTTCCCCTCCGCGCTTGAGGAGTTTCGTGAACACCAATCAACCCTGCAGGGCGGATTCATCTTGGCTCTGACGGACGGCAATGCCGCTGCCAGTTTTTCAACCCCAGTACCGTGGAACGCTATGAAAGACCTCGTTCCCGTGCAGCAGGCGTTGCGCGGCGGACATCCTCATTTCCGATGGCAGGACACCGACTACATCCTCGGAGCAGCGTCCGCAGGAAACGGGACCATTCTTGTAGCGATGCCCCTGCCGGCGCGATTCGCCGCGACGGAAAAACAAATTCAGGAAAGCCAGCAGCGCTACATCGAATTGGCGCGCCAACGCAAACTTGTGCGGCGGACCTACATCGGCTTCTTGCTGCTCCTGACCGTACTGGTACTGTTTGCATCTACGTGGCTGGCTCTCTTCTTGTCGAAACTGGTCAACCGCCCCGTAGCGGCGCTGGCAGCCGGAACCGAAGCAATCTCGAAGGGACAGCTCGACTATCGGGTGGACATCCGCGCCACCGACGAACTTGCCGAACTGGTGCAGTCGTTCAACAGCATGGCGGAACAGTTAGAGTCGAGCCGCCGCCAGATTGACGCGTCCAGCCGGCAACTGGGCGCTGCCAATGAAGCCCTGGAACGCCGCCGGCGCTATATCGAGACCATTCTTGAAAGCATTCCTAACGGAGTCATCTCGATTGACGGCGCACGGCGCGTGACCCTGGTCAATGCGGCACTGCTGCGCATGTTCTTACCCGACCGGCGGGAGTTTGTCGAGCCGACATCATTGGCGAAACGTGCGCTGGATGAGGTCTTGCCTGGTGAAGTCCTGGCCGATCTCGAACCTTTCTTACGGCGCGCCGATCGCATGGGAATGACCACTTCCAACCTGGAAGTGAACCTGGCCCACAACCGCCTCCATGTGGCGGTGACCGTGGCGGCACTGGCGCACGGCGATCAGCGCTTAGGATACGTGCTCGTATTCGAGGATCTGTCCGACCTGCTGCGGGCGCAGAAACAAGCCGCGTGGCGCGAGGTGGCGCGTCGCGTCGCGCATGAGATCAAGAACCCGCTGACGCCCATCGCTCTCTCCGCGGAGCGAATCCGCCGTCATCTGGAGCGGGGCACCGCGCCCGACGAAGCATCCCTGAGTGTGATCCGCTCCTGCGCGGAAACGATCGGAAACGCTGTCGAGACGGTGCGCACGCTGGTCGACGAGTTTTCAGTGCTCGCCCGCTTCCCGGCTTCGCATCCTCAACCAGCGAGCCTGAACGGACTGATCGAGGGTGCCCTTACCATGTTTGATGGGCGACTGGAAGGAATTCGACTCCACACGGACCTGGCTGCCGACCTTCCCAAGGTGATGGCTGACCCGGAAGCGATCAAGCGGGCCATCGCCAATCTGGTGGATAACGCCGCTGAAGCGATGCAGGGAGCGGTCGTCCGCGAGATCACGATTTCCACATCTCTCGTCGCCAGCCGCGACGCCGTCGAGTTGATCGTCGCCGATACCGGCCATGGAGTTTCCCGTGAACTGAAAGAGCGTCTGTTCCTGCCTTATTTTTCCACCAAGCAGCGCGGAACCGGCCTCGGACTGGCGATTGTCAGCCGGATTGTAGAGGACCACCGCGGATCGATCCGCGTGGAAGAAAACCGGCCGATGGGCAGCCGCTTCGTCGTCGAACTGCCGGTGGCGACCGAAACCGTGAATGCTCCGGTGGCGAGCTAGCATGGCGCGAATCCTCATTGTCGACGACGAGAGTGGTATCCGCGAATCCCTGACCGGCATTCTCGAAGACGAAGGCTACCAGGCGGGCGCGAGCGCCAGCGGCGAGGACTGTCTCGAACTGGTGCGCAAGTCCAGTTTCGACGTGATCCTCCTGGACGTCTGGTTGCCCGGCATAGACGGGCTCGAAACCCTGGAGAAACTCCGCGCGCTCGACGATCCGCCGGAGGTCATCATGATCTCCGGCCACGGCACGATCGAGACGGCCGTGCGCGCCACCAAGCTGGGTGCCTACGATTTCGTCGAGAAACCGCTCTCCCTCGAAAAAACCCTCGTCCTCGTCAAGAATGCCATCGAGTCGCGCCGGCTGCGCCACGAAAACCGTGATCTACGAAAACAACTGCAGACCAAGTCCGTGATCGTGGGCGAGAGTGTGCCCATGAAGGCCCTGCGCCAGCAGATTGGACTGATGGCGCCCACCAACGGTCGCGTGCTGATTTACGGCGAGTCCGGCACCGGCAAAGAACTTGTGGCCCACGCCATTCATCTGCAGAGCTTGCGCAAGGACGAACCGTTCGTGGAGGTCAACTGCGCCGCGATTCCAGAGGATTTGATCGAAAGCGAACTATTCGGACATCGCAAGCTCTCCTTCTCCGGCGCCACCGACGACAAAGAAGGCAAGTTCCAGAAAGCCAACCGCGGCACGCTGTTCCTGGACGAAATCGGCGACATGAGCCTGAAAACACAAGCGAAAGTCCTCCGAACCCTGGAGGAGCAGCGCTTCACGCCGGTCGGCAGTGATGAGTCGATCACGGTGGACGTGCGGGTGATCGCCTCGACAAACAAGGATCTGGAAGACGAGATTTCGCGCGGAAACTTTCGCGAAGACCTCTTTTACCGTCTGAATGTCATTCCTTTTGTCGTTCCGCCCCTGCGCGAACGCAAAGAAGACATCCCGCTGTTCGCACGCCATTTCCTCAAAGAGTTTGCCTCCGCTTACGCGCGGCGCCCGCGTGAGATTACCGACGACGCGATCGCTGCCCTGATGCGGTATTCCTGGCCCGGCAACGTCAGAGAACTGCGCAATGTGATTGAGCGCATCGTGATCATGAATCCCACCACGTCACGCTTCGAGCGCAAACATTTGCCCCCCCTCGTCTACCGCGACGGCGCTCGGCGCTCCGCTGGAAGCGAGGCGTCCACCCTGCATCAGGCGCGCGCCGCATACGAGCGCGACTATATTCTGAAGAAACTCGATGAGAATCACGGCAATGTCAGCCGCACAGCCGAAGTATTAGGCCTGGAACGAAGTCACTTGTACCGGAAGATGAAGACTCTGGGGATTGCGCCGAAGGAGTAGCCGCCGGCTGTGAGCCTGCAGCTGAGAGGTGAGAACTATCTCTTGATCATATGAATCTCAGTCCCATTTTTACGGAACTGAACTTCATCCATCAGCTGATTGATCAGGTAAATGCCGCGACCATGGTTGGAGTAGATATTCTCACCGGTGCAGGGATCTGGAATTTTGCTGACGTCGAAGCCGGGGCCGGGATCGCGCACCACAATCAGCATGCCGTGTTTTTCGTCACAGGCTACATCGCATTCGACGACCTTGGTGGGATCGGAACTGGCGCCATGAATCACCGCATTGGCGAGAGCCTCCGTGAGCGCAAGTTCGATGTCTTCTTCCCTTCCCGCCGCGCACTTCATTTCCCGGACCACGTTCATGACACTCTGCACGACCGGGTCAACCGCCTTCCGGTCGGCGCACAAGGTCACGCTGAGCTTGAGGAGAAGCTTGTGCGCCTCGAAATCACAGGCTGCGTTGCTCTCCGGCGATGGGGAAGAATCGGACATGGTCAAAACAAAGAGACCTTTACCCGCACTTGACTCTCTTCAAAATTAGATGATGCAAATCGAAAAAATGTCACGCCCGTTCAGTGATTTTAGGCATTGCCGCGCCCAGATGCAAATTCCCGGTTGCGCGAAGGTAATCCAGACAGAGTTACATCGCGCCAGACCATACTAAAGACAGAACAATTCCCTGGCTCCAGTCCCGCCTTGTCTCGTCCCATCAGGCCGGTCCTTTGCCTGCGATCTGCTCCAGTTGGCGGCGCCAGTCGAGTTCTTCCACGAATCGGCGCGACTCGCGCCATCCCGGTTGCACCTTGACGAAGAGTTCGAGGTAGACCCGGGTCCCGACCATCTTCTCGATGTCGAGGCGCGCAGCCGTCCCGATCTTCTTCAGCATCTGCCCGCCTTTCCCCAGGATGATCGCTCTCTGGCTGTCCCGATCGCAGTAAATGGCGGCGGCGATTCGGGTCAGTCTCTCGCCTTCTTCAAACTGCTCGACCACCACCGCGATCGCGTGGGGCACCTCTTCGCGCGTGCTCCACAGGGCTTGCTCGCGGATGGCCTCGGCAACCATAAAACGCAAAGGCTGATCGGTAATCTGATCGGCCGGAAAGTACCGGGGCCCGTGCGGCAGCGCCTTCAGGACGCATTGCAGCAATTCGTCGAGCCCCGTCTTCTTCACAGCCGAGATCGGAATGATCTCCTTGAAGTCATACCGATGTTGGAATTGCGCGATGATCGGAAGCAAGCCTCGCTTGTCGGCGAGCAGGTCGATCTTGTTGAGCAAGAGAAAAGCAGGGGTGCCGGACTTCTTGAGCAACTTCAGGATGAAATCGTCGGAGTCATCCCATTTCTTCTTAACGTCGACGATGTACAGGATGAGATTGCATCCTTCCATGGCTTCATGGACTTCGGCCATCATCTTCCGGCCCAGAGAGCTCTCAGGACGGTGAACGCCCGGTGTATCAATCAGAACAATCTGACCGGCATCGTGTCCTTTTTGCTGCGGGACGTGAATGATTCCGAGGATGCGGTTGCGCGTCGTCTGCGGCTTGGGCGAGATGATGGCCAACTTCTCCCCCACTAGCGCATTGAGCAGCGTGCTCTTGCCCGCGTTGGGACGTCCCAGAATGGCGGCGAATCCGGAATGAAAAGGCATTCGACTCTAGGTTACTCGACTCCCGCCCTGGCTGCGGGCATCCCACGCGAAGTCAACGGACAACATGAATTCGAACGCCCACCTTGAGACCTTTCCACGCCTTGTCCGCAGTGTAGATGGGCGCCTGCAAGCTGATCCCCAAAGCCAAACAGGCGCGGTCGCCTAGAGACAACCCTAAGGGCCGAGTCTGGGCGACGAGAGAACCAGCGATCTCCGCTTGCTCGGTCGTGAAGGGCATCGCCTCACGAATCGGGCTCAAGGTGTTCTCCCAGGCTTCATCTGGGCTCACTCCCTCGCTTACGAGTTTGGTTTGTACTTCGGCGAGGTTAACCGTGCTGCTGGTGGCGTTGCTCAAGAGCTCGGGTGTTAGCTTGTCTGCCCCTGGCTCACGGTTGAGCAACGCCAGCAAGACAGAAGAATCCAGTACGATCCTATTCACGCTTGGCGGCCTCTCGGCGTTCTGCGATGAGTTCGTCGACCAAAGATCTGCCTGGCCTTATATGTCGCCGGACGCTTTCCTGGGCCCGCTGAAGGCGGCGTTTCAGCGTCATAATTCGCAGTTCATCGTCTTCTATCCGCAACACGATTTCATCGCCCACGTTAATGCCGAGAGCCTTGCGGAACGACGCTGGGATTACGACGCGGCCGTTTTCGTTGACGCGCATGCGAGTTTCCGTATCCATTGCCAGGCTCCCATTAACTTGACAATACGGTAACATAATGTCACATAACATGCAATGTGACAGTTACCACCAATATGTCAAAGGATGAGCGATCACTGGCCGGCCCGCGCGCGTCGAGCCTTGGAGAAGTCTCCCGCACGACTGGTCCAGTTACTGGCCAGCGTGGCCGCGGCCCACACCAGGGCGAACAGCACGAAGAACCTGCTTCCTGGAACGTGGGCCCTCCAGGCGCACACGGCGCCCAGCGTTGGAACAACGGCGGATGAAGTGACACCCGCCGACCACATGATCGCCTTCGCCATCGGCGTGGCCGCCTGCATCGACCCTTTTTCTGTTTGCACCCCGAAGAACGGAAGATGCTCAAACACCCAACGTAGAGCTCCGGGATATCCCTCGGGATTCCCGGTTCCGCCGATGGTGTAGAACGCAAAGCGGATGCCAACCATCCGCCCAACTGCCCAGTGCGCGATGCCGTGACAGAAAAAGTAGAGGAGCACCCACGCGGCGACAACCAGCGTGATTGCGCCTGCTTTCGATTCAGCCCTCCGCGCCCATGCAAGTAGAAGGCATGCTGCAGCGAGCCCCCCAACTTGCGCGACATTGCCGGCCGCAACCGACATTCGACCGAGAATATTTCGCCTCAAAGATGAGTTTGAGCCTGCCATTGCGCTCGGTAGAGTGATCGCTCGAAGCTCGCAGCCCGAAGCCCGTTCTAAATCAACTTCATCTGCTTCGGCTCAACCGCGGTAATTCGCACCCGCTCGACCTTGCGGTCCGTAGCATCGAGGACCTCGAACCTCAGGCCATCCTCTTCCACCGCTTCGCCCCGTTTTGGAATCCTGCCCGCCAATTCGCTTACCAGCCCGGCGATGGTGGTCGCTTCACGCTCTTCCGGCCGGACGCCGAACAGTTCCGCCAGCCGGTCAATATCCATGTTCCCGGAAACGACATAGGCCTGATCGCCTTCGCGCACGATCTGGGCTTTTTCATGTTCATCGCCGATTTCGCCAACGATCTCTTCCACCAGGTCTTCGATCGTAACCAGTCCGGCGACGCCGCCGTATTCGTCGACCACGATCGCCATGCGGATATTCTTTTTTTGCATCTCACGCAACAGATCGCTGCCCAGCTTGCTTTCCGGAACGAAGTGGACGTCGCGCCGCATGAGCGTGTCTACCGTGCGCGTATGAGCCTCGGAGTCGGGCACCTGCAAAATGTCCTGCGTGACCAGAATCCCCCGAATGTTATGTATGGAACCTTCGTAGACGGGAATACGGGCGAATGGCTTTGCCTTTAACAGTTCGATCACTTTTTCGACGGTCGTGTTCACCGGCACCGCCACCATTTCGGGACGCGGCTTCATCGCGTCGCGAACCGTCTTGCCGCTGAACTCCACCACCGACTGGATCAGGTCGCGGTCGCCTTCCTGCAGTATCCCTTCCTCCTGGCCCGCTTCGATGAGGGCATCCACGGCTTCGGAAGGAGTCTCGGGCGCGGATTCACCATGCTCACGCGTAAGGGCGGCGATCGACTGGCAGAAACCGAGGACAAGCGTGATCGGAAGAACAAGATAGATGAGCAGACGCAACAGGATGGCGAAGTAATTCAGCCAGCGGCCGCTGGTGCGGGAGAAAAGCACGAAGGGCACCAGGCGATGAAACACGATGATGATCAGAACCAGGCTGAAAATGGCTTCCAGAACTTCGTAGATGCTCCACGCGCGATCTCGGAACACGGTGAAACCCACAACCAGGGCGATCACTGCTGTAAGCAGCTGCGAGAGAATCGCCATGGAGAGCGAGGCGCGCGCCCGGCCCACGCCCAGCCGCGGCTCCACAATCTGCTCGAACGAATCAATGTTGTCCTGAAAATCGCGGGAGAGAAATTTCCCGATCTCCTGGTAAACCCGGTCCACATAAGAGACCAGAGCGAGCAGCAGGATCAGCAAGACCAGACTAAGTCCCGCGCCGATCATGCACGCCTCCGGGAAGCGGAGGACCTGCTGCGCTCGATCAGCGCGATGGGCAAGCCCAGAGCGCGCCGGAGTTTCTCTTCGCGCCGGGCCATTTCGCCTCGGTCCCTCTCGTGATCGTAGCCGCAGAGGTGCAGGATGCCGTGCAGCGCCAGGATTTTAACTTCCGCGGCGGCCGCGTGCCCGAGCAGGCGCGCGTTCCGAGTGGCGATTTCCGCGGAAACCGCAATCTCGCCCGCATAGCGGGCCTTCCCCGCGGGCAGCGCCGGAAAAGAGAGGACGTCGGTCGGGTCATCCTTGCCGCGAAAGCGGCGGTTAAGCGACTGCAGTTCCCGATTGGAGGTCACCAGGACGTTGACCGGGAGGCGCAATCCGGCCGCGCGCCGGGCGCGCACCACAAAACGGTCGAGTGCTCTCTCGGTCAAACCTGCTACGCGTTTTTGCAGAATGACCATGCGCCCATGCCTAGCGTCACACCATACACCAAAAATTAAAAGGAGGGACCGGATTGGCTCCCTCCCCGACGGTCACAAGCTCTCTATTCCCGCACGCGCGGCTCATCCGCTTCCGACGAAGTCAGTGGCGGACCGGCCGGACCAGCATTTTCGGCCTCGCCGTTCCTGCCGTTCGTCGAGGTCTTCGCCTCCGCGCTTTGCTTGCCTTCCAATAGCGAAAGCTGCGGCTCCGTCTGCCGCGTCTTGAACTCGTCGTACGCGCGAATAATTCGTTGCACGAGGTGATGACGCACCACGTCGCTCTCGTCAAAGTGGACGAAGGCCAGCCCATTGACGTCTTTCAGTATGTCGATCGCCTCGAGCAGGCCGCTGCGCCGCGCGTTCGGCAAATCAATCTGCGTAATGTCACCGGTAATGACCGCCTTCGAATTGAACCCCAGCCGCGTGACGAACATCTTCATCTGTTCAGAGGTCGTGTTCTGCGCTTCGTCGAGAATCACGAACGAGTCGTTCAGTGTCCGCCCTCGCATAAATGCAATCGGCGCAATCTCGATGATATTTTTCTCGAGATAGCGTTCGACCCGTTCGGCATCGAGCATATCGAACAGCGCGTCGTACAGCGGCCGCAGGTAGGGATCGATCTTCTCCTGCAACGTTCCGGGTAAAAAGCCGAGCCGCTCCCCTGCCTCAACCGCGGGCCGAGCCAGAATGATGCGATTCACCTGCTTGTTCAGCAGGGCAGAAATCGCCATCGCCACGGCGAGGTAGGTCTTGCCGGTGCCTGCCGGGCCGACGCCAAACACCATGTCGTGCCGCTCGATCGCTTCCAGATAGCGCCGCTGGTTCGGACTCTTGGGCTGCACCGTCCGCCGCCCGAACGATCGCTGCCGCCCGGCTTCGGCCAACCCGCGCAGGGTGACATTCGGATCGCCCACCAGCACCCGCAGCATACTGTTCAGGTCGCCATTCTGAAACTGGAAACCGCTGCGTTGCAGGTGGTCGTAGTCGGCAAAGAGTTGCTCGGCCCGCGCCACGTCGCGCGGAGCGCCTTCCAGTTCAATGTGGTCGGAACGCAGGTCGATGTTGATGTTCAGGCCGTCTTCGAGCACGTGCAGGTTTTCGTCGCGGGTGCCGAACAGGGTCTCGATGTTGGGACTGATCTCAATACTTTTCTTCATTCAGGCTTCAAACGCCGCCTCCCGCGGCCGGGGGCTCCCGCTTGGATGTGCATCGCCGGTTTCAGGTGATCCATCGGCGTTCGCACGCAAAGAATGTTCTCTGAATTGGAACCAGCCGGAGCGCGCGCGAACAGGGCGCGGATGGACATCATTTGAGTCAAGCGTAGCGCGGGCGGGCGGGAGAGTCAATGGCAGGAGGCCAGCGAATCCACAGCCGCTGTTTGCAGTGCCCGCAGCGCGGGCGGGTTTGCCTGCTCCACGGGAATTCAAGTATCCTTACCCAACCTCGAAAGGAAATTCCTATGAAGGTTTTGCTGTTACTTTGCCTGACTCTCGCTCTCTCCCTGTTCGCCGCAGCTGCGGATCTGCCAGCCGAAGGAACCCAGGCTCCCGGATTCACCCTGCCGAGCCAGGAGGGAACGCAGGTATCGCTTGATCAATACAAAGGGAAATGGGTGGTGCTGTACTTCTATCCCAAGGATTTCACGTCGGGATGCACCATTGAGGCCCACAATTTCCAGCGCGACCTCGACAAGTACACGCAAAAGGGTGCCGTCATTCTTGGCGTGAGCATCGACACGGTCGACTCTCACAAAGGCTTCTGCACCAAAGAAGGATTGAACTTCAAGTTGCTCGCCGACCCCAATCACACCGTGGTCGAGAAGTACGGTTCCGTCATGGACTACAACGGCATGACGCTCGCTGCGCGCAACACATTTCTGATCGGTCCGGATGGAGTGATCAAGAAGGTGTACACCAAAGTCGATCCGCAGAAACACAGCGAGGATGTGCTCGCGGAACTAGAGAAGCTGCAAGGAAAATAGCAGGGTTTCAATCGTGAATCGATCCGCGACATTCTGTCGCGGATTTCTTTTTTTGCTCCAGATTGGTTCGCTTGAATCGGACACTGGGCTTTCATATCTGTTTGACCGGACGCGACTTGCTACCGTAGAATCGTAGTTTCGGTTCCACTCCGAATATCTTCCTGGCACAATCCAGGACAATCGAAGGTAACGAAAGCACCATGGCGAATCATTTTTCCGCGCTCAAGCGCGCCCGTCAGACCGTAAAACGCACCGAGCGCAACCGCGCCAATGCCTCACGGCTCCGCACCAGTCTCCGCGACCTGCGCGAAAGTCTTGCGAAAGGCGACAAAGCCGCCGCTTCCGAACTCTACCGCCAGACCGTATCGGCGCTCGACAAGGCGATCCAAAAAGGCGTGCTGCACGAGAATACGGCGTCACGCTATAAGTCTCGTCTTTCTGCGCGCTTGAACGCGCTGAAGTAGGTTGCCCGGAAGCCCGGACAAAATTTCTCTTGACCGAGCCTGACCGTTTGCTATACTTGCCCGTTCCTCAGACTCACGGGTAGTTCTGGCCGTCCTGACGAACCTCCACCCGGCTAAGTGCAACAAATCCCAAGAATTGAGCAACTTTCGGGGCGGGTGCAGCATCTATTTGGGTGACTCTGGCTTTTCCTTTACCAACCCCGCCCAAATGCAGTTTGGCCAGCTAGCCGAGGCGACCATCGTCCAGTGGGCGGAAGGTGGGGCCCAAAGCCGAATTTATCCCTAGAGGAGAAAGACAGGAAATGCGTTCCGATCGTGTTTTTGATGCAGTTGAGACTTTGCGGAACCGGTACATGCTCTGCCAGCTTGCCTCCAAGGCGACGCGGAAGTTCCATCGCCCCAATACTCGTATCCAGGACACCATGAATCAGGTGTTTGATCGGATCGCGGGCGCGGATCGGCAAGAAGTGTTGAGCGAACCGGAAAATTTCGCCGAGGCACAGCGGCGGGCTGCCTAAGCAGCTCCGCCGTGTGCCCACACGGCGGTAACAAAAATCTGTCCCGAGAGTACCCCCCTTTAGAAACGCCATTCCCGTAGGTGAATATGACCATCGCAGAACTGAAAGAAAAGAACATTACCGAGCTAACCAAGATCGCCCGATCTCTGGAGCTCCCCGGCGCCAGCGGACTCCGCAAACAGGATCTCATCTTCAAGATCCTCCAGGCGCAAAGTGAAAAAGAAGGACACATCTTCGCCGAAGGTGTGCTGGAGATCCTCCCTGACGGCTACGGCTTCCTGCGCTCGCCCGACTACAACTACCTGCCGGGCCCGGACGACATTTATGTCTCGCCGTCCCAGATCCGCAAGTTCGATCTCAAAACCGGCGACACCATCAGCGGCCAGGTCCGTCCGCCGCATGAGGGCGAGAAGTACTTCGCGCTCGTCAAAATCGAAGCCGTCAACTTCGAGTCGCCCGACGAAGCCCGCAACAAGATCCTGTTCGACAACCTGACGCCGCTCTATCCGCAGGAACGATTGAAACTCGAAACCGTCCGCGAGAACATCAGCGCCCGCGTCATGGACCTGCTCACGCCCCTCGGCAAAGGCCAGCGCGGATTGATCGTTTCCCCGCCACGCGCCGGCAAGACCATGCTCTTGCAGAATGTCGCCAACTCGATTACCGCGAATCATCCGGAAGTCGTGCTCATGGTCCTGCTCATCGACGAGCGGCCCGAAGAAGTCACCGACATGCAGCGCTCGGTCAAGGGTGAAGTGATTTCCTCGACCTTCGACGAGCCCGCTGCCCGCCACGTACAAGTCGCGGAAATGGTGATCGAGAAGGCTAAAAGGTTAGTCGAGCACAAACGTGACGTCGTCATCCTGCTCGACTCCATCACCCGTCTGGCGCGCGCCTACAACACCATCGTTCCGCCCTCGGGCAAAGTGCTCTCTGGCGGCGTGGACTCGAACGCACTGCAGCGTCCGAAGCGCTTCTTCGGCTCCGCCCGCAACATCGAAGAAGGCGGCTCGCTGACCATCATCGCCACTGCGCTGATCGATACCGGCTCCCGCATGGACGACGTGATCTTCGAAGAGTTCAAGGGCACCGGCAACTCCGAAATCATCCTGGAGCGCAAGCTGGTCGACAAGCGCACCTTCCCGGCCATCGACATTCAGCGCTCCGGCACGCGTAAGGAAGAACTGCTCATCCCGAAGGAAGACCTGCAGCGCATCTGGGTCTTGCGCAAAGTGCTGAACCCCCTGTCGCCCGTCGAGGCCATGGAACTGCTGATCGAACGTTTGGCCAAGGCACAGACAAACAGCGAGTTCCTGGCCAAGATGAGTTCGCTGTAAGGTTCTTGACCAATGCTGAGCGAGGATGGAGCTTCGCCGAAGCGAAGCTCCACCGCAGTCCAAGCATCCCTATCCTTGCTACCAATCCGCGTTCAACAGACCCCGCCTCGACGCGGACCAGCTCGAGCTGCGAATCCATTACCTTCGTTTGCTGATACGTCCCTTCCCGCACCCTTTCCACATCCATACCGTGCTAAACCACGCCTAGTGTTCGTAATTTTTCTGCAGTGAAGCAGGAGCACGTAGTATGTGGAAACCAGTACTGCCCTTGGCACTGTTGTTCTGCACCCCAATCGTTCTAGCTCAGTCCAACCCTTCACCATCCGACGGATCGGCTCGCGAAACCTCCCGAGCACAAAGAAAATCGGGGGCCACCGAAGTCGTCGCGAGCGACATCGCACCGCCCGTCACCTGGGACGATCCGCACCAGAAGCTGGAGCGCGCCGTGATCGTCAACGCGATCCTCGAACGTCAAGTCGCCCTGCGCCGCGACACCGAGAAACTGCTCGTCCTGGCTGAGGAGCTTAAACAGAATGTCGACAAGACTGGTCCTAATATCCTGTCGATGGATGTGATCAAGAAAGCGCAGGAGATTGAGAAGCTCGCCAAGAGCGTGAAAGAAAAGATGAAAGAAGCGTACTAGGAAGTGGAGCGTCAGGGGGCGAGAGTGGAGCGCTGGGCGCCCTCGCCCGGCCACCGTCAGCTCCAGCTATCCAATCACTTCGCGATGCCCATCCGCCCACCACGCCCACGGCACCGTGATCCAAAGACTGAGAGCTCCGATCGCCAGTTGATGCACGTCTGGCGGAGGCGGCGCCAGCAAAGCCGCGACCCATCCCAACAAGAGCAGTGCCATTAGGCTCCAGAAGGCCCACACGCCGACGCGATCCTTGGCCCGCATTGACCTCGAATACAGCCAGATCGCCCCGGCAAAAATCAGCAGTTCGACGCTGATGGAAGCCGCCCACGAATTCCACAATCCCAACCCCACCTTCGGTCCGCCGGGCCAGAGCGGCATGTCAGGACGATGCGAAATGAAATCCAGCACCCAGTGACTCACGACCAGCACCGCCAATACCCACGCCCCACGAGCATAGTGCCTTGCAAGGTAGTAAACGAGCGCCACCGCTGCGGCCCAGCACAACACCATGGTCAAACTGTGCGAAAACGGATAGTCGTAGAAGTCGAGCGGTTGCACCTTGGTAATTCCCGGCGCAACCCGCACATGCTCGAACCCGGTGAGCAGAAAGATGGGCCAGATCAGATCGAGAAACTCAGCAGCGAAGACCAGAGCCCCAAGAGAAGTGCGGGGCGCGATCTTCTTGGCGGCAATGGCCACACCAAAGTGACCGATAAACATGGCACCGAATTATAGCCTTCCGTCTTGCTGAGCGAAGGATGGCGCCTCGCCGCGCGAAGCGCCACCGGAGTCGAAGCGTCTCTGCTTTCAGAACGAACTGCGGCGGTGACCAACGATGTGCCCAAGGCCGCATTGAGTACGTTAGTAATCTTCCCAAAGGTACTCACAGAAGCTCAAATACCTCCACGGTGCTACGACCTTCGGTCGGTGCCGGCTTATGGAGGAAGTCATGAAGTTGGCAGCATCTCTCAAGTTCGCTCTATTGACGCTGGCCGGCACGCTGGCTCTGGTGCTCGCAGGATGCGGCTTTGGCGGCAAGAATCACAGCAATCCCACCCTGACCACGGGGAACTGGTCGATCAAGGCAACTTCTACAAACACGGCCAACGCGTTCACCGTTGGCGGAAACCTGACGCAGAGCGGAACCAGTCTATCGGGCAAGATGTACATTGTCGGCGCTGACCCCGGTTGTAACATCGACCCGGCTCAGGCTGTCACCATCACAGGAACCGTCAGTGGTTCCAATATCGCGCTAAGCTCGGCCAGCGTCGCGGGGCAGGTCATCACGATAGCGGCCTCGGGGACTGGGTCGGCTTTTAGCGGCACCTATTTCATCGCAGGCGGAAACTGCGGTGGCGATCAAGGCAATGTTGCGGCCAACGCGGTCGCGTCGGTCGCTGGAACCTGGAGTGGAACCGTGCAGGTGAGCAGCGCCCCAGTCACCATGTCGGTGGTGCTGACGCAGGCATCTACGGTCTCCGCCGACGGAACGTTTGCCCTGAGCGGAACCATAACCTATGTCGGATCAGTCTGCGATGCCAACGCAACGGTCCTGGCAACTTCCAGAATCGCAGGCGCCAACGTCACCGTGGATGCCTCTGTAGGCGATGGCACCTTCAACTTCACCGGCCCAGTGGACAGTGTGACTGCGCCGAAAAACATTGTCGGCACATATAGCACGTCGGACTCCTGCGCAGGAGATCCCGATCAGATCGTAACCCTGACCAAGCAATAGACGGCGGATCTCGAAAAGAAAAACGCCATCCAGCCGAACTGGATGGCGTTTCTTTGTCATGTTCGGTAGAGACGGGCCTTACCTGCGTCTCACTAAGCCGCGCCCTTGTCCGCTCCAATCCGCATCCCGTAGAACGACCGGTACACGAAGAAGATCGAGACCACAAAGAAGGCCAGCGCCAGGATGTGTGTCAGGCCGGTGCCCTGATCGTGGGTCAGCGAAACCGCCAGTTCCACCGCCAGCAACCCAAACAACGTCGTGAATTTGATCACCGGGTTC
>Ga0335076_10000676_pt1 | contig 31741 bp, 23 predicted proteins | sample Lox_Sample_25_FD_206717 | JGI IMG/M metagenome (GOLD analysis project Ga0335076, IMG submission 206717) | Soil microbial communities from Loxahatchee National Wildlife Refuge, Florida, United States - Lox_Sample_2.5 | ecosystem: Environmental > Terrestrial > Soil > Wetlands | place: USA...
CGGTCGCGCGCCTCCTGGCCTTGCCCGAGGGCACCGTGAAGTCGCGCCTGCACCGAGCGCGCGTTCAGTTGGCGGAGAAACTGCGATGGCTTGCGAGCGATACGGGAAGGCGCTGACCGAGCTCGCCGCGGGAGCACCCGCAGCGGGCTGGCTCGACGCGCACCTCGCCGGATGCGAGGGCTGCCGGCAGGAGCTCGCGACTCTGCGAAGCGCGCTCGACGTCGTCGACGCCGAGCTGCGTCAGCTCGTGGCCACTGAGCCTTCGCCCGAGCTCGCGGCGCGCATCCGACAGGCCGCGTCCGAAACGCAGATCGAATCGGCGTGGCGTCCCGCGCTCCTGATGCAGGCGCTCGCAGCGGCCGCGGTGCTGGCGGCCGTGGCGCTCGTCCTGCTGCGCGGACACACGCCGGCAGCGACATCCGTCGCCGTGCTGACCCCGCATCCGCCGCTCGCGAGCGGCACGCCTCTGCCGGCAGCGGCGGCCATGGCTGCGCGGACGACTCAGCCGACGCCGCCCGACCAGCGGCCTGCGCAGGCCTTCGCACGTGCGTCGGCATCGGCGCGGCCGGCCACGCCGCCCGAGCCGGAGGTGCTGGTGCCGCCTGGAGCGGGCGCAGCGCTGCTGCGCCTCGCTGCCATCGTGAACCGTCAAGGCGTCGCATCGCCCGCGCTCGCGGCCGCGGGCCAGCCCTCGCCCGACCTTCCGGTGCCGCAGCCGATCGACGTCCGGCCCATCGACATCAAGCCGCTCGAGATCGTCCCGCTCGACCCGGCCGAGGACTCAGGGACGTAGCAAGGAGAACGCCATGATCCGTCGCATGCTGTTCCCGCTCGCTCTCGCGGTCGCGCTCGTCGCCGCTCCTGTACGCGGCCACGCTCAGGAGAAGCCGAAGCCAGAAGCCGCCAAGCCGGAGACGCCGAAGGCGGAGACCGCCAAGGAAGGGGCGGCCGAACACCCCAGCCGCCAGAGTGTCACGCTGCGCGTCCAGCTCGTGATCACCCGCTTCCAGGGCGACAAGAAGCTCGCGAGCTTTCCGTACACGTTCGTCGTTACCACGGGCGACAGCCGAGCACGCATGCGGATGGGGATCGACACGCCTGTCCCGGTGACCTCCACGGCCGACAGCGGGAAGCAGACGACCTCGATCCAGTACCGCAACGTCGGGACGAACATCGATTGCATGGCGCGGGACATGGGAGAGGGGCGCTACCGGCTCACCCTGGGTGTCGAGAACTCCTCGACACTAGGAAACGTCGTGGAGGGCCAGGCGCCGCTCTTCCGCCGCTTCGACACCAACCTCGATCCGGTGCTACGCGATGGCCAGAGCATCCAGACCATCGCCTCGACCGACCCCGTGACCGGCGAGGTCGTGAAGATCGAGGTGACGCTGAACGTGATCCGGTAGCTACTGGATGTAGCCGAGGCTCTTGAGCTGCTCGAGCACGTCCTTGTCGAAGGCGCTGTCCGCCGGACGCGAAGGCGGACGGCGCCCGTACGTGTCGACCGTGCGCACCGGGTGCTCGCGCCTGAACGACTCGGCGAGGGCCGCTTCCAGGACCCGGCCCTCGAGCTCGCGGCTCCGCGGCAGGCCGAGCAGATGCAGCACCGTCGGCGCGATGTCCCGCTCGGAGACGGCGTCGAGATCGCCCGCAGCGATGGCCGGGCCCGCGAGCACGAGCAGGCCGAGCGCGCCCTCGGCCGACGCTCGAGCGTATCGGCCGGGATCGCCGACGAGCACGAGCAGGTCGTTCGCACCGAGGCTCGAGGCCTCCTCGCCGACGAGCCGGTCCACGAATCGGTACTGCTCGCGCACCGCGCCGAGCTTCGCGTCGAGGACCGCGAGGTCGCCCGCGGGCGCGTCGCCGAGCTGCTGCATCGTCAGGATGTCGAGGCCGGGCAGGTAGACCGCCTCGAGGTCCGGCGGGCTGGAGCCGCGCAAGAGGCGCGCCGCGGCGAGGTGGAAGCGGTCGAGCCGCCGCGCGCGCTCGGGCTCGGCCGCGTCGAGCAGCGGGCGCAGCTTCTCGAAGGCCTCGGGCGGATAGACCTCGCGATCGGGCGGCCCGCCCTTCTCGAGCTTGAACGCCGCGCGATCGCTGACGAGCCAGCCGTTGACCGCGTCGGCCGGCCAGCTCGCCCACCAGTTGACGACGCCGATGCGCAGGCCCTTCTCGGAGGCCACGTTCCAGAAGGCTTTGACGCTGCGGAGCGCCGCGGTCGCGGGCTGGCTGCGGGTGATCCGCAGCAGGTCGGTGGCGCGCCCGAGCGCCGCGGCGAACGGGCCGGCGTCGGCATCCAGGCTCACAGGCGTGCGCAGCCCGGCGAGGCGCCGCATGTCGGCCGAGAGGATGCCGTGCGCCTCGGGCCCGCGTCCGGTCGCGATCGTCGTCCAGACGATGACGGGGACGCGCTCGGGTTCGGCCCGAAGCCGCGCGTGCGCGCCTCGCCCCAGGAGCCCCGCGATCGCCGGCAGCTCGCCGCGCGCGACGAGCTGATCGAGCATCGAGCGTTCGAGGCCGTCGATCGCGAGCACGCGCACGCGCAGGCCGGTCGGCACGACGGCGAAGTCGGGAGTGCGAGCAGCGTCCGGCGCCTCGAGTCGGGGAGCGATGGCCAGCACGAGCGCGAAGAGCGCGCCCGCTCCGACGACGAGCGGGAGCACGCGCCGGCGCGAGAGGCTCGCGGGCGGCAGCAGAGCGGCGCCGCCTCCCGCCGACAGCACCGCGACCGCGGCGATCGACGCGAAGCGCCCGAGCGCCAGGCTCAGGAACAGGCCGACGGCGAGCACGAGCGCCCGCCCGCCGAGCGGCGCCCCGGGGAGGTGCGAGCGGCCCCACAGCGCGAGGTAGAGGACGGCGAGCGTCGCGACCGCGAGGCCGACGTGGCGCGCCAGGTTGGTTCCGGGCGCGCGCCCGCGCCGCCGCGCCCAGGCCGCGAGCAGCCCGCCCGCGAGCGCCACGCCGGCGGTGACGAGCCCGCACGCGAGCGTGAGGTAGACGGCGAGCACCACGAGGTCGCGCGGCTCGCCGAGCAGGCGGCGATCGAGCCCCGCGGCCGCCAGCGTCGCCGCGAGCCCGAACAGGACCCCGCCGACGACGCCGACGCGCAGCCCCGCGCGGAGCGACGCCGCGAGCGGGCTGCCGCCCGCGTCGCCGAGCACGAAGCGGTCGAGCGAGCTGTCGAGGTAGCCGAGCCGGCGCAGCTCCTCGCGGACCGAATCGACTGACGCGAGCGGCGGCCGGGCCGCTCCGCTCACGGCAGCCAGCGCCCGCTGAAGCGGTAGATGATCGACGCGAAGACGCGGTTGGTCGTGAGCGCGTAGCGGGTCTGGGCGGGAGTCCCGGCGGCGGCGTTGCCCTCGGCCGCGACGAAGTACTCGCCGAACTCGTAGACCCAGGCGAAGTCGAGCTGCAGCGCGCCGATGATGACGCCGGTGCCGGCCGTGACGCCGTTGAAGCGCACCGGTTGGCCGCCCGGCGAGGGCGTGATCTGCCGGTCGTTGAAGTAGCCGCCGCGCAGCGGGATCTTGAAGCGGCCGGCGAACACGACCCATTCGGCGCCCGCGCGGATCTGCTCGGCGTCGAGCTGCGCTGTCAGCCGGTTCGGGTCGGTCGGATCGTTCGGGTCGGGCACGGGTACGAGCGTGGGATACTGCTGCACGTCCGTGAACTGGGGCGGCGGCGGCACGCCCGGGTTGCCGTGGACGTCGGTCGGCGGCGTCGCCCGCAGCTCGAAGAAGTTCAGGATCTTCGCCTTCGACCACGCGCTGCGCGTGTAGTCGGCCGAGAGCGTGAGCCGGTCCATCGCACGCCACGACAGGCCGAAGCCCAGCGAGTACGGGAAGTCGATCCGCACGCCGTCGCTCGAGTAGGCGTTGGTCGTGATCTCCTCGGGCTTGTCGGCCGGGCCGTAGTAGTCGTGGCGCGATCGGTCCGCGCTCGTGTCCGCCGTGAAAGGGGTCTTGTAGACGGCGGCCACGTTCAGGTCTTCGACGGGCGAGTAGATGAGCCCGAGGTTGAAGCTCCAGCCGCTCGGGCGCAGGTCGAGCGCGAAATCGCGGCGCTGGCGGTCGGTCGAGGGCAGGTAGTTGTTGCGCTCGGTGGCCTGCTCGTAGCCGTTGAACCAGCGGTTCACGGTGAAGCCGGCGCGGATGCGCCGGCTCAGGCGCAGTCCGGTTCCGAAGGCGATCACGTCGAATCCGCCGTCGCTCTTGGCGTCGTCGGTTCGGACGATCGTCGACTGCGACCCCAGAACCCCGTACTCGTCGATGTGCCGCGTTCCGTCGTAGGAGATCGCGCGCTGGTAGCTGAGCTGCACGGCGCCGCGCACCTCGCCGGCCCCCACCGGCCAGGTGAAGGCGGCGAAGTCCACGTTGCTGCCGTGGAAGCTGTCGCTGTCGAGGTTGCGGACCGTGTCGTAGCTGTTGTGCGCGCCGACGAACGACAGCTCGGGCGCGCGCAGGTAGCTGAGGCCGGCCGGGTTCCAGGAGGCCGCCGTGGCGTCGTCGGCGCGCGCCAGGAACGCGCCCCCCATCCCGTAGGCGCGGGCCCCCGAGCCGAGGGTGAGGTTCTGCTGGCCCGTGATGTCGATCGGGTCTTCCTGGGCGCGCGCCGCGGCCGGCAGCGCGAGCACCAGCGCCAGCAGCAGCACGGCGCGGGGTGCCGCTGCCCGCGCGGGAGGACACGGGGCGTGTGCGGCGTGGCGCGACAGCATCGGCTGCGCGGAGCATAACACGCGGCCCCTCGCGGCCCCTGGCGCTCGCCCGGCCTTATGATGGCGGGCGAATGCCCGCCGGGAAGCGTCGCGCCGAGCTCGCGCTGCTCCTCGCCTCGGTCGCGGTGGCGCTGTTGCTCGCGGAGCTGGCGGCGCGCCTGCTGGGCGCCGGCTCGCCGGGCCCGAGCGGCTACGCGCCGGTCAAGACCGGCCGCCGCGACCGCCAGCCGATCAACGCGCTCGGCTACCGCGATCTCGAGCGCGCGCAGCCCAAGCCGGAGGGGGTTCGCCGCGTCGTGTGCCTGGGGGACTCGTTCACCTGGGGCGTGGGCGTGCTGTTCGACGACGCCTGGCCGCAGCGGATCGAGCGCTTGCTCACGCGGGCGCGCGGCGAGCGCTGGGAGGCCGTGAACCTGGCCGAGCCGGGCATGAACGCGGTCGAGGAGTCGCAGCGGCTCGCGAGCGAGGGCTTCGGCTACGGGCCGGACGTGGTCGTGGTGGGATACGTCCTGAACGACAGCGAGGACCTAGACGCAGCGGAGGCGAGGAGGGCCGAGGACTGGGCCGAGGAGCAGCAGCGGCAAAAGGGCGCGCTCGAGGCCTTCCTCGACCGCTCGGCGCTCGTGCGGCTCGTGCGGACCCGCGTCGCCGCGACGATCGAGAACCGCCGGCGCATCACCGGCTACCGCTCGATGTACGAGGACAGCTACAAGGGCTGGACCGCGGCGAAGGGCGCGCTCGCCGCCATGGGCGGGATGTGCAAGGCGCACGGCGTGCCCTTCGTGGTCGTGATCTTCCCGCTGTTCGCGAACCCGCTCGACGCGCGCTACCCGTTCGCGGAGCTGCACGCGAAGGTCGCCCAGGCGGCCGAGCAGGCGGGAGCGAAAGTGCTCGACCTGCTCCCGCGCTACCGCAGCCTCGACTGGCGGCTGCTGGTGGTCGACGGGACCGACGACGAGCACCCGAACGAGATCGCCCAGCGCATCGCGGCCCAGGCGATCGCGCGGAGCGTCGACGAGATCGTCCCGCGCCCGCCGTCCGCCGCGCATCCATGAGCGGAGCCGCGCGCGCCGCCCTCGTCGCCACGGCCGTCTTGCTCCAGGCGGGGCTCAGCATCCACGCGATGCGCGGCAACTCCGCCACGTTCGACGAGGGGGCACACCTGCCGGCGGGCTACACGCACCTCGTGCTCGGCGATCACCGTCTCAACCCCGAGCAGCCGCCGCTCGTGAAGCTGCTGGCGGCCGCGCCGCTCGTCCCGCTCGCGCCCGAGCTGCGCACCGACGATCCCGCCTGGGGCTCGTCGCGGCAATGGGAATTCGGCCGCCGCTTCCTCTACCGGTGGAACGACGCCGACCGTCTGCTGTTCCTGGGGCGGCTGCCGGTCGTCGCGCTCGCCTCGTGCCTGGTGATAGCGGTGTTCCTGGCCGCGGAGCGGCGCTTCGGGACGAAGGCCGCGCTCGCCGCGGCATTCCTGGCCGCGCTCAGCCCGGACGTGCTCGCGCACGGCTCGCTCGTGACCACGGACCTCGCGTTCGCTCTTTTCTTCTTCCTCGCGGTCCTCGCGGCCGAGCGGCTGCTGGAGCGCGCGACGCCCGCTCGCGTGGTCGCGGCCGGCCTCGCGACCGGCGCCGCGTTCGCCACCAAGTTCTCGGCGCCGATCCTGTTCGGCGTGTTCGCGGTCCTCGGGGTGCGCGCGTCGTTCGCGCGGCCGGCCGGGGGCGCCGCGGCAGACGGGCGGACGCTGCGGGCGAGGGCGAGCCTCGTGCTCGCGAGCCTGGCGGCCGTCTTCACGCTGGCGCTCGCGGTGGTGTGGGCCGGCTACGGTTTCCGCGCCGGCCTGTCTCCGGATCCCGCGGTCCGCGCCGAGCTGCGCGAGCCGCTCCTCGGCGCGCAGGACGGGGTCTTGCGCAGCCTCGTGGCCTGGTCGGGTCGCGCGTGCGTCGTTCCCGAGGACTATGCGCGCGGGCTGCTCTTCGTGACCGAGCACTCGGCGGCGCGGCCGAGCTTCCTGCTCGGCGAGCGGCGCGACGGCGGGTTTCCACACTACTTCGCCGTCACGTTCCTGCTCAAGACGCCGATTCCGCTGCTCGCGCTGGCGGCGGTGGCGCTCGCGCGAGTGCGGCGTCTCGCACGCGGCGACGCCTGGCTGCTCTGGCTTCCGATCGCCGTCTACGCCGCGGCGACGGCGACGCGCGGCCTCCAGATCGGGCACCGCCATCTGCTGCCCGTCTATCCTTTCTTGTTCCTCGCCGCGGGCGAGGCGGCCGCGGCGCTCTTCGCGTGGCGGGCGCCTCTCGGCGCGTGGCTCGCCGGGGCGCTCGGGCTCTGGTACGCCGGCGGCACGCTGATCCAGCACCCGCACCACCTCGCCTATTTCAACGAGCTGGCCGGCGGGCCGTCGAACGGCTGGCGCCTGCTCGTCGACTCGAACCTCGACTGGGGCCAGGACCTGAAGCGGCTCGGCGAGTGGACGCGCGCCAATGGCGTGGGGAAGCTGAAGCTCTCGTACTTCGGCAGCGCCGACCCCGGCTACTACGGCATCGACAGCGAGGCGCTCCCCGGCTACACGTCGCCGCACGCGGCCCGCATCACGCGCGAGATCCGGCCGGGCGACACGGTCGCCGTGAGCGCGACCAACCTCCAGGGCGTGTACCTCGACGCCGAGGACCGGCCGCTCATGGCGCGCCTGCGCGCGCTCCGGCCCGTGGCGCGGATCGGCTACTCGATCTTCGTCTACCGGCCCGACTTCAGCTGGCCGCCGCCGCCGGCCGCGCCCCGGGCGCCGTGAGCGGGCGGCTCCGCGCGCTGGCGCCGAGCCTCGCGCTCGCGGTTGTCTCGTTCGCCGCGGGCGTGCTGCTGCTCGAGCTCGTCGCCCGAGCGACCGGTCTCATGGCGCCGCCCGAGCCGGCCGTGCGGCGCATGGTCGACGCGCGCTGGACGACGCTTCTCGACTGCTACCCGTCGAACCCGCGCGGCTACTTCGAGATCGACCTCCGTCAGCCCTCCTACGCCGAGCGCTACCGCGCGCTCGCGCCGCACCGCTTCGACGAGATCGCCGCCGGCCACCGCTGGGCCGTGGAGTCGCGCTACAACAGCCTCCGCTTCCGGGACGCGGAGCCCGACGCCAAGCGTCCGGGCGTCGCGCGCGTGCTGGTCTTCGGCGACTCGTTCGCCGAGGGCCAGGGCGTGAAAGAGAAGGAGACGCTCGCCGCCCAGCTCGGGCGCCTGCTGGCCGAGCGCTCGCCCGGGCGGTACGAAGTCAGGAACGCCGGCCGCCGCGGGCTCGACTTCCCGGAGCTCTCGGACGCCTTCGAGAAGGCGCTCGTGTACGAGCCCGATGTGGTCGTGTACGCGCTCACGCTGAACGACGCCGTGCAGCCGCCGGAGTTTCGCGCGCGCCAGAGCTTCGTCAACGACTGGATCCTCGACCGCGAGCGCTCGCCGGACCAGGCGGCCGCCTCGGGCTACGGGCTGCGTGTCTTCGCCTTCGTGCGCCAGCGTGTCGAGGCGTGGCGCGTCGGCCGAGCCACGACCGAGTGGTACCTCGACATGTGGAGCGACCGCAATCCCGGCTGGGGCGAGACGCAGCAGCGGCTCCAGGCCATGAAGCGCGCGCTCGAAGCCCGCGGCGCCCGACTCCTGGTGGCGCCGTGGCCGCTCTTCGTCTCGCTCGAGCGCGGCTATCCGTTCGCGCCCGCTCACCGGGAGATCGAGCGCTTCTGCCTTTCCGCGGGGATCGCCCACCACGACCTGCTCGCGGCATTCCAGGGCCGGAGAACCGCGGAGCTGTGGGTGCACCCGGTCGACCACCACCCGAACGACATCGCGCACCGGCTCGCTGCGGAGTCGCTCGCTCCGGTCGTGACGAAGCTCGTGCTTCCGTGAGAGGTGCCTGGCGCTCGCTTACTCGTCCTCGGCCTGCGCGCGCCGCACGGCGTCATCGAAGGTCGCCACGAAGTGTGGTGCGTGCGCCGACAGGTAGGCGCGGCAGAGCTCGGTGTCGAGTCCGCTCTTGACCAGCTCGATCACGTCGGTGCGGTCCTTGTGGCGCGGGGACTTCAGCTTCAGGTAGACGAGCGGAGGCCCTTCGATCATGGAGCCGGGCTCCGCATCGAGGGCGGCTGCGAGGAAGGCCTCGTCGGCCTCGGCGCCCAGGAAATCCACAGCGACGCGGTTCACCTGGAAGGGGATTCCAGACCGAAGCGTCACCAGCCCGCCGGCGTGCCGCTCGAAGGCTTCGTCACCGACGAGGAAATCGACGTCCCTGGTCGCCCGCGGGAAACCATTCGCACCAACGGCGAGGGCTCCGACCACCACGTGCCGCACCCCGGCTCGCGTCAGAGCGGCTGAGGCCACCTTCATCGCGTCGAGAACCTCGGGAGCGACGACTCCCACGAGAAGCGATGGGTCGGGCTTGGCCATTCGCCTCCTCCATCGCCCCGCGATCGAGAGCTGCGGCCGCGCGAGCATGCTCCAGTATGCCACCAACCAGCGTGGACTCTCGGGCACACGCATGGAATGGCAGGTGACGAGACTTCCCCGTCCGTGAGAGGCTCGCATCCGCGATCCAGAAGGCAGGGAGGCTGGGGCTTGATCGGCCAGGCGGTTTCCCACTACCGCGTGCTTCGGGAGCTGGACGGCGGAGGCATGGGTGTCCTCTACGTGGCGGAGGACACGCGCCTCGGGCGCAAGGTCGCTCTCAAGTTCCTGACCGAGGAGCACCTCCAGGAGAGCACCGCGCGCGAGCGCTTCGCGCGCGAGGCGCGCGCCGCTTCCTCGCTCAACCACCCGAACATCTGCACGATCTACGACGTCGGCGAGCACGCGGGCCGGCCCTTCATCGCCATGGAGCTGCTCGACGGCACGACGCTGGCCCGTCGGATCGCCGGCAAGACGGTCGGAACCGACGAGCTCCTTCGCTGGGCGATCCAGATCGCCGACGCGCTCGACGCCACGCACTCGAAGGGCATCGTCCACCGGGACATCAAGCCCGCGAACGTCTTCGTGACGACTCGCGGCGACGCCAAGATCCTGGACTTCGGGATCGCGAGGCTCGACACGGAGCCGCCGCCCCTGAACCTGGAGGCGCAGACGGAGACCGCGCCGTCCTTGCTCACGCGTCCCGGCATGCCGCTGGGAACCATCCTTTACATGTCGCCGGAGCAGGCGCTGGGCAAGCCGCTCGACGCGCGGACGGATCTCTTCTCGCTGGGGATCGTGATCTACGAGATGGCGACGGGAAAGCGGCCGTTCGACGGCGATTCGGCGGCAGCCGTCTCGAATCGCATCCTGAACGAGTCTCCGCCGTCGCTTCGCTCGAATCCCCGCCTTCCGGACGAGCTGGGACGGGTGGTGCTGAAGTGCCTGGAGAAGAACCGCGAGCTGCGCTACCAGTCCGCGCGTGAGCTCCTGGCCGACCTGCGGCGTGTCGAGCGGGATCGCACAGGGGGCCGACCGATACCACCTGTTCGAGAGCCGAAGCTCTGGCCATGGCTCCTCGTCGGCGCCGGAGTCGCGCTCGCTGTCGGCGGCTCGCTCTGGCTGCTGTCGCGCGGGAGGCCGCTCGCTGCCGCTCGAGTCGTTCCGATCACGTCCGACGGCGGCCTCAAGCTCGCGCCGCGCCTGTCTCCGGACGGAGAGCGGGTCGCCTATGCGTGGACCGGGCCGGCCGACGACAATTGGGACATCTATGTGAAGGCCATCGGCCCCGGGACGAAGCCCCTGCGGCTCACGGAGAGCCCGGCGGTCGACTGGTCCCCGGAGTGGTCCCCGGACGGAAGAGAGATCGCATTCCTCAGGCAGGGCGGCGGGCCCTCCCCGAAAAGGGGCGGCTTGGTCTCCTACTCCATCTACACGCTGCCCTCGCTCGGGGGGCAGGAGCGCAAGCTCATCGACGTCGTCGCCCCTCAGTTGCCGCCCCCCACGTTCTCATGGTCTCCCGATGGCCGCTGGCTGGCGATGCCGGAGATCCCCGAAGACGGTCCTTCTCACATCGTGCGCGTCGACGTGTCGAGCCTCGAAAAGACGCCGCTCACGTCTCCTCCCGCGGTCTCCGCGGGCGACTTCTCGCCTGAGATCTCGCCCGACGGGCACACCCTCGCTTTTACGCGAGGAGCGTCGAAAGAGTCCGGCAACCTGTTCGGCAGCCGGGACCTGTGGCTCCAGCCCCTGGCAGGGGGGGACGCCCAGCAGCTGACCTTCGCGCGCTACGACTGGTGCTGCCAATCGACCTGGACCGCGCGGAGCGACGAGCTCGTCTTCGCGACCGGCAACCCGATCTTGCCCCGCAGCATCTTTCGCGTCGCGCGCTCGGGTGGAGCGCCGACCCTGATCGAGGGCGTCGGAGAGAGCGTCGCCTATCCCTCCGCCCAGGCAGGGCGACTCGTCTTCTCGCAGCACGTTCGGCGCGTGCCGATCGAGATCTGGAGGACGCCAGGACGCAAAGCTCCGCCGGCGAGCCGCACACCGCAGCGGCTGATCTTCTCGAGTCGGGACGACTTCCAGCCCCAGTATTCACCTGACGGCGGGAGGATCGCGTTCACGTCCACACGCAGCGGGAGCGAAAACGTCTGGGTGGTGGATGCGGATGGCCGGAACCCGGTTCAGCTGACGAGCTACGCGTCCCACAGCGCACAGAGTCCCGCTTGGTCGCCAGACGGGCGGACGATCGCCTTCGAATCGCGCGAGTCCGGTGATCCGGACATCTACGTGGTGAACGCCGAGGGCGGCGTGCCCCGCCGCCTGACCCGCGAGCCTTCCGAGGACACCAGCCCGCATTTTTCCCGGGACGGCCGCTTCATCTACTTCGCGTCGAACCGCACCGGCCGGACCGAGATCTGGCGGATTCCCGCGGAAGGGGGTGCCGCGACTCAAGTCACTGATGGCGGGGGCGGTCCAGGGCAGGAGTCTTGGGACGGACGCTACTTTTATTTCACGCGAGGCGCGGACAGCGGCGACGTGTGGCGGGTCCCGATCGCCGGCGGCGCGGCGGAGGAAGTGCTGCACGGGCCGTCCAACCTCAACCAATGGACCCTGGCGCGAACCGGGATCTACTACGGGACGTCGCAGTGGCCGATCACCCTGCGACGCAGTGAGACGACGGTTCACTTCTTCGACTTCCAGTCGGGCCGCAGTTCGCCCGTCTTCACGCAGGTCGGGCCTCTCTGGCCGAGCAACCTGTCGGTCTCGCCCGACGAGCAGTGGATCCTCCGGCACCAGCACTCGCTGCCGCAGTCGGAGCTGATGCTGGTGGAGAACTTCCGCTGAGCCTCTTTCGAGACGGCCGCGGCATGCCGTGCTAGTCTCAGCCACAGTGCTCCCGCGCCGGCGGCCCGCATGATCGTCAAGGAGACGCTCGGCAGCGGGCTCACCCTCGTCACCGAAGCGATGCCGGAGGTCCGCAGCGTCACGGTCGGCGTGTGGGTGAGGCGCGGCAGCCGCCACGAGACCGAGAAGGCGAGCGGCATCAGCCACTTCATCGAGCACATGGTGTTCAAGGGCACCAAGCACCGCTCGGCGGAGCGGATCGCGGCCGAGGTCGACTCGATCGGCGGCTTCATGGACGCCTTCACCGCCAAGGAGTACGCCTCGTTCCACCTGAAGGTGCTCGACGAGCACGTGCCGCTCGCGATCGAGATCCTGGGCGACATCGTCCAGAACCCGCTCTTCGACGCTGCCGAGATGGGCCGCGAGAAGCAGGTGATCTTCGAAGAGATGAGCATGGTCGAGGACACGCCCGACGACCTCGTGACCGAGCTCTTCGCGGAGTCGTTCTGGCCCGACCACCCGCTCGGCCGTCCGATCCTCGGCACGCGCGCGACGGTGGGCCGCTTCAAGCGCGACGACCTCGCCCTGCACTTCCGGCGCGTCTACCGCCCCGGGAACATCCTGATCGCCGCTGCGGGCCACCTCGAGCACGGCAGGGTCGAGGAGCTCGTCGCGCGCCACTTCGCGGGCCTCGGCTCGCGCGCCGGGGCGAGCCGCGACGGCCGCGTCGGAATGGCGGCGCCCGCCACGGCGCGCCGCACGGTCGTGCGCTCGAAGCGCAACCTGGAGCAGGTTCACATCTGCCTCGGGGCGCCCGCGTACGCGCAGGACCACCCCGACCGTTACGCGTGCTACCTGCTCAACACCGTGCTCGGCGGCTCGATGTCCTCGCGCCTGTTCCAGAACGTGCGCGAGAAGCGCGGGCTCGTCTACACGATCTCTTCGGGCGTCACCTCCTACTCGGACACCGGGCTCGTCACGGTCTATGCCGGCACGCGGCCGGAGTCGGCGCGCGAGGTGCTGCGTCTCACGCTCGAGGAGATCCGTCGCCTGCGCGACGAGCCGCTCGGCGACGAGGAGCTGCGCCGCGCCAAGGACCACGTGAACGGCGGGCTCGTGCTGTCGCTCGAGAGCTCGGGAGCGCGCATGAACCACCTGGCGCGCCAGGAGCTCTCCCACGGCCGCCAGATCCCGCTCGCCGACATCCTGGCCTCGGTCGAGGCGGTGAGCGCGGACGACGTGCGCCGCGTCGCTTCGCAGCTCTTCAGCGGACGGCTGGCCGCGAGCGTGCTCGGGAACACCAAGGGCTGGCGCCCGCGCGACCAGGAGCTTTCCCTGTGACGGGGGGTGCTGCGCCGCACCCGCCGTTCCCCCCCGCGCACTGCGGCGAAGTGCATTCGCCTTCGTGCGCCGCTCGTCGCCGATGAGCCTCAGGTTCCGGCTGCTCGGGTCCGGGAGCGAGGGCAACGCCACGCTCGTGGAGGGCGGCGGGGCGCGCGTGCTGCTCGACGCCGGGCTCGGTCCGCGCCAGCTCGCCGAGCGGCTGCAGTCGGCCGGCGTGGATCCCGCGGACCTCGACGCCGTCTTCGTGTCGCACGAGCACGGCGACCACGCGCGCGGCGCGGCGGCGTTCTCGCGGCGCTGGGGCGTCCCGCTCGTGGGCACCCGCGGCACCTTCGTGGCGGCCGGCTTCGAGCGCGCGCGCATCGCCGCCTACGAGCACGTGCAGGCGGGCGAGACGCGCACGATCCGCCGGCTGGTGGTGAAGACGCTCGCGGTGCCGCACGACGCCGCGGCCCCGCTCGCGTTCGTGGTGTCGACCGCGACCGCCTCGCTCGGCCACGCGACCGACCTCGGGCACCTGAGCCGCGCTCTCGTCGCGGCTTTCCGCTCGTGCGACGCCTTGCTCGTGGAGTCGAACTACGACCCGGCGATGCTGCGCGACGGCCCCTACCCCTGGTCGCTGAAGCAGCGGATCCTGGGGCCGTTCGGACATCTCTCGAACGGCGACGTGGGCCGGCTGCTCGAGAAGGGCCTGGGACCGCGCTGCCGCAAGGTGGTGCTCGCGCACATCTCGCGCAAGAACAACCACCCCGAGCTCGCGCAGATGGCGTCGGAAGAGGCGCTCGCGCGCTCGCGCCGCGGCAACGTGCGCGTGACGCTGGCGGCGCCCGACGGAACGGGCTGGATCGCCGTGGCCGCGTCGCGCGACGCGGCCGCCAGCGCGGAGGGGCAGCTGAGGTTGTTCTAGGGCTCACGTGCGATCCCAGGCAAAGGCCGCGCTTCCAGCCGCTCTCGCGCTCGCCGCGCTCGCCTGCCTGCGCTCCACGTCGGAGCCGCCCGCCGCGCGCGCGCCGGACCCGGTCGAGCCGGTCGTGATCGCGCCGGCCGTACTCGAGGCGGACGGCGCGCTGACGATCGCCGCGGTCTTCCCGACGATCGGTCGCTACGCGGCCTCGGGCCGGCAGTCGCTGGCCGGCGCCCGGCTCGCGGTCGAGGACAGGAACCGCGCGGGTGGCGTGAACGGCCGCCGGCTGCGGCTGCTCGAGTACCGCACCGGCAGCTACTTCGTGGACGTGCAGCACGCCGCGGCGCTCGCCGCGCGCGACGGCGCGCTCGCGATCGTGGGCGCGAACTCGAGCGAGCTGAGCCAGGCGATCGCCGGCGTGGCCGAGGCGAGCGGCGTGCCGCAGATCACGAACGTCTCGACCGCGAGCGACCTCACCTTCGACCCGCAGGCGGGCCGCCGCCCGTTCGTGTTCCGCATGTGCGCCTCGGACGCGGTGATCGGCAGCCTGCTCGCGGGCTTCGCGAAGAACGAGCTCGGCGCGCACCGGGCCGCGGTGCTCTACGAGGTGGCCCGCAAGTACAGCCAGCAGCTCGCCAGGAGCTTCATCGCCCGCTTCGCGGACAGGAGCGCGGGGCGCGAGGCGGCGCAGTTCTTCTATCTCGCGCTCGAGACCGACTTCCGCCCGCAGCTCAAGCGCATCAAGGAGTGGAACCCCGACGTCGTGTTCGTGCCCGGCTCCTTCACCGACGCGACGCTGGTCGCGACACAGGCGGCGTCGGTCGGTCTCGGCGCGACGCTCCTCGGCGGCGACGGCTGGTCGAGCCCGCTGCTGTTCCAGCGCGGCGGCCCGCCCGGCGAGGCGTTCTACGTCGAGCTGTGCCCGCGCCCGCACGGGCCCGACGAGCGCTACGGGAGGAGCGACGAGGCCGAGGCGCCCGGCTGCCGCACCGTGCTCGCCTACGACGCGGTCGAGGTGATCGCGGCGGGGCTCCGCTCGCTCGGGCCGCTGCCGCCGGAGGCGCTCGCGGCGGACCGCGACGAGACGCGCCGTCGCCTGCGCGACGCGATCGCGCGGACCGACATGAGGGCCGTGACCGGGCGCGTGCGCTTCGACGCCCACGGCGACCGCGTCCAGGGCGTCGCGCTCGAGGCGGTCGAGCGCACGCCGCACGGCCCGCGCGCGCGGCCGCGCGGCTGGCTGGGGCAGCGGTGAACGGCATTCCCAGCACGCTGAGCCTGCGCGGCAAGGTCGCGCTCGCGCTCGCGCTCGTGTTCCTCGGCAGCCTCGGCGTGCTGCTGCTGGTACTCTCGCCCGTGCTCGGCGAGCAGCGCCAGCGCCTGCTCGAGCAGGACCGCCGCCTGCTCTCGACGCTGCGCCGCAACTACGAGCGCGAGTTCGTGTACGACCTGCTGAGCCGCAACCGCGAGTCGCTCGCGGTGCACCTCGCCGACCTGGCGTCGCAGGAGGGCCTGCTCTGGGCGCGCATCCAGTCGGGCGACCTCGACCTCGGGGCCTCGGCCGACCGGGCCGTGGTGCTTCGGCTCATTGGACCGGACGCCGAGCCGTACGTCGGGCGGCCGGGAGTCGTGCTGCTCGTGGACCGCGACGGCGAGGCCGACCTCGTGGGTCCGGGCGGCCGGCCGCTGCTCCAAGGCCGGCGCGCCGCGCGCGAAGAGCCGCGCGCCGAGGGCAGCGGGCCAGCGCCGGGGCAGGACGACTTCCGCGAGACCGCCTTCGGCGACGTCCACGTGCTGTCGCTCGCAGCCACGTTGCAGGCCGCCGGCGAGCCGTACGGGCGGCTGCACCTGCTGAAGAGCCTGCAGCCGCTCGAGCGCAGCGAGCGGCTCACCCGGTCGCTGCTCTACGGCGGCGTCTCGCTCTCGTTCGTCGCGGTGCTGCTGCTCTTGAACTGGCTGCTGTCGCGGATGGTGCTCGCGCCGGTGAAGCGCGTGCACGACGCGATGTCGCGCGCCGCGACCGGCGATCTGCGCGTGAGGCTCGAGGTGCCCTCGCGCGACGAGGTCGGCAGCATCGCCGAGTCGTTCAACCGCATGGTGGGCGAGCTCGAGGCGAGCCGCCGGCAGGTCGAGGGCTACAGCCGCAACCTCGAGAGCAGCGTCGAAGCGCGCACGGCCGAGCTCCAGGCTTCGGAGGCGAGCCTGCTCCGGCTCAAGAACCACCTGGCGACCGTGATCGCGAACGTCGGCACGGGCGTGCTCTCGCTCGACCAGGCCGGGCGCATCGAGACCTTCAACGGCCGCGCGGGCGAGATCCTGGGGCTCGATCCCGAGAGCGCCCGCGGCCGCCCGTTCGAGGCGGTGCTGGCCGGCTCCGAGAACGAGCGGCTCGTGGAAGCGGTCGCGCTCGTGCGCGACGGACGCGAGGAGTCGCACGAGAGCCAGATCTCCTGCGCGTTGCCGCAAGGGCGGCGCACCTTGTCGGTGGTGGTGAAGGCGCTCCACGGCGAGGGGCGCCGCTCGCTCGGCACGGTCGTCGTGGTCGAGGACCTCACGCAGATCCTGGCGAGCCAGCGGCTCGAGGCCTGGAAGGAGGCCGTCGAGCGCGTGATCCACGAGATCAAGAACCCGCTGACGCCGGTCGGGCTCGCGGGCGAGACGCTCAAGACGGCGTGGGCCAGCGACCCCGCGCGCTTCGCGGAGGTGTTCCCGTCCGCGATCGACATGATCCTGGGCGCGGTGCGCGACCTCAAGGAGCTGATCGGCGAGTTCTCGCGCTTCTCGCGGCTGCCGCCGATGCGCCCGGAGCGGCTCGACCCGAACGGGCTCGTGCGCGCCGTGCTCGCGCCCTACACCAAGGCGCCGCCCGCGCGCGTCCACGTGACGACGACGCTGGCTGTCGACGCCCCCGAGGTGGAGGCCGACGCCGACCAGATCAAGCGCGTGCTGCTGAACGTGATCAACAACGCGCTCGAGGCGATGGGCGAGAAGGGCGGGACGCTCCGGCTATCGACGCGGCGCGAGCGGGACGGCGTGCTGATCCTCGTCGAGGACGACGGACCCGGCGTCGAGGACGTCGAGCGCATCTTCGAGCCGCACTACACGACCAAGGTGAAGGGCACCGGCCTCGGTCTTGCGATCGCGCGGCAGATCGTCGACGAGCACGGCGGCACCATCCGCGCCGAAAGCCGGCCCGGCAAAGGCACGCGCGTTCACATTCACCTTCCCGTAGCTCCCAGCAGTTTCACGGAGGGTCTCGGGGGTGCGAAGCATCCCCCAGAACAAGGAAAGCCAGAGACAGGCCGTTAGCCTCGTTGCTCCCTCAAGTCCTGTTTCTGATGCTCGACGAGGGTCCGCTGTTCTTGGTCTCCCCTCACACCACGTCGATCCCCGGGTACACCGGATCCCACATCGCCGCGGCGACCGCCTCGGCCGCGTCGCCGGCGGGCGGGTTGCGGGCGACGCCCTCCTTCACGGCCTGCCGCACGACCGCCTCGGCCACTTTCGCGGTGACGTGGCGCAGCTCGGCGACGCGCGGGAACAGCCTCCCGGCCGCGCGGTCCTCCTCGGACAAATGCGCGGCGAGCGTGTCGGCCGCGGCGGCGAACATCGTGTTGGTGACCTCGCGCGCCTCCGCCACCAGCACCCCGAGGCCCACGCCGGGGAAGACGAAGGCGTTGTTGCTCTGGCCGATCGGCACCGAGCGGCCACCAACGTCCACCGGGTCGAACGGGCTGCCGGTCGCCACGAGCGCGCGCCCGCCGGTCCACGCCATCACGTCGGCGGGCCGGGCCTCCGACGAGCTCGTCGGGTTCGAGAGCGGGAAGACCGTCGGCCGCTCGACCTGCGACGCCATCGTGCGCACGAGCTGCTCGCTGAAGAGCCCCGGCACACCCGTGACGCCGACCAGGACCGTCGGCTTGTGGGCGCGCACCACGTCCAGCAGCGAGGCGCCGGCCGCCAGCCCGCGCGAGGCGGCCAGCTCCGGCGTCCAGGCGAGGTCGCCCCGGTGCTCGTCGTCGGCTCCCGCGACCAGGCCCGTCGCGTCGACGAGCGCGATGGCGCCGACGAGCGCCTCGCCGCCGACGCCTTCGCGCGCGAGCGCCGCGCGCAGCAGCCGCGCGATCCCGACGCCGGCCGCTCCGGCGCCGGCGATCACCGCGCGCTCGTCCGCGAGGCGCCGGCCCGCGGCTCTCGCGGCGGCGACGATCCCCGCCAGCGCCACGGCCGCCGTGCCCTGGATGTCATCGTTGAAGGAGGGCAGCTCCTTGCGGTAGCGCTCGAGCAGGCGGAAGGCGTTCCACTGCTTGAAGTCCTCCCACTGCAGGAGCGCCTTCGGGAAGCGCTGCTTCACGGCGCGCACGAACTCGTCGACGACCGCGTCGTAGGCCTCGCCCCGCAGCCGCGGGTGGCGCCAGCCGATGTAGAGGTCGTCGCCGAGCAGCTCCTCGTTGTCGGTCCCGACGTCGAGGCTCACCGGCAGCGTCTGCGCCGGGTGGATGCCCGCGGCCGCCACGTAGAGCGCGAGCTTGCCGACCGGGATCCCCATCCCGCCCGCGCCCTGGTCGCCGAGGCCGAGGATGCGCTCGTTGTCGGTGACGACGACCAGGCGCACGTCCTCGTAGGGGTTGTTGGCGAGCACCTCGCTCATGCGGCCCTTGTGCTCGGGGGTGATCCAGAGCCCGCGCGCGCGCCGGAAGATCCGGCTGTACTGCTGGCAGGCGAGCCCGACCGTCGGGGTGTAGACGATCGGCAGGAACTCCTCGAGGTGGTCCGCGAGCACGCGGTAGAACAGGTGCTCGTTCCGGTCCTGGAGCGCGGCGAGGCCGATGTAGCGCTCGAGCGGGTCGCTCTTGCGCACGATGTTGCCGTAGGCGCGCCGGGCCTGCTGCTCCATGCTGCTGGTGACGTCGGGCAGCAGGCCCTCGAGCGCGAGCTCGCGGCGCTCCTCGCGCGTGAAGGCGGTCGAGCGGTTGTACATCGGGTGGTTGAGCAGCTGCGTGCCGCGCAGCCGCACCTCGACGCGCTCGCGCCCGTCGACGCCCTTCTTCCTCCGGTACGCCTCCATCACGGCAAAGGCCTCCACGCTCGGACGAAAGTTGCGACACCCCGCGCCTTCACGAGGAGGGGAAGGCCCGCATCCTACTACGCGTGCTAGGCTAGGCGCTTCCACCGAGGAATCTCGATGATCCCGCGCTACTCGCGTCCCGAGATGGCTCGCCTCTGGTCCGACGAGAACCGCTTCGCGACCTGGCTCGAGGTCGAGATCGCCGCGACCGAGGTGCTGGCCGAGCGCGGCACGGTGCCGAAGCAGGCGCTCGCCGCGATCCGCGAGCGCGCGCGCTTCGACGTGAAGCGGATCGAGGAGATCGAGCGCGAGGTGCAGCACGACGTGATCGCTTTCGTCTCGTGCGTGGCCGAGAGCGTCGGACCCGAGGGCCGCTACCTGCACTACGGGCTCACCTCCTCGGACGTGGTGGACACGGCGCTCTCGATCCTGATGCGCGACGCCTGCGACCTCGTGCGCGCGGACCTGGTCGAGCTCCTGGACGCCGTGCGCGAGCGCGCGTTCCGGCACAAGCGAGCGCCGATGATCGGCCGCACGCACGGCGTGCACGCCGAGCCGATGACCTTCGGGCTCAAGATGGCGCTCTGGCACGCCGAGCTGCAGCGTCAGCTCGCGCGCCTCGACCGCGCGCGCGCCGTGATCGCCGTCGGCAAGCTCTCGGGCGCGGTCGGGGCCTACTCGCACCTGCCGCCCGAGGTCGAGGAAGCGGTGTGCGCGAAGCTCGGCCTGCAGCCGGCGCCGGTCTCGTCGCAGATCCTGCAGCGCGACCGCCACGCCGAGGTGATGACGACGCTCGCGCTCGCGGCTGCGAGCCTCGAGAAGTTCGCGACCGAGATCCGGGCGCTGCAGAAGACGGAGGTGCGGGAGGTGGAGGAGCCGTTCGGCTCGGGCCAGAAGGGCTCCTCGGCGATGCCGCACAAGCGCAACCCCGTGGGCTGCGAGCAGGTGGCCGGCCTCGCGCGCGTGGTGCGCGCGAACGCGCTCGCCGCGCTCGAGGACATAGCGCTCTGGCACGAGCGCGACATCTCGCACTCCTCGGTCGAGCGCGTGATCGTGCCCGACAGCTTCCTGGCGCTCGACCACATGCTCGCGCGCTTCACGCGCATCGTGAAGGGCATGACCGTGGACGAGGCGCGCATGCTTCGGAACCTCGACCTCGGCCGCGGGCTCGTGTTCTCGGGGCGGCTCCTGCTCGATCTCACCGCGCGCGGGATGCGGCGCGAGGACGCGTACCGCATCGTGCAGGGGCACGCGATGGAGGCCTGGAAGAACGACGGCGACTTCGGGGCGCTCGTGCGCGCCGACCCGGCGATTCGCGCCGTGCTCGGCGAGTCGGAGCTCGCCGAGGTCTTCCGCCTCGAGCGCTACCTGGCTCACGTCGACGAAGTCTTCGCGCGGGTTTTTGGTTCCAGCGAGTAGCCGCTACCGTTCGTTCCCCTTCGAAGATCGCCCCTGAGGAGCCGGAGAGGGAAGAGCCGTGAGGAGAGAGCCCGACCGCGCTTTGCGAGCGGCGAGTGAGAGGGCGCGGCGCAGCGCCCCCCTGGTTCAGACCAGATAGAGCGACGGTGCGCGGCGGCGGTCGGTCTCTCGGCGGTCGACCACGTAGGCGACCGGGCGGCCGTGGTCCGATTCGGACTCGCCGCGGCGCTGGCGGCCGCGGCGGTCGACCACGATCGCGATCTCGGGGGCGCCGCGCAGCAGCGTCTTGAGCATCGGGATCGCCCGCGCCCGCCCGGGGCTCACGACCAGCACGGGCGCGTCGTCGAGCGAGTCCCGGTCGACGCAGTCTTCACAGATTCCGTGGCTGACCTCGGGGTCGTGGAAGGGCTCCATGGAGCCCAGATACTTCTGGCACCACGCGCAAACTCTGACCATACAGGACCTCGTCCTTGGAGGTGGACGCTCCTAACGTCGATGCGGGATCCTAGCCCAGCTGTCGGGCCAGGGGAAGGCTTTTTCGCCGGTCCAGGTACAGCCAGACTGCCGAGGCGCACGCGAAGAGCGCGACTGCCGCCCGGCCGACCGGCGGCAGGGGCAGGAAGGCGGCCGAGAGCGCCAGCGCGGCGAGACGAGCGGCCTCGAGCGGGAGCGCCCAGGCACGTTTTTCGGTCAGGCCCGCGAGGCTCACCAGGCTCGAGCCGATGAGGGCGGCTCCGAGCACGCGCGCCGACGCCCCGAGCCCGTCGTTCCGCTGCAGGTAGGGAGTCGCGGCCGCGAGCACCAGCACGAACTGCGCGAGCACGTAGGCCTTCGCGCTCGCGCCGAGCGGGACGTCGTACTTCACGTAGCTCGCGCGGTCGACCTCGGGCGGCGCGAGCGGACCGCCGAGGTCCGCGGGCCGCCAGCCTGGACGCATGAAGAGGACCAGCAGCCGATCGAGCGGACGCGCCGCACGCCGCGCGACGTCCCACATCTCGGCCCAGTAGTGGAGATTGGCCCAGACCGGGTTGAAGCTCGCGAGCGGCTTCGTGATGCCGTAGACGGGTTCCTCCTGCTCGCGCGCAAAGGTTCCGAACAGGCGGTCCCAGACGATCAGCGTGCCGCCGTGGTTGCGATCGATGTAGCGCGGGTTGCGGCCGTGGTGCACGCGGTGGTGGGACGGCGTGTTCAGCACCCACTCGAGCGGCCCGAGCCGGCCCACGAGGCGCGTGTGGATCCAGAACTGGTAGAGCGTGTCGAAGGCCGAGACCGCGAGGAACATCGCAGGCGGGAAGCCGACGAGCGCGAGCGGCAGGTAGAAGACCCACGACACCGCAGGCTGGAACGCGCCCTGCCGCAGCGCGACCGTCAGGTTGTACTCCTCGCTCTGGTGGTGCACGACGTGCGCGGCCCAGCCGGCGTTCACCTCGTGGCTGAAGCGGTGGAACCAGTAGTAGAGGAAGTCCTGCCCGAGGAAGCACGCGGCCCACGCCCATGCGGCGTTCGTGGGGATCTCGAACAGGCGGTAGTGCGAGTAGAGGCCCGCGTAGCCGGCGAAGAGCGCGGCCTTCAGGAAGACGTCGGCGACCTGCTGCAGCACTCCGCACGACAGGTCTCCGACCGAGTCGCTCAGCCGGTAGCTGGGGCGCTCCAGCACGCGCGCGGCGACGAGCTCGACGCCGATCAGCAGGAAGAAGACGGGGATCGCGAGCGCGATGTAGTCCACGGCCGAAGAACCCATGTTAACCGGACCGCCGTCGTCCGGCTCGCCGCTCGCCGCTTCAGACGAGCGGCTCGGGCGTGCGCGCCTCCCGGCTGCGCTGCCGCGCCGCGGCCGGTCGCGGCGCCTCGTCCTTGCCCGCGCGCCACGCGGCGAGCGCTTCGGGCAGGTGGCCCGGGAATGCGAGCGGCTCCGGCAGCTCCTCCGCGGCGAACCAGCCGACCTCGGCCGCGTCGGCGCGGCCGGGCCGCATCGCGGTCGAGCCGACGACGGTCGCGTGGAAGTAGATGTTGAGCGTGATCTTGTCGGCGCCGGGCCCCTCGGACGCGTAGCAATCGATCCACATCCCGAGGACGCCGCCGAGGGCGACCTCGAGCCCCGTCTGCTCGCGCACCTCGCGTCTGGCGGCGTCCTGCGGGTGCTCGCGCCCCGTGCAGAAGCCGCCGGGCAAGTCCCAGGCCCCTTTCCACGGCTCGTGGACGCGGCGCACCAGCAGCAGCTTGCCGCCGCGGGACACGAGCGCGCCGGCGCACGGCTTGGCGTCGAGCCAGTGGCTGGTGTCGCACCCGGGGCAGGTGACGGGCGGAGGCGCCGGAAGCGGCGCGGCGCAGTGGGAGCAGAACCGCGGCAGGGCCATGGCTTCGGGCCTCCTCGGTCGCGACGAGGCTAACTATACGCGCGGCGCGGCCTGGCGCAAGGACGATCTGGCGTCGGCGAGTGCGCGGCCGAGCCACACCGCGACGGTTGCGAGCGTCGCTGCGGCGCCGAGCACCCAGATCCGCCCGGCCGCCGCGAGCGATCCGCTCGCGAGCGGATCCGGCCACAAGACTCCAGGCGCCAGGAACAGGTAGAAGCCGACGAGCCCGACGCTCGCCGCGGCCGCATGCACGGCGGCCGGGCGGCCCGGCCGCAGCAGCGCGACCGGCACGACCCAGAGCAGGTACTGGGCGCTCTGCAGGCCGTAAAGGGTCGAGAAGGAGAGCAGCACGAGCAGGACGACGCGCCGCGGCGAGAGCGGGAGGCGGCCGAGCCAGGCGCCGAGCGCCAGCGCGAGCCACGCCGCGAGGAAGACGATCCGCGACACGACCGCCGCCGTGGGCCAGAAGCGCGCCTCGCTCCGCGCCAGCACCCCGCTCCCGAGCCAGGAGAGGCCGCGCACGACGCCGGTCCAGCCGAAGTCCGCGATCCCGCCGTAGCCGAGCAGCTCCCGCTGCAGCGCGGCCCGATCCGCGAGGGCGAACGGCAGCAGCAGGAACGCCCCCGGCGCGAGCGCGAGCGCCGCGTAGCGCAGCGCGGCGCGACGGCAGGCGCCTCTCGCCATCGCGAGGAACGGCAGCGCCAGCACCGGGAAGGACTTCGTCGCGATGCCGCAGGCGAGGGCCAGCGCGGACGCGTCGCGGCGGTCCCGCTCGGCGAGCAGCACCGCGGCGAGCAGGCAGGCGAGCGGGATCGAGTCGAACTGCCCGTGGGCGGCGCCGACCAGCACGCTCACCGGGTGCAAGGCGTAGAGCCATGCCGCATACGGCGAGCCGAGCCCGACGAGCGCGGCCCGCACCAGCAGCGCCACGATCGCGAGATCGGCCGCGATCACCGGCAGCTTCACCGCGAGCGCGAAGTCGAAGGCGCCCGTCCGCGCGAGCGCGAGCGCTCCAGCCTCGACCGCGGCCCAGGGCGGCGGGTACGGGTAGAGCCGCTGCGTCGCATACGGGTTCCAGGACACGTCGAGCAGGTGGCGGCCGACCTTCTCGTAGCGCTCGACGTCCGCCACCACGCGGTCACAGCAGGCGGCGACGGCGAGCCGCAGCGCGAGCGCCGCCAGCATCGGGGCGAGCGCGGCGCGCTTCATCGCAGCGGCGCGCGCGGCTCGCGCGCGAAGACCACCGGCACGGCCCAGTCGAGCCGTTCGGGCCCCAGCTCGCGCCCGAGCGCGATGCGCGCCTCGCGCGCGGCGTCGCCGATGGCGCGCCCCGCCGCGAGCCCGGCATAGAGCTCGCGCGCGAAGAGGGTCGCCGCCGTGTCGAGCACCGAGTACTGGTTCGCGACCACCGCAGGCAGGCCGGCGGCCACGAGCGCCGGAGCGACGCCGCGGTTCCAGTCGACGCGCCCGCCGCGCCCGGACTCGCACGCGTTCAGGAACACCAGGCTGAGCCCGCGCCGGCACAAGAGCTGCGCGAGCGCCGCGGCTCCGAGCGGCCGCGCGCGGCCCTGCTCGTCCTCCAGCACGAGGAAGCCCTCGCGCGCTGCGGGATCGAAGTGCCCGTGGCCCACGAAGTGCAGCACGTCGATGCCGCCCCGCGTCAGCCGGGCCTGCAGCGCGGCCGGCGTCGGACGCGCCACGACGTCGATCTCGACCTTGCCCTTGCGCACGAGCGGCGCGAACGCCTGTCTCAGGTCCCCCGTCTCGGTGCGGTCGTCGAGCGGCGCGAGGCCGCGCGGGCGCGAGACGACGGCCAGCACGCGCAGCCGGCCTCTGCGGCGAGACGTGCTCTCCGCCGGAACGGCCGTATAGGCGTTGCGAACGAAGTTCACCGAGCTCGCGGCCAGGAACTCGCGGCGCGCCGGGTCGAAGCACAGCTCCCACGGCTTGTCGGCGACCCAGTCGAGCATCGACGTGAACACGAGCGGGAGCGCGGCCGCCCGGCGCTTCTCGCGCGCCACGTCGTAGAGCCGACGCACGTCGCCGGGCAGGAGCGTCTCGAAGAGATCGCGGCCGAAGGCGCGCAGCTCGCTCCCGGCCGGCAGGCCGCGGCCGCGCCCGCGGCCGTCGAGCTCGGCCAGCGTGCGCTCGTGCACGCCGATGATGCGCCGCCAGCGGGCGCCGGCCTCGCCGCCGCGGCGCGGGAAGCTCTCGAGCACGCGCGCGTTCCGGTAGCTCGCGAGGATCGTGGCGGCTTCGTCGGCCGGGCCCGGGGCGAGCACGATCAGCTCGAAGCCGTCGGCAGGCCCGCCCGCGCGGCGCACGCTCAGCGCCGCGGCCGGCGCTCTGCGTCGCGACGTGGGCCGTCGCGCCGCGGCCGCTCGGGTCGCGCGGCTTCGACGCGCGGGCGCTCGCGCGGGCGCTGCTCCGCGAAGCGCCGGCAAGCGCTCTCGAAGCGCAGCGCGAGCGCGCGGCCCTCGGCGCCGGGCAGCGGTCCGAGCCGCTTCCAGGCCGTCTGCGCCGTCTCCAGCTCGTTCGCGGCCGACTGCCAGCGCTGCTCGACCGCCTCGCGTCCGCCGATCGTGTTCGAGGCGAGCGCGTCGCGCAGGCGCGCGGCGAGGTCGACCGCCGTCTGCGCCTGACTCGCCGGCGCCGGCTTCAGCTCCGCGAGCAGGGCCTCGACGCGCGCGACGAGCTTCTCGGCGCGGCGCCGGCTCGCCTCGGGGTCGAGCTCGCTGCCCTCGAAGGCGCGCGGGTAGAGCTCGAGCAGGAGGTCGCGCACGCGCGTGAATCGCTCGTCGAGCGCGGCCATCTCGTCCTGGGGCAGCCCGCCCGCCAGGCGCCAGGCCGTCTGCGCCGCCTGCACGCGGCCCAGCAGGCCTTCGGGCGCGTCCGCAGCCGGCGCCTCCTGCGGTGCGATCGCTTCGAGCTCGGCGCAGATCCGCTCCCGGGCCTGGCGCGCCGCGTCGCGCGCGTGGGCATCGCGGTTCTTGTAGCGGTCGAAGAAGAGGTCGCAGGCCGCGCGGAAGCGCTGCCAGACGGCGTCGGCTCGGCTCTTCTTGACCGGGCCGATCGCACGCCACTCGACCTGCAGCTGCTTGATCCCGGCGGCCGCCTCGTCCCAGAGCGTCGAGCTCGCGAGCGCCTCGGCCTTCTCGCAGAGCGCTTCCTTCTTCGCGAGGTTCTGCTCCCACTCGCGCCCGCGCTCCTCGCGGTGCTCCTCGAAGCGCTTGAAGAACTGGTCGCAGGCCCTGCGGAAGCGCTCCCAGACGCGCTGCGAGACCGCGTGCGCCACCGGGCCCGTCGCCTTCCACTCGGCCTGCAGCGCGCGCAGCGCCTCGGCCGTCTTCACCCAGTCGGTCGACAGGGCGAGCGCCTCGGCCTTCTCGCAGAGCTCCTGCTTCTTGCGGAGGTTCTCCGCGTGGCTCTCGGCCTGCTTCGCGAGGTAGGCGTCGACCCTGGCCTTCACCTCGTCGCGCGCGGCCTTGAATCGCGTCCAGAGCGCCTCGCCCTTGTCCTTCGGGGCTTCCTTGGCCTCGCGCCAGCGGCGGTCGAGCTCGCGGAGCGCCGCCGCGGCGCGCTCGAGATTCGCTTCGCCCACCAGCTTCTCGGCGCGAGAGGCGAGCTCCTCCTGCACCGAGACGTTGGCCCAGCGCTTCCAGTCGGCGTCCTCGCGCAGCTGCTGCAGCAGCGGATAGAGCCGCCGCCGCGCGCTCTCCAGCCGGGCCACGAGCTGGTCGCGCTCGCGCCGGTTCGGGAAGTGGCCGGGGTGTTCGAGCGCCTCCTTGATCTCGCGGAGCGCGTGGTCCGTGTCGCGGAGCGACGCGTGGGCGTCCGCCGCGGCGATCGCCTCGGCCCGCTCCGCGAGCGCGACGAGTGCCAGCACGTGGCTGCGCTCCTTCGCCTGGAGGTCCGCCCGCGCCTCGTCCGCGCGCGCCCGCACCGAGGCCGCGGCCGCCTCGAAGCGAGACGCGAGCTCGCCGTCGACCCCGCTCGCGGCCGCGCTCGAAGCGCGCCAGCGCGCCTGGAGCGCCGGCAACGCCGTACGCGCCGCCGCCAGCTCCTGCTGCGCCAGCGCCTCGGCTTCGGAGACGATCGCGGCGAGCGTGTCGCGCACGGCGAGCGTGGCCTGGTCGGCCTCGCTCCGCTCGCGCGCCTCGCGCTCGGCGCGCGCCGCGGCCTCGCGCTCGCGCGCCGCTTCGCGCTCGCGCTCGAGCGCGGCGCGGGCTTCCTCGTAGGCCTTGCGCTCGAGCTCGTCGTCGCCCGCCGCAGCGGAGGCGAGCGTCGGCGGCGGCAGGGCGGGCTCGCCGGTCTCGAGCCGCGAGCGCGCGCGTCGCGAGGCCGCGCCGACCCGCGCCTTCGCGGCGACCGACTGGAGCGCCTCGGTGTCCGAGAGCCGGTCGACGGCGGCGACCGCGAGCGCCTTCTGCTCGAGGTTCTGCGCGAGCGAGAGCAGCGTGGCGGGGTCCGCGATGCGTCCGAGCGCCAGCAGCCGCGCGCGCGGGTCCTGCGCCTCGCGCACCACGCCCGCGAGTGTCTTCGGGTCGGCGAGCGCGGCGATCGCCGCGTCGCGGGCGGCGGCGAGCGAGGCGTTCTTGGCGACGCTCGCGAGCAGGTGCTTGTCGCGAAGCCCTGCCACGGCCGCACGGGCGGCCTCGTCGTCGGGCGCATGGAGCGCGGCGTGGGCCAGCCGGGCCGCGGCCTCCTCGACGACGCCCGCGTCGGCGTCCGTCGCCGCGATCTCGGCGAGCAGCGGCACCGCGTCGATGCGCTTCACGGCCGCGCGCCGGACGCGCGGGTCGGCGTCTTCGCGCGCGAGCGCGGCGATCAGCTCGCCGTCGGACGCGGGCAGCCGCAGCACGGCCTCCGCGCGCACGGCGGCATCGGCGTGCTGCCACTCGGGCCGGCCGCGGAATCGGTCGATGAGGGTCTTGAGGGTCGTCTCCGCCACGCCGGCCTCCGGGCTTTCGAATATACCGCAAGCCCCGGCACGCTGCGGCCGGAAGAAGGCTCAGTGAGCTCCGTCGAGCTCCTCGATCGTGGCCGTCGAGGCGGGGCGGGTCTTCTGGAGCCGGCGCGCCACCTCCTCGGCCTGGCGCAGCACCCTCAGGACGTTGCCGCTCGCGAGGCGGCCCAGGTCCTCGTCGCTCCAGCCGCGGCGCGCGAGCTCGGCGAAGAGGCGCGGATAGCCGGAGACGTCCTCGAGCCCTTCGGGCCAGCCGTCGTTGCCGTCGTAGTCGCCGCCGAGGCCCACGTGCTCGACCCCCGCCACCTGGCGCACGTGGTCGACGTGGTTCGCGACGTCCGCGACGGTGACCTTGACCTTCGGCATCCGCGCCAGGATCTCCGCGCGCAGGCGCTCGCGCTCGGCGGGGTCCTTGAGCTCCTTCGCGCGCGCCTCGTACTCCTTCATCAGCGGCTCGCTCGCCTTCGCGAGCTCGGGGGAGAGAAACGCGGTCACGAACGTCACCATCACGATGCCGCCGTTCGTGCGCACGGCCTGGAGCACGTTGTCGGGGACGTTCCTCGGGTGGTCGCAGAGCGCGCGCGCCGAGGAGTGCGAGAAGATCACCGGCGCCTCCGAGACGCGGAGCGCGGCCTCCATCGTGGCCGGCGCGACGTGCGAGAGGTCCACGAGCATCCCGAGGCGGTTCATCTCGCGCACCACCTCCTCGCCGAAGCGCGTCAGGCCGGAGTGGCGGGGGACGTCGGTCGCGGAGTCGGCCCAGTCGAGCGTCTGCGAGTGGGTGAGCGTCATGTAGCGGGCGCCGAGCGCGTAGAACGCGCGCAGCGCGCCGAGCGAGTTCTCGATGACGTGCCCGCCCTCCATCCCGAGCAGCGAGGCGATCCTGCCTTCGCGCATCGCGCGCTCCACGTCGTCGGCCGTGAGCGCGAGCGCGAGCTCGTCGGGGTAGCGCTCGATCATGCGCCGCGCGATGTCGATCTGCTCGAGCTGGGTCTTGGCGGCGACCTTCTCGGCCGGGACGTAGACCGACCAGAACTGGCCGCCCACGCCGCCCTGCCGCAGCCGCTCGAAGTCGGTGTTGCCGGGCGTGTGCCGGCGCAGGTCGTAGGCGAGGACGTCGCGCGGCGCCTTGGGGTTCTCGCGGATCGCCCAGGGCAGGTCGTTGTGTCCGTCGATCACGGGGTGGCGCGCCAGCACGGCCTTCGCGCGTGCGAGCGGATCCTCCGCCGCGGCGAGCGGCGACGCGTTCGCGGCGACGAGCGCGAGGGACGAAAAGAGCAGGCTCGAAATGAACGTACAGGCCTTATGCTGCGTCTTAAGCATCAAGGCGCAGTCTAGCCCACGAGGATTCGTGATGCAGCGCGCGTCCAACTCGTTGAACGATTCGGCGGAGGCTCGGCTCCTCGCGCTGCGCTTCGGCCCGTTCGAGCTCGACGTTCGCAGCGGCGAGCTGCGCCGCAACGGCACCACGGTCCGCCTGCAGCCGCAGCCGCTCAAGGTCCTGCTGCTGCTCGCCGGCCGGCCGGGCGAGGTGGTGACGCGCGAGGAGATCCAGGCCGAGATCTGGCCCGCCGGCACCTTCGTCGACTTCGAGCAGTCGCTCAACTTCTGCATCCGCCAGATCCGCGCCGCGCTGCGCGACGACGCGAACGCGCCGCGCTACGTCGAGACGCTGCCGCGCCGCGGCTACCGCTGGGTGGCAGGCCCGGTGCAGTCCGAGACCTCGCCCGCGGTCGTGCGCGAGTGGCCGCGTCCGATCGCCGCCGACGCCGCGCCTCAGGCCGCAGTCGACGCGTCTTCGGGCAGCGTCGCGGCGGCCCCTGCGCCCGCGGCGAGGCCGTCGCGCGCGCTGCCCGTGGCGCTCGTGCTCTGCGCCGGGCTCGGGGTCGGGGCGCTGGCGCTCTGGCGGCACAAGCCGAACGAGCCGGCCGTCACGCCGAGCTTCCACCGCATCACCTTCCGGCGCGGCGCGCTCAACTCCGCGCGTTTCGCGCCGGACGGGCAGGTCGTCTACTCGGCGGCCTGGGACGGCGGTCCGCGCGAGCTGCAGGTCACGCGCTCCGACGGGCGCGACTTCCGCGCGCTCGACATCCGCGACGCGCAGGTGGTCGGGGTGTCGAGCTCCGGCGAGGTGGCCTTCCTGCGCATGGGAGTCCTCGCCCGTGCCCCGCTCGCGGGCGGGCCCGCCAAGGAGATGCTGAAGCAGGTGATCGCCGCCGACTGGACGGCGGACGGCCGCGACTTCGCGCTCACGCGTTGGGAGGCGATCAAGAGCAAGATCGAGTTCCCGGTCGGGCACGTGCTCGCCGAGACGCCCGCCCGCGTGGGCCGGCTCCGCATCTCGCCCGACGCCCGCTTCGTGGCGTACACCGAGCACCCGGTGCTGAACGACGACCGCGGGCTCGTGGTCGTCGTCGACCGCGCCGGCCGTCGCGTCGCGGCGAGCCCCGAGTGGGCGAGCCTCGAGGGCCTGGCCTGGGCTCCCGGCGGCGGCGAGGTCTACTTCACGGCGGCCGAGTCGGGCGCCGACAGCTCCCTGCGCGGCTTGTCGCTCGACGGCCGCGTCCGGCGCGTGCTCTCCGGAACGGGCCGCTTCGTGCTCCACGACGTCGCCGCCGACGGCCGCATCCTGCTCGAGCGCGCCACGCTGCGCTCGGAGATCGCTTTCCACAGGGCGGGGACGGGCGAGGACCGCGACCTGTCCTGGCTCGACTTCTCGGCCGTGGTCGGGATCAGCTCGCACGGCGACACCGTGCTCTTCTACGAGAGCGGCGAGGGCGGCGGCCCCGACTACACGATCTTCCTCCGCAAGACCGACGGCTCGCCGCCGGTGCGCGTCGGCAGCGGCCGCGGCCTGGACCTTTCGCCCGACGGGCGCTTCGTGCTGTCGGTCGACGTTCGCGGCGGCAGCGGGCTCGACGTCACTCCCACCGGCCCGGGCGAGATCAGCCACATCCGCGTGCCCGGCATCGCCGTGCACGAGGACGCCGGCTTCCTCGCCGACAGCCAGCGGATCTACGTGACGGGCCGCGACGCGTCGGGCAAGCGCGCCACCTGGCTCACCGACCTTTCGGGACGCGACCCGCGGCCGCTGCCGCTGCCCGAAGGGCGCATCCTGCGCGCCAACACCTTCTCCCCCGACGGCTCGCGCTTCATGGCTTCCTGCCCCGAGGGGCAGTACGGGAGCTGCTTCTACGACACGCTCGCCGGCCGCCCCACGCCGGTGCCCGGCACGCAGAAGGACTGGTCCGCGGTCGGCATCGACTCGCAGGGCCGTCTCTATTTCCGCGACAAGGAAGCGGGCAAGCCGGAGTCGTTGCTGCGGCTCGAGCCGAAGAGCGGCCGTGTCACGACGCTGGCCGAGCTCGCGCCGCGCGACCGCGCGGGAGTCTTCGCGGTGCTCGACGTCGACATCGCGGCCGACGGCGAGGCCTGGGCCTACACCTTCCAGCGACGCCTGTCCGACCTGCACGTCGTCACCGACGTCCAGTAGCGCGCGTCCAACGAAGTACGCGCCGCGTCCAACGCTTCGTCGACGCGTCCAGCGGCCTGAAGCCGCTCGAGCGACGCCGCCTTTAGTCGCGGCGCCTTCGCCTTCCTCACGGCTCTCGGCAAGCCCTTCGCGCCGAGCGTCTTCGCGCCTCAGCGCAAGCTCGCCCAGAGCTTCGGTCAAATCAGGCAACCGTCCTGTCGCGTTCGGCGT
>Ga0335076_10000678_pt1 | contig 31713 bp, 24 predicted proteins | sample Lox_Sample_25_FD_206717 | JGI IMG/M metagenome (GOLD analysis project Ga0335076, IMG submission 206717) | Soil microbial communities from Loxahatchee National Wildlife Refuge, Florida, United States - Lox_Sample_2.5 | ecosystem: Environmental > Terrestrial > Soil > Wetlands | place: USA...
CTCCGCGATCGCGTCGGCGGTGCTCTCGAGCGGCGAGTACTGGAAGGCGTCCCTGAGCTTCGTGAGGCCTACGTCCCGCTGGCCCGTACGCAGCGCCTCGAGCCCCAGGTAGTGCATGCCGATCGCCCGGAAGTTCATGGTCCAGTCGCGTCCGTAGCGGACGATGTACTGCTGGATGCGATCGAGCCCCGGCTGGTACTCGCCGGACTCCCAGAGCCCGACGCCCTCGAAGAGCAGCGCGGGCGTCCCCTCGTTGCCGTTCGCCGCGAGCGTGGCGCGGCTGAGCTGCAGCAGCGTCGCGCAGTCGCCGAGCTCCCAGAGCCGCTCGAGCGCCAGCAGGTCCGGGTCGGCCGGCTTGAAGCGGGCGTGGACGGCTTCGGCGGTGTAGTCGAGCTCGGCGCCGATCTCGATGCCGGTCGCGGCGAGCTCGATCTGCTCGCGCCGGGCCTTCGAATAGAAGGTATAGAGCCGCTTCGAGGCCCTGTGGTGGTAGAGCTTGGGCGACTCACGGGCCGCGGGGCTGCCGTCGACGAGGCTCAGCAGGTCGCCCGGGACGATTCCGGCGCTGGCGGCCACGCAGCGCTTCGCGACCTTCTCCACCACGAGGCAGCCGACCGGGCGCGGCATCCGCTCGCTCGGCTCGCTCGCGAGCGCCTTGATCTGGCCCTGGATGAACGCCGTCAGCTCCAAGCGCTCACGCCCCCCCGACGGCGTCGTGCATCGCCGCGAGCGCGATGTCGATCGCCTGCTCCACGAGCGGCGCGGGGTCGAGCACCGCACCGTGGCCCGCGGGATTGCTGATGGTCGGACAGATCGTCCCGGCCCGTGCGCCGAGGATGGAGGCGAGGTGGAACAGCAGGCTCGACTCCATCTCCATGTTGAGGACGCGCAGGCCGTCGAGCTCGATCCGGCCGAGGCGCGCCTTCACGTCCTCGACGGTATTGCTGACGCCGTCGAGGACGCGGCCGGAAGGAGCGAAGAAGCCCGGGGACGTGACCGTCACGCCCGTCGCGAACCTTGCGCCCGCTGCCGCGGCGCGCCGCTCGAGCGCCTCGACGAGAGCCGGCGTGGCTCGGGACGCGTACGGTCGGAAAGCGCCCGCGAAGCGCGAGCCTGGCCGGATCCCTGCGTCGATCGCGGCCCCGGCCGCGGCTTCGAGCGCCGCGACCGTCGCGTCGGCGGGAGGCGCCTCGTAGAAGAGGCCCGTACTGTCGAGGCCGATCGCGTACGAGGAGATCACGAGCGTGCCGACCGGCACGTGCTCGCGCGTGCCGCCCGAAGTTCCGACGCGGATCAGCGTCAGCGGCCGTGCCGCCTGCGGACCGGAGACGGGCCGGCGTTCGCGCGTCGCGAGGTCGAGCGTGACGGCCGCCCATGCCTCCACGAGCGCGATCTCGACGTTGTCGGGGCCGATGCCGGTGCCGAGCGCCGAGACCGGCAGCCCCCGGTGCGTGCCCGTGAGCGTCACGAACTCCCGGTGAGTCACCTCGTGGTCCACGCGGTCGAAGCGCGCGGCCACGCGGTAGGCACGGGCCGGGTCGCCCACCAGGAAGACGTTGGGGGCGAGCTCCTCGGGGCGCAGGCCCAGGTGGTAGACGCGCCCGGCGACGACGACGATCTCGGAGGCCCGGGCCGCGGTCATGGGCAGCGAAGGTAAGTCGGCGCTCGGGCGCGGTCAAGGACCGTTCACGTGCTTGGATCGCCGTCGCCGCGGATTGCTGCTAGCGTCGATCGCATGATGACCACCGCGCTCGGCCTCCTGCTCAACCTGCTGCAACCCGCGCCGCCTCCGGCCTGCGCGAGCGCTCGCCACCGCGAGTTCGACTTCTGGATCGGGACCTGGGAGGTGACCGGCCCGTCGGGGAAGTTGGCGGGCACGAATCGCATCGAGCCCGCCGACGGCGGCTGCCTGCTGATCGAGAGCTGGAGCTCCGCCGCCGGCGGCTACACCGGGCACAGCCTCAACTCCGTCGGCGCCGACGGCCGCTGGCACCAGACGTGGGTCGACTCGAGCGGCCTGCGGCTCGAGCTCGCGGGCGGGCTCGTCGAGGGCCGCATGGTGCTCGAGGGCGAGACTCCCGCGGCCGCGCCCGGGGCGCCGCCCGTCAAGAACCGGATCACCTGGACTCCGTCGCCCGACGGGAACGTACGCCAGCACTGGGAGACTTCTGCGGACGCCGGCAAGACCTACACCACGGCCTTCGACGGCCTCTACCATCCGGTGACGAGCCGAGCCCCACGCGCGAGCGAGACGACCGAGAGGAAGTGACCCGACGCCGTCCGGTGCTCACGGCAGGCGTCGCGATCGGGCCGTCGCGCGAGCCGTCGTGCCCGCGACAGGTCGCGCCGAGCGCGAGCAGCGGCCAGGGTCGCGCGTCCACGATCATGTTCGGTCGCGGTGTCTGCCGGAAGCCCGCAGTCGAGCTAGAGTCGGGCATGACCGCGATCGACTACCGTTACGGAAACGACCTGGACCTCGACCGGGTCATCGAACTCTACCGGGACTCGACGCTCGGCGAGCGCCGGCCGATCGACGACCGCGGGATCGTGGCGGCGATGCTCGAGCACGCCAACCTGGTGGTCACGGCGTGGGAGGGCGACCGCCTGGTCGGGCTCTCGCGCACGCTCACCGACTTCCTGTACGTGGGCTACCTGTCCGACCTCGCGGTGGCGCTCTCGCACCAGCGGCTCGGCATCGGCACCGAGCTCATCGCGAAGACGCGGGAGAGGATGGGCCCGCGCTCGATGCTGGTCCTGCTCGCCGCCCCGAAGGCCGTCGACTACTACCCGCGCATCGGCTTCAAGCGCCACGACAGCGCGTGGCTGCTGCGGGCGGGCGAGCCGCTCGGGCGGCTATGATGGCAGCATGATCGTCGAGAGAAAGGCGAAGGACCGGGGCCACACCGACTGGGGCTGGCTCGACAGCCGGCACACGTTCTCGTTCGGCGAGTACCACGACTATCGCCACATGGGCTTTCGCAGCCTGCGCGTGATCAACGACGATCGCGTGCAGCCGGGTGCGGGCTTCGGCACCCACGGGCACCGCGACATGGAGATCCTGTCGTACGTGCTCGAGGGCGCGCTCGAGCACAAGGACTCGACGGGCGGCGGCGGTGTGATCCGGCCGGGCGAGATCCAGTTCATGCGCGCCGGCAGCGGCGTGACCCACAGCGAGTACAACGCCTCGAAAAGCGAGCCCGTGCACTTCCTGCAGATCTGGATCGTGCCCGACGCGAGCGGGCTCAGGCCGCGTTACGACCAGAAGCGCTTCGACGCCCGGGCGGCGCGCGAGCGCTTCGTGCGGCTCGCGGCGAAGGGCGGCCCGGACGGTTCGATCGACCTCCACCAGGACGTGGCGGTGTGGATGACGCGGCTCTCGGCCGGCGAGTCGCGCAGCCACGAGCTCGCGCCCGACCGCCACGCCTGGTTGCACGTCGCGCGCGGCTCGGTCGCGCTCGGCGAGCTTCAGCTCGCGGAGGGCGGCGGCGCCGCGATCTCCGACGAGGTCCGGGTCGAGCTTCAGGGCAACGGCGACGCCGAGGTGCTGCTCTTCGACATGGCGTGAGGCCCCGGCCACCAGTTGTAGCGGCCGGCGAGCCGCAGCAGCGCCGGGCCGATCGCGAGCCGGATCAGCGTGGCGTCGAGCAGCACGGCGACCGCGAGCGCGAACCCCAGCATCTTCATCACCACGAAGCCGCCGAACACGAACGACGCGAAGACCGCGATCATCACGGCGGCCGCGTTCGTGATCACCGGTCCGGTGTGCGCGACGCCTTCGACGATCGCGTCCGCCTCGTCGCGGCCCGCGTAGCGCTCCTCGCGCACCCGCGCGACCAGGAACACCTCGTAGTCCATGCTCAGGCCGAACACTGCGCAGAACACGAGCGCCGGCACGATCGGGAAGACGCCGCCCGTCGGGCCGGCGAGGCCCAGCAGCCGAGCGCCGTGTCCGTCCTGGAACACGACCACGAGCGCCCCGAACGCGGCCGCCACCGAGAGCAGGTTCAGCAGCACCGCCTTCACCGGCACGAGCAGCGAGCGGAAGCCGACGAAGAGCGCCACGAGCGTCGCGATCACGACGGCGGCGGCGATGCCCGGCAGCCGCCCGCCTCCCGCCGCCTCGTAGTCCGCGCTGAACGCGGGCAGTCCGCCGACCTCGATCTCCGTGCCGGCGAGCCCCGTGATCGCGGCGGCGTCGAGCCCGCGGACGTCTCGGGCGAGCGCCGTGCGGCCACGGCCGTCGAGGTCCTCGCGCGGGATGACCTCCAGCAGGAAGGCGTCGCCCTCCTCGGCCAGGAAGCTGCGCTTCGCGAGCGCGGGTGCGAGCGCCGCCGCCTGGAGCTCCTCGGGCGTGTTCCCGGTCGCTCGCTCGCCGAGCAGGCTGCGGAGCGAGCGCACGGCGACCACGCGCGGGTCCGCCGCGAGCGCTTTGGCGAGCTGGGCGCTCGCCTGCCAGCCCTCGGCCGAAAGCGCCTGCGTCTCCTCCGGCAGCGTGACCACGACCCGCAGCGCGAACAGCACGCCGCTCCGTCCCATCGCCCGGAGGTCGGCCTCGGCGCGCGCCGACTCCGTCTCGGCCGGCAACCAGTTCCCGTGCGGCTCTCCGGGGTCGAGGCGCAGGCTCTGGGCCCCGAGCAGCAACAGCGGCGGCAGCGCGAGCACGAGCACCAGGCCGGGCCGCGCCACCACGAAGCCGGCCCAGCGCCGGTAGCGTGCCTGTTCGGCCTCGGAGTCCCGCCGCCACAGCCGCCCCGCTTCGAGCCGCGGCCCGAGCCACGCGAGCAGGACCGGCAAGAGCGTGGTGGCGAGCAGCACCGAGACCAGCGTCACCAGCAACCCGCCGAGCGCGGCCGAGCGCAGCTCGTGGAGCGGCACCGCCAAGAGCGCCAGGAAGCCGATCGCCACCGGCACGCCCGAGAGCGCGATCGTGACTCCCGCACGGCGAGCCGCGGCATCGGGCGCCTCGCCCGCGGCCCGCGCTTCGCGGAAGCGGCTCACGCTGAGGAGCGCGTAATCGATGCCGAGCGCGAGCCCGAGCATCGAGGCGACGTTCAGCGCCAGGATCGCGACCGGCACCCGGGCCGCCGCGAGCGAGAGCAGCCCGACCGACAGGCTGACGGCGAGCGCTCCCGAGACGACGGGCAGCGCGGCGGCCGCGGCCGCCCCGAAGGCGAGCACCAGCAGCACGAGCGTGAGCGGCAGCGTGCGCCGCTCGGCGCGCGCCGCGTCGTCGGCGCTCGTGCGCCAGATGTCGTAGTTGATCGGGCCTTCGCCGGTGAGGCTGAGCCGGACCCGGGGCGCCTGCGGCCGCAGCCGCGCCTCGAGCCGCGCGGTGGCTTCTCGAAGCGACGGGACCAGCCGGTCCACGCGGTCGACGCCGGGATCGAGGCCCACGGCCACGAAGCTGCCGCCGGCCTGTCCCACGAAGAGCGGGTCGGCGTGGTCGAGGTACGAGAGCGTCGCGCGGACGCCGCGCGCACGGCGCAGCTCGGCCACCGTCTGCTCGAGGATCACGCGTCCCTCGGGCCGCTCGGGGCCGGGGATGCCCGCCATCACGAGGAGCGCGCTCGGTGCCAGGGGAGAGGCGAAGCGCCGCTCGAGCGTTTCCTCGACCGCCGCCGACTCCGAGCCGAGGATGCCCGCCTGCACCAGCAGCCGGTCGGGGGCGCGGAGCGCCTCGGGCAGGACCGCCGCGGCCGCGGCGAGCCAAGCGAGCGCCATCACGAGTCGTCGCCGCGTGTCGGCCGCGGGAGTCTTGCCCACGCCGGAGATGCTACCGCCGGCGGCGGCGGCGCCCGCCTCGCGCCATCTCGATTGACACGCTTTCACCGATAATCGGAGATCCCATGTCCGAGACGCCTTCCGCACTCGTCTGTCGCGGCCTCGTCAAACGCTACGGCGCGCTCGTCGCCGTGAACGGCCTCGACCTCGAGGTCCGCGCGGGCGAGTGCTTCGGGCTGCTCGGCCCGAACGGCGCCGGCAAGACCACGACGGTCGAGATCTGCGAAGGCCTGCTCGAGCCCGACGCGGGCGAGGTGAGCGTGCTCGGACAGCATTGGGGTGGCGACGCGCTCGCGCTCCGCGCCCGGCTCGGGATCCAGCTCCAGGAGACGAAGTTCCCGGAGAAGCTCAGGGTGCGCGAGGTGATCACGCTCTTCCGCAGCTTCTACCCGCGCGGCCCGAGCGTCGCGGAAGCGCTCTCGCTCGTCGAGCTGCAGGAGAAGCAGGACGCCTTCGTGAAGACGCTCTCGGGAGGACAGAAGCAGCGGCTCTCGCTCGCGTGCGCGCTCGTCGGCGATCCCGAGCTCCTGTTCCTCGACGAGCCCACGACCGGCCTCGACCCCCAGTCGCGGCTCCAGAGCTGGGACATCGTCGAGGCGCTCAAGTCGCGCGGGCGCACGGTGCTGCTCACCACCCACTACATGGAGGAGGCGGAGCGGCTCTGCGAGCGCGTGGCGATCGTGGACCACGGCAAGCTGATCGCGCTCGGCACCCCGAGCGCCCTGATCGCCTCGCTGGGCGCCGAGCACGTGATCGAGTTCGGGCTCGAGGAGCGCGGCGGGCCGGTCGCGGCCGAGACGCTGCAGAAGCTGCCGAGCGTCGAGCGCGTGGCCAGGGAGGACGGCCGCTGGCGGCTCACGGTGCGCGAAGTGCACCTCACGGTACCGGCGCTGCTCGCGGCGCTCGCGGAGAGCGGCGCCGTCGTCTCCGGGCTCGCGACGCACCACGCCACGCTGGAGGACGTGTTCGTGGCCCTGACGGGCCGCACGCTGCGCGATGCCTGAGCCGAGAGACGCGCGGGTGAGCCACCCGCTCGTGCAGCTCACGCTCGCCCGCCTGCGCGAGCTGATCCGCGAGCCCGAGGCGGTCTTCTGGGTCTTCGTGTTCCCGATCCTGCTCGCGGCGATCCTCGGGCTCGCCTTCCGCAGCCGGCCGCCCGACGCGCTGCCGGTCGCGGTCGTGGAGGGGCCCGCGGCGGCGGCGCGCCTCGAAGCGCTTCGCTCGGAGGCGAGCCTGAAGCCGGAGATGCTCGGCGGGGCCGCGGCGCGGGCCGCGCTCGTGCGCGGGCGCGTCGTGCTCGTCGTGTCGGCGGGCGACCCGCCCGCGTACACCTACGACCCGACGCAGCCCGAGAGCCGGGCCGCGCGGCTCGCCGTCGACGCGGCGCTCCAGCGGGCCGCGGGCCGCAAGGACGCGTTCGAGCCGGCCGCCGTCCTCGTCACCGAGCCCGGCGCGCGCGACGTGGACTTCCTGGTGCCGGGGCTCCTTGGCATGAACCTGATGGGCACGGGCATGTGGGGCGTCGGCTTCTCGCTGGTCGTCGCGCGCAACGGCAAGCTGCTGAAGCGGCTGGTCGCGGCCCCGGCGCGCCGCTCGCACGTGTTGGCGGCCCAGCTCGTGTCGCGGCTCATCTTCCTCGTGCCGGAAGCCGGGGCGCTCCTGCTCTTCGCGTGCCTGCTGCTCGACGTGCCGCTGCGCGGTTCGCTCGTCGCGCTCGCCGTCGTCTCGCTGCTGGGGGCCGTCGCCTTCACCGGCCTCGGGCTGCTCACCGCCGCGCGCCCGCGCACGATCGAGGGCGTCTCGGGCTTGATGAACCTGGTGATGGTTCCTATGTGGGTGTTCTCGGGGATCTTCTTCTCGACCGAGCGCTTTCCCGCTTCGATTCAGCCGTTCGTGAAGGCGCTGCCGCTCACCGCGCTCAACGACGCGCTGCGCGCGGTGATGCTCGACGGGGCGCCGCTCGCGGCCACCGCCCCGCAGCTCACGAACCTGACGGCCTGGGGCGTCCTGAGCTTCGTGATCGCGCTCCGGATCTTCCGCTGGCAGTGAGCCGCCGCCGGCGCTAGCGCGCCGGCGCGGGCGGCATGTCGTTCCAGTTGAGGATCGCGTTCCAGACGAGGCGGAAGTCCGACTCGGTCTGGTAGCGGTGGATCGGGTCGAAATTGAAGGCGATCACGCGGCCCTTGCCCACCTCGATGTCGAGCAGCGCGGGCTTGCCGACGAGCTCGTCGCCGCCCTTGACGCCGCCGCTCACCACGAGCGGCGGCTCCTTTTCCTTCTCCTTCTTGTCGTCGTCCCCGGACGGCGTGTCGTCGTCGTCCTTCGGGATCTTCGTGCCCCACTGCAGGACGATGCGGCCCTCGTCCACGCGCCGCACCGCGTAGACCGCCTCGCCCGCGCGGAAAACCGAGCTCGTCTCCGGGTAGCCGTAGGCCAGCGGGTGGTCGGGACGCCGGAAGCGCACGCGCAGCTCGCTGCCCGGGTTCTCCAGGCCCTTGGCGTTGGCGCGGCGCACGTCGCGCGCGAAGCCGCCGTCGAGGGGAAGCGTGGACGCGCTGCCGAGCGTCACCAGCACGCCGCCTCGCTTCACGAAGTCTTCGAGGTTCTGGATCCCCGTCCAGCCGAAGCCGCCCGTGATGTCGGGGCTCGAGCTCGGCGTGCCGTGGCTCGGGAACTGCGGCGTCTTCGTGAAGGCGAGCGGGGAGAAGCGCGAGTCGATCCCGTTTGCCATCTCCTTCAGGCCGCGGCCGGTGTCGGGATAGAGGATCAGGTCGAAGCGCTCGCGCAGGCCGCCCTTGCGCACGTCCTCGTCCATGAGCAGCGTGTACGGGATCTTCTCGTCGTCGAAGATCATCCGCACCCAGCCGCCCGCCTGCGTGTCGTTCCAGGCCGAAAGCACCGCGAGCCGCGGCAGGTCCGCGAGATGGCGCTTGACGTCGGGCGCGCTCGCGGCGGCGTCCACGTCGATCGCGAGGTCTGCGGCCACGTTCTCGAGCGCCGAGCGCAGGCCCGCCTGGCCCGCGACGATCCACGATCCCGCGGGGTAGTCCTTGCCGCCGGCCGAGAACGCCTGCTCCGCCGCCTCGACCTTGAAGCCCGCGAGCCGCACGCGCGCCGCGAGCAGGCCTTCCTGGCCAGAGTCGCGGACCAGGTAGACGCCGGCCTCCTTCGCCACCTGGCCCTTGTAAGCGACGCGCTCGCTGACGGGAGCGAGCTTGACCTGGCGTACGGCCTCGTCCTCGATCGGCTTGGTGTCGATGCCGAGCGACACCGGCAGCGCCCAGGCCACGTCGTCGTACGCCTCCCACGGAGCCTTGTCGATCGGGTACTTCTGCGGCAGCAGCAGGTCGAGCGCGAAGCCGCGATAGGGCTGGTCCATTCGCACGACGTAGCTGCCGGCCGGGTACTCGCCTTCCTTGAGCTTGAAGGCTTCTTGTGCGCGCGAGACCTCGATGCCGTGCTCGCGCAGCAGGTTGACGAGCCGCGCGAGGCGCCGCCGGTCGTCCTGCTTCTCCGGGATCACCACCGCGTAGGGCTTCTCGGTCTCGCCCTTCCTGACGGCGTTCACGCCGCGGCGCCAGAAGTTGTGGAGCATCGCGGAGCTGTTGCTGGCGGTGAACTGGAGCGCCGCGAGCACGCCCGTCTCCATGAAGTTCGTGTTGTCGCGCAGCGACCACTTGAGCTTCTTCGGCGGGGGCACCATGCGGTACCAGTCGGGCTCGGTCACCGGGCGGCCGGTCCAGCGGTTGCGATCGCCGTCGATCACGCGCTCGACGGTCTCGGCGGTGGCGTTGCCGAAGGTCTCGTAGCCGCGGCTGATGCCGTTGTGGTTGATCGCGGGCGAGTCCTGGTAGACCTGGGCGAAGCCCTCGCCGAAGCCGTAGGTCCAGACGCCGGGCAGGCCCATCGCCGTGAGCGTCGCGACCTCCTCGAACGCGATCGTGTGCCACTCGCTGAAGACGCTCGGGTCGAGGTTCGGGTTGTAGGGGCCGGTGCCGGTCCAGATCGACATCAGCGGCACCGACTCGTGCAGGTCGTGCATCACGAGCGGCAGCCACCTGAGGTAGGCGTCCTGGGTCGCGCGCGTGAGCGCGAGCTTCCTCTGGATGCCGTCGCGGTTGTTGTCGTGGCGCACGTACTTGCCCCAGTAGGGCGGCGAGAGCGGCGGCAGGTTCTCGAAGTCCGTCTTGCCCTTCAGGTGGCGGTAGAACCAGTCGACCATGCGGTCGCGGCCGTCGGGCTCCGCGCAGGGGTTGATGAGCACGATGATCTGCTCGCGGATCTTGCGGATCATCGGCTGCTCGGAGACCGCGAGCCGGTGCGCGAGCTCCATCAGCATCTCGGGCGAGCCGGTCTCCGCCGAGTGCAGGCCGCCGTGAAGCAGGTACGACGGCTTCACCGTCGCCATGACCTCCTCGGCGCGGGCCGCGGAGGTCCGACGCGGGTCGGCGAGCTCGCCCATGAGCTTCCGGTTGGCCTCGGCCTCGTCGAGGCTCTTCTCGTCTCCCACCGCCACCAGCAGGATCTCCCGGCCCTCCTCGGAGTGGCCGATCACCTCGACCCGCACGCGGCGCGTGGCCGCCGCGAGCGCGCGGTAGTAGCCGTAGATCTTCGTGGTGTTGCTGAGCTCGCCGGGCGCGCCGACGACGTGGCCGAGGAACTTCGTGGGCGAGGGGATGCCCGGCCGGTCGGGCACGTAGGCGACCCACGGCGTGACGAAGCGGGCTTCGGTGGTGGCGGCGGCGATCGCCTCGCTCGAGCCCGGCTCGGGCGTGTCCGGAGCCTGCGCGCGCGTGTCCGCAGCGCCGAGCGAGAGCGCGAAAGGCAGGGCGAGGGCGAGCGCGGGGAAGCGGCGGGAGAGCATCGGTGTTCCTCCAGGGAGCCTCGCGACGCTATCCTCCGCGCGGGCGAGCTGTCAAACCGCCGTCACAGGCAGCTCGAGGGCCAAGAGCGCGGACGCGAGCGACTTGCCGTGCGCGTCGAGTGCGAGCGAGCGCGTGACGCCGCCGCCGAGCGCCCGCAGCAGCACGAAGTTGAAGGCGCCGATGCCAGGCAGCTCGTGGCGAACCACCTCGCCCTCCGCGATGCCGCGGAAGTGGTCCTTCACGCGTGCCGAGGTCAGGTGCTGCTCGAGGAACGCGTAGTCCTCCCGGCGGTACGCGATCACGGAGATGTTGAGCGTCTCGCCCTTGTCGCCGGCTCGCGCGTGGGCGAGCTGCCGCAGCCGCATGGCTACGCCTCCAGGATCTCGACAGACGTGCGGACGCGTTCGCGCGGCACGAAGGCGGAGGCCACCGCCAGGATCTCCCGCGCCAGCTTGCTCGCTCCGCCCCCGCCGGCGGGGCCGTTCGTGTAGAGCGACTCGACCTCGTTGCCGATGCGTACGGCGTCCTCGAGGCTGTCGGTCCGCGCGGCGACGCGCGCGCGAACCTCGTAGGGCTCGGCGCCTTCCGACAGCCGCGGCCCGTGCAGGCTGTCGAGGCCGATCAGGTCGAACCGCGTCTCGCGGCAGCGCACGCCCACGAGCTTCAGGCGCTCCGCGACGATCTCGAGCGCGAGCCGCCCGCGCGCCACGGCGCCGGGGCCCGCGTAAGAGATCTGGCCCTCGCCCAGGTAGCCGTCGCGGTAGCCGACCGAGACCTTGAGCGACTCCGGCCGCGGGTGTCCCTTCGCGCCGTCGACGCGCACGCGGTCCTCGCCGATCTCGCTGACGACGACCTCGGAGAAGTCCGCGATCACGTCGGGCGTGAGGTAGCGGCCGGGGTCGTGGATCTCGTAGAGGAGCTGCTCCTTGCAGGTGGCCGCGCTCACGCGGCCGCCCGATCCCTGGACCTTGGTGATGACGGCCGAGCCGTCGTCTCCCACCTCGCCGATCGGAAACCCGAGCCGCGCCAGTCCGGCCACGTCCTTCAGGCCGGGATCCGCGAAGTAGCCGCCGGTGACCTGCCCGGCGCACTCGAGCAGGTGGCCGACCAGCGTTCCGCTGCCGAGCCGAGTCCAGTCCTCCATCGACCAGGCGAGCTCGTGCACGAGCGGCGCGAGGAAGAGCGAAGGATCGGCGGCCCGGCCCGTGATCACGACGTCGGCTCCGCTCGCGAGCGCCTCGACGATCGGCGCGGCGCCGATGTAGGCGTTGGCCGAGACCGCGCGGTGCTCGAGGCTCGAGATCGCCACGCCGCCCTCCTCGGCCCGCAGCTCTCCGCGGCGCAGCAGCTCGAGCGCGTCGTCTCCGGTCACTGCCGCGACCTTGAGGCCGACGAGGCCGAGCGAGCGGGCGACCTCGACGGTCGCCCGGGCGCCGGCCGCCGGATGAGCGGCGCCGGCGTTCGTGACGATCCTGACGCGGTTCGCGCGACAGGCCGGAAGCACGGCCCGCATCCGGGCTTCGAGCAGCGGGTCGAAGCCCTTCGCGGGATCCTTGATCTTGTCGAGCTGGGCGAGCGCGATCGTCCGCTCGGCCAGGCACTCGAACACGAGGTAGTCGAGCCGGCCCTTCTGGGCGAGCTCGACCGCCGGCTCGATGCGGTCGCCCGAGTAGCCGGCTCCGGCGCCGATCCGCAGAGCTCTCACAGCGGCAGGATTCCGAACGCGAGGCAAGCGAGAGTCATGACGACCGACGCGCCCCACAAGAGCGGGATCGAGAACCTCTGGTGCTCCGCGAGGTCGACGCCCGCCAGTCCGACCAGCAGGAAGGTGGAAGGCGTGAGCGGGCTCACCGGGAACCCGGTCGTCATCTGGCCGAGGAGCGCGGCCTGTCCGACGTGGACGGGCGCGACGCCCAGCAGCCCGCACGCCTCCGCGACGACGGGCAGCACGCCGAAGTAGAAGGAGTCGGGGTCGAAGAGCAGGCTGAGCGGCATCGCGACCAGGCCGAGCACGAGCGGCACGTGGCGAGCGAGCCCCGCCGGCACGTGAGCGACCGCGGCGTGCGCCATCGCCGTGAGCATGCCCGAGCCCTGAAGGACCCCGATCAGCGCGCCCGCCGCGAGCAGGATGCTGGCCATCAGGATCGCCGCGCGCGCGTGGGCGTCGACGCGCCGCCGCTGCTCGTCGAGGTCGGGGTAGTTGACGACGAGAGCGAGCGCCGTCGCGACCATGAAGACCACCGCGGGCGGGACGGCGCCGGACACCATCGTCGCGAGTGCCGCGATCGTCAGCAGCAGGTTCACCGCGAAGAGGCGCGGCCGGCGGAGCGCGCGCTGCTCGGCCGTCAGCTCGCGCGCGCCGCTTCCGGGTGCACTCGAGACGTCGGCGTCTTTCGCCGTTCCCGCGAGCGCGGGCGTGGAGGCTGCCGCAAGCCGCCGCGCCTCTCTCTTCCCGAGCGCGTAGCAGGCCGCGAGCACGTAGAGAAAGCCGACGGCTAGAGCCGGCAGCATCGGGTTGAAGACCTCGCTGACGCTGAGCTTCAGCGAGGCCGCGGCGCGCAGCGTCGGCCCGCTCCACGGCAGCACGTTCGTCACCCCGGCCGCCAGGGCGGTGGCGCAGGCGAGCAGGCGGCGATCGATTCCGAGCCGGGTGTAGAGCGGCAGCAGCGTCGGCACCACGATCAGGAACGTGACCGCGCCCGAGCCGTCCAGGTGGACGAGCGCGGCCAGCAGCGCGGTGCCCGGCACGATCCACGCGGGCTTGTCTCCCACGAGCCGCAGCACGCGCCCGATCAGCGGATCGAACAGGCCGGCGTCCGACATCACCCCGAAGAACAGGATCGCGAACACGAACATCGCCACCACCGGCGCGATGCCCTGGATGCCGGTGGTCACGAACTTGCCGGTCTCGAGGCCGAAGCCGGCGAGGAGCGCGGCCGCGACCGGCGCCGCGATCAGCGCGACGAGCGGGGTCGTCTTCCGGAAGACGATGAGGGCCTGCAGCGCGAGGATCGTGAGCAGGCCGGCGAGAGCGAGCATCAACAGGGTAAGGCGCGGCCGCCCGAAGCGGGCGGCTGCGCCGCAGCGCGGATGTTAGCGGCTTTCGCCTACTCGAGCACCTCGCGCGGGTCGATGCGGGTCGCACGGCGCGCGGGCAGCGCGCAGGCGGCGAGCGCCACGAGCACGAGCAGCAGGCTCGCGCCGGCGAGCACGCGGGGATCCGCGGCGGTGACGCCGAAGAGCTGGCTCTCGAGGCTCGAGCGCAGCAGGAAGGCTCCCGCGCCGCCCGCGAGGAAGCCGACGCCGAGCAGCAGCAGGCCCTCGCGCAGCACGAGGTCGAAGACGGAGCGCGCGCTGCTGCCGAGCGCGAGCCGGATCCCGATCTCGCGCCGGCGCTGCGTCACGAGGAAGGCGAGGACACCGTAGAGGCCGACCGCCGAGAGCACGAGCGCGACCGCGCCGAAGCCGAGCGCGAGCTGGGCCGCGGCGCGCCGGTTGAGCCGCGCGCGCTCGAGGCGCTCGTCCATCGGGCGCACGTCGAAGAGCGGCAGCTCCGGGTCGAGCGAGGCGATCACGCCGCGCAGCTCGGTCCCGATGGCGCCGTCGTCCGTGCGCGTCTTGACGGCGAACGTGACGCGGCGCGAAGCGTCCTGCGCCATCGGGAAGAAGTAGGCGCCGACGGCCTTGTCGCCCTCGGTCAGGTCCTGCAGCTTGATGTCGGCGACCACGCCCACCACCGTCCAGAACACCGTCTTGTCGGTGACGGCTGTCAGGTTGTTGATGTCGCTGGGCAAGTACATCCGCCGGCCGAGCGGGCTCGCCTCGCCCCAGAAGCGGCGCGCGAGCTTGCGGTCCACGATCACCGCGTTGGTCCCGCCGCGCTTGTCCTGCTCGCCGAAGAAGCGCCCCTCGAGGAGCTTCGCGCCCATCGCCTCGAAGTAGCCGGGCGTCACGTCCACCTGCGCCGGTGAGATCACGGACTCGCCGGGCTTCATCTGGTAGCCCTCGGCCAGGATCACGCTGTCGCTGTACGAGCCGCCGAACGGGATGTTGCTGGTGGCGCCCGCGGCCACGACTCCCGGCAGCCCGCGCATGCGCCGCAGCGCCTCGTCCGTGAATTGCCAGCGCGCGGTGTCGTCGGAGTAGCGGGAGTCGGGAAGCGCGACCGTGGCCGTGGCCACGCGCTCGGCGACGAAGCCCGAGTCGACGCGCAGCACGCGCGTGAAGCTCGCGAGCAGCAGGCCCGCTCCGAGCATCAGCACGAAGGTGAAGGCGACCTGCGCCACGACCAGCGTCCGGCGCAGCACGCGCGACGCCCCGGAGCCCGTCGAGCCGCGGCCTTCCTGGCGCAGCACGCCGCTCGGGTTCGTCCTGAGCGCGCTCACGAGCGGCAGCAGGCCCAGGAGCGCGCCGATCGCGAGCGCGAGCAAGAGCGCGTAGAGCGTCGCCGTCCCGTCGAGGCGGATCTCCTGGCCGTAGGGCACGTCCTCCAGGTCGAACGCGGAGGCGGAGCGCAGCGCAAGCGCCGCCACCGCTAGCCCCGCGGCGGCGGCGACCACCGTCAGCAGCACGTTCTCCACCACGAGCTGGCGCGCGAGCTGCCACGCCGGCGCGCCGAGCGCGAGGCGCGTCGCCATCTCCTTGGCGCGCACGCGGGCGCGCACGAGAGCGAGGTTCGCGACGTTCAGGAAGCCGATCAGCAGCACGAAGCCGGCGCCGCCCCAGAGCAGATACAGGATCGGCTTCACGTGGCGCACCAGGTGGTCCGGCAGCCGGTCGACCTGCGTGTGGAAGCCGGCGCTCACCAGCAGGTCCTTGTATTGCGGGAAGCGATCGAGGTTCGCCGCGTTGAGCGCGTCCACCTGCGCCTGCGCCTGCTTCAGCGTCGCGCCCGGCTTGAGCCGCCCGACGTTCCACCAGTTGTTGCTGTGGCGGCTGTCGTCGGACTTCTGCTGCGCCGTGAAGGCGAGCGGTCGCCAGAGCAGGACGCCCGGCGAGAGCGTCTCGAACCCGCGCGGCATCACGCCGACGATCGAGTAGAGCTGGCCGTCGATCCGGATCTCCCGGCCGACCGCCGCCGGATCGCCCGCGAACTGGCTGCGCCAGAGCCCGTCGCTCAGCAGCACCTTCTTCTCGTTGCCGAGCTCGCCCTCCTCGTCCGTGAACGGCCGTCCGAGCGCCGGGGCCGTTCGCATCACGCGCAGGTAGGACGGCGTCACGTTCATGACGCGCGCCACGGCAGGCACGCCGCCCTGGTCGACCGTGACGCTCGAGTCGTTGAAGAGCGCCTGCTCCTCGTAGACGTTCATCGCGCGCAGCCGGTCGTAGTAGTCGGGCACGCCCGAGTTGGAGCTGTCGACGGCGCCGGCGCCCGGGTACTGGTTGCTCATCAGCAGGACGCGATCGGGCTCGGGCACCGGCAGCGACCGGAGCAGCACGTGGTGCACGACCGAGAAGAGCGCGGTGTTGGCTCCCAGGCAGAGCGCGAGCGTGGCCGCGGCCGTCAGGCTGTAGGCCTTGTCGCGCGCGAGCAGCCGCAAGCCGGTCTGGAAGTCACGAGCGAGCCAGTCCAAGCGCACCTCCCCTGTCGATGAACCAAGAAACGCATCAAACGGGTCGTCGGTTCCCCTGAAATACCTCAAGTAACACTTGACCTATTCGGATGGGGAACTTACGCTGTATCCTGCTGAGTAGGCACGAGAAACACGAGTGAACCCGAGCCTCGCCGCCCTGAGTCTGCTGGCCGCCGCCCTCGCGGTCGCGCTCTGGTTTTCATATCGGCAGAGGCGCTTCGAGACCCGCTTCCGGGCCATCGTCGAGGGAGCGGGCGACGCAATCCTGCGGATCGACGCCGAGGGCCGGATCGCGTACGCGAACCCGGCGACCGACGAGCTCCTCGGGGTGGAGTCGGGACGGCTCGTCGGGCGGCCCTTCCTGGACCTGGTGCGAGCCGACTACCGAGAGCAGGCCCGCCGCTTCTACGAGGACCAGCGCCAGCAGGGCATTCCGATGAGCTACTGCGAGTTCCCGCTGGCGACGCCCGGCGGCGAGGATCTCTGGCTCGGCCAGCGGGCCGAGCTCGTGACCGAGGCCGGGCGCTACGCCGGCCTCCAGGCCGTGGCGCGGAACGTCACCGAGCGCACGCTGCTGCACCAGGCGATCGAGCACGAGCGCGAGCAGCTGCGCCAGGTCGTCGCGCACGCCCCGGTCGCGATGGCGATGCTCGACCGCGACCTGCGCCACCTGGCGCACAGCGCGCGCTGGCTCCGCTACCTCGCGATCGTCGAGCCCTCGGTGGTCGGCCGCACGCTCCAGGACGTCTGGCCGTCGATGCCGCCGCGCTACCTGACCGTGTTCGAGCGCGCGCTCTCGGGCGAGGTCGTGAGCGAGCCCGAGGACGCGCTCGCGCGCGAGGACGGCACCACCGTGTTCATGCGCTGGACCGTGCACCCCTGGCGCGACGACAACGGCCGCGTGGCCGGCGTCGTGCTCGCGGCGCAGAGCATCGACGTGCTGGTGCGCGCGCGCCAGTCGGCGCTCGAGGCCTCGCGGCTCAAGTCCGAGTTCGTGGCGAACATGAGCCACGAGATCCGCACGCCGATGAACGGCGTGATCGGGATGACGCGCCTCTTGCTCGACACGCCGCTCACCGCCGAGCAGCGCGAGTACGCCGAGGTGATCGACCAATCGGGGCGCTCGCTGCTCGAGATCATCAACGACATCCTGGACTTCTCGAAGATCGAGGCCGGGCGCATCGACCTCGAGCGCGTGGACTTCGACCTGCGCCGCGCGGTGCGCGAAGTGCTCGGCTCGTTCGCCGAGGCCGCCCACGCGAAAGGCCTGGAGCTGCTCTGCCTGATCCGGCACGACGTGCCGAACGCGCTCGTCGGCGACCCCGGCCGCCTGCGGCAGGTGCTCACCAACCTGGTGGGGAACGCCGTCAAGTTCACCGAGAAGGGCGAGGTCGTGCTGCGCGTCACGCTCGACGAGTCCACGGACGACGCCGCGCTCGTGCACTTCGAGGTGCGCGACACGGGGATCGGGATCGAGAGCGACCTGAAGCCGCGCCTGTTCCAGTCGTTCGTACAGGCGGACGGCTCTGCGAGCCGACGCTACGGCGGCACCGGGCTCGGCCTCGCGATCTCGCGCAGGCTGGTGTCGCTGATGGGCGGCGAGATCGACGTCGACAGCCGGCCGGGCCGCGGCAGCACCTTCTGGTTCACCGTCAGGCTCGATCGGCAGGCCGAGGCGAGCTCGGCGCCGCCGCCCTCGGCGCGGCTCGCGGGCCGCCGCGTGCTGGTCGTGGACGACAACGCGACCAACCGCCAGATCCTGCGGCACCAGCTCGGCTATTGGGGCCTGCGCGTGACCGCGGTCGAGTCGGGGCCGCGCGGCCTCGCGCTGCTGCAGCAGGCGGCTGCTTCCGGCACCGTCTACGACCTCGCGATCCTCGACATGAAGATGCCCGAGATGGACGGCCTCGCGCTCGCGCGCGCGATCAAGGGGGACGACGCGCTCGCGGGCGTGCGGCTCGTGCTGCTGACCTCGTTCGGGCAGCGCGGCCACGGCGCCGAGGCCTCGAAGATCGGGATCGCGGCGTACCTGACCAAGCCCGTGGACGAGGCCGACCTCTACGACTGCCTGGTCGAGGTGCTCGACGAGGCGCGGCGCGGGCCGCACCTCGTGACCCGCCACAGCCTGCGCGAGCACCGCCCGCCGGTCGCGGCGCACGTGCTCGTGGCCGAGGACAACGAGGTCAACCAGAAGGTCGCGGCCAAGATCCTCGAGAAGCTGGGCTACCGCGTCGAGCTCGCCGAGAACGGCAAGGAGGCGCTCGCCGCCTGCGCGCGGCGCCGCTACGACGCGGTGCTGATGGACGGGCAGATGCCGGGGATGGACGGCTACGAGGCGACCCGCAAGATCCGCGAGCGCGAGACGCGCGGCGGACGCCGCGTGCCGATCATCGCGATGACCGCGAGCGCGATGAAAGGCGATCGCGAGAAGTGCCTCGAGGCGGGGATGGACGACTACATCTCGAAGCCCGTGACGCCCGACGCGCTCGAGTCGGTGCTGCGCAAGTGGGTGGGCGCGGCGACGGCGCCCGCGGAGCGCGCTGCGGCCGAGCATGCGGCGGCCGGCGAGCTCCTCGACGAGACCGTGGTCCAGAACCTGATGTCGGTGGACGACGACGGCACGCTGATGGACGAGGTCGTCGCCACCTTCCTGCGCATCGCGCCGGCCCGGCTGACCGCGATCAAGAAGGGCGCCAAGGGCAACGCCGCGATGCTCGAGCGCGAGGCCCACAGCTTCCTCGGCAGCTGCGGCAACATCGGCGCGCGGCGCATGGCGGAGCTGTGCGCACGGCTCGAGGTGCTCGGCCGCTCGGGTTCCACCGAAGGCGCGCCGGAGATCGCGCGGGTGCTCGAGGAGGAGCTCGCCGCGGTGCGGCCGCAGCTCGAAGCGCTGCCGTCGCGCCACCCGAAGCGCGCCGGCACGCCGCTGCCCAAGTGATCTTCGAGGAGCGGGCGGCGCGCGAGAAAGCCGACCGCAAGATCGAGGAGCTCTACCGCTCGGACGCGCCCTGGCCACGGCTCGGGGAGGCCCTGCCCGCGTTCGGCCTCGCGCTGCTGATGGTCTGGAAGACGCGCTCGTTCTCGCTCGTGTGGCCCTGCTACGCCTACATCGGCTACCTGATCGTGGACCTCGTGATCGTGCCGCAGCGCAAGCTCACCAAGTGGATCCGGAACGGCTCGGCGGCGGTGTTCACCGTGGGCTACGTGATTCACGTCCTGCCGAGCCTCGGGCTGCCTGCGGCCACCGGCGGCAACGCGCTCATGGCGCTCCTCGCCGGGGCCGGGCTGCCCTACCTCTACGAGCGCGGTCGCATCGCGCACGGCTTCGTCCAGGGGCTGACGCTCGCAACGCTGCTGGCGCTCGCCGCGCAGTTCTTGATTCCGTCGCCGCTCGGGCTGCAGGTCGCGCTGCCGCTCTTCTGCGCCGCCTACGCCTGGGACGAGCGCAGCGTGGGCTGGCGGTTCTCGGCGACGGTCCTGGGAGCGTATGCTCTCGCCGTCCCGCTCTGGCTCGGCGGGCGCAGCGAGCTCTTGCCGCACGCGATCGCGAGCCTCATCGCCTGGGCCCTCAATCGCGTGCTTCCGGGCGGCGGCGGTTCGTCGACCACTGAAACGGACGAGGCCAGCACGACCACGTCCACGCTCGGGCTTCGCGACTGACGCGACGAGGGCGTCAACCAGGGGAGTGAGCGTTTGGTCACACTGAACACTGCTCGTCCCGATCATAGGAGAAGCCGCGCCTGACGGCATTTTACGTGTGTGTCATCGCATCGCATGGTAGAGTGACAGGAACGTGACCACCACTACTAGCGAGAGGCACATGTTCAGGAACGGCTTGATCACCGCGTTCGCGGTGGCGTCGTTGGCGGCGTTCTCTTCTTGCGGCGGAAGCTCTCCTGCTCAGCCGGCGCCGGTGCCGACGCCAACCCCGACGCCCGCCCCGACGCCGACTCCGACGCTCGAGTCGCAGCTCCCGGCAGGCATGGTCTGCGATCCCACGCCGCCGCCGCTCTACGGGCTGCGCCTCAAGCAGCAGAACGCCCGCACGCTCGACTCCCGCCCGCAGGTGATCAACGTGAACGGCTATTGCGCGAAGGCCGGCTTCGATCCGGGCTCCAAGTTCTGCTTCACGCGCGACGAAGGCGACCCCCAGGCCGTGGCCTGCGACTACCTCGCCGTGGGCAAGGCCAGCGACACGGGGCGCTGGGGACCGACCTGGAGCGTCGACGGCAATCCTTGCAGTGCCACCGCAGCCTGCACCAACCATCCGGACAACCAGTTCCTCGTCATCATGAACGGGAACGGCAAGTACCTGGCCTGCGTGTCGGACGAGATTCCCTTGTCGACGGACCCCACCCGACCGGGGTCGCGCTGCGGCGTCTGCGTCGTCAACGACAGCGGCATCTACTGTAACGAGCAGGCCAACGGGCTGTAGACGGCGCCGCTCCGTGGCATGATGCGCGCGTGCGGCGCGCGCGGCGGCAGGACCGGCGCAGGTTCCTCGGGACGCTCGGCGTCGGTGCGCTGGCGCTGCGGGGCGCGGCGGCCGCGGCGGGAGGCCAGGGCGTGAGCACAGCCGGCGGCTCGAGCTTCGACTTCGTGGTGGTGGGCGCCGGCTGCTTCGGCGCGTGGACCGCGTGGCAACTGCGTGCGGCTGGCAAGCGCGTGCTGCTGGTCGACCAGTACGGGCCCGCCAACGCGCGCGCCAGCTCCGGCGGCGAGTCGCGCGCGATCCGCATGAGCTACGGGCCGGACGACCTCTACACCCGCTTCTCGTGGCGCTCGCTCGCGCTCTGGAAGGCGCTCTTCGCGGAGATCGGGCGGCCGGAGCTGTTCCAGAAGACCGGCGTGCTGTGGATGACGAAGGGCGAAGACCCGAACGCCACGGCGAGCCTGCGCGCGCTCGACGAGTCGAAGATCCCGCACGAGCGGCTCGACGAGCGCGAGCTCGCCCGCCGTTTCCCGCAGATCGCCGTGATCCCCGGCGGCTGGGCGATCTTCGAGCCCGAGAGCGGCGCGCTGCTGGCGCGCCGCGCGGTGCAGGCGGTCGTCGCCGACGCGCTCCGCAAGGGCGTGGAGTACCGAGCCGCGACGGCCCTGCCGCCGTCCGGCGAGGGCCGGCTCGAGGCGCTCCAGACCGCGGGCGGCGAGCCGCTGCGCGCCGGGGCCTTCGTGCTCGCGTGCGGGCCATGGCTCGGAAGGGTGGCGCCCCGTGCGCTTCAGGGCCGCATCTTCCCGACGCGCCAGGAGGTCTTCTTCTTCGGCGTGCCCAAGGGCGAGACGCGTTTCGCTCCGCCCGCGATGCCGACCTGGATCGACTTCGGCCAGGGCTTCTACGGCATGCCCGACCTCGAGAGCCGCGGCTTCAAGATCGCGAACGACCAGCACGGGCCCGCGTTCGACCCAGACGGGGCGGAGCGCGTGCCGGCGGCGGCCGGCCTCGCGGAAGCGCGCGCGTTCATGGAGCAGCGCTTCCCGGGCATGCGCGGCGCCCCGCTCGTCGAAGCGCGCGTGTGCCAGTACGAGAACACCTCGAACGGCGACTTCGTGATCGACCGCCATCCCGGCTACGAGAACGTGTGGGTCTGCGGGGGCGGCTCGGGCCACGGCTTCAAGCACGGTCCGGCGGTCGGCGAGTTCACGGCCGAGCGCGTGCTGAAGGGCGACGCCACGCATCCGCGCTTCGCCCTCGCCTCGAAGCAGGACGTCCAGCACCGAAGCGTGCATTGATTCCCCTGGCCTCGAATGACGCCCGTCGCGGAGAGCGTCATTCAAGGCCAGATCTGACTATTTCGTCATCTCGTTGTTGTTTGTTCGTTGTTGTTGTTCGTCGTCGTCCCCGTTTCGTTGTCCGTTGTCCGCTGTTCTGTTTCGTTCTTCGTTCAGCGTTCGTCCCGCCAGGGCCGTCTCGCCGCCCAGCCCGCGACGGCCTCCTGCACCGCGTCGAGCTGCCCGTCGAAGAAGTGGCCGGCTCCGGGCACGACCACGAGCTCGCGCGGCGGGGGCAGCGGCTCGACGAGCGCCCGCAGCGCCTCGCCCGACCCGAACGGGTCGCGCTCGCCCTGGACGAAGAGGCGCGGCTGGGAGGGACCCCGGAGCACGCTCGCGTCGCCGAAGCGGACGAGCGGGAAGCCGAGCGCGAACACCGCCCGCACGCGCGCGTCGCGGACGGCGACGCGCAGCGCCATCACCGAGCCGAACGAGAAGCCGCCGAGCAGCAGCGGCTCCGCGGGGAAGCGCCGCTCCAGCTCCGCGAGCGCCGCCTGCGCGTCGTCCTGCTCGCCGTTGCCGTCGTCGTGCGCGCCCTCGCTGCGGCCGACGCCGCGGAAGTTGAAGCGCAGCACCGCGAGGCCCTGCTCCTGGAGCGCCTTCGCCGCCCGGAACACGACCTTGAAGTGCATCATGCCGCCGTGCAGCGGATGCGCGTGGCAAACCACGGCCGCCGCGACCGGCGCGGAGTCGGGGCTCATCAGGATCGCCTCGAGCCGGCCGGCGGGGCCGGCGAAGTCGAAGCTCTCGGTCGTGGGCATCCGACCGCGATTGTACGAGTCGACCGGCCCGGGCCGCTCGGGTCTTCAGGCGGCGGCCGGAGCCCCCGCAGCTGCGGCTGCGGCCGTGGCCGCTGCGGCGCGCGCCTTGAGCTGGGCCGCGCGCGGAGGCGGCGTGTGCTGGTTCGCCTGCTTCAGCACCCGCACGGCCCCGAGCGAGCGCGCCCGCCCGATCGTCTCGCGGCGCAGCTTGCGTTCGACGCCCTTCGGGGCGCCCGCGGCGATCGCCAGCTCGTCGAGCGAGGCGATCAGCCCGCCGAGGCCGAGCTGGTAACGGAGCGCCAGCGTCGCGACGCCCACCACGCGCCCGTCCTCCGACTCCGCCACCCGCACCAGGAAGCCGGGGTCGGTGATCGTGCGGCGGAACGTGCGCGCGAACGAGACGGGCTCGGGGTAGTAGCCCACGTCCTCGAGGAGCGACAGAACCGCGACCCCGTCCTGAAGCGATGCCGGCCTGATCTCTACGCTCATCGTCGCCTCCTGTGCCCCGCACGCCACGCCCTGTGTCCGCAGCGCCACGAAATCAGCAGCTTTTCGGTTGCTGCGGCTGAGTGCTGCAATTCCTCGGCCACGCCCCCGGTCTCTTCGTCGTCCCGTCGTTACGACAGATGACGAAGAGGCTGAATCTGGGTAGGGCGTGAGTCATCGGCTCGAGATTCTCGGAAAGACAAGTCACGCGAGCGCGGAGGTCGCACTTCGAACCACGGAGTTCAGGAGCCTTCTGTCGGCTTTCTCTTAGACGAGGGGGCTCCGCCCCCTCGAGCACCCCCGGGTTACCGGGACAAGAACGGCCGATCGGGCTCACCCGGCCTCCGCCGGGCTCCGCCCCCTCGAGCACCCCCCGGGTTCGACCTCCTGGTCTTGGCTAACCCGCGACGGCCATCGCCTGAGCGGGCCCGCCGCGGCGGTCGTCGATCCGGCCGCGCAGCAGGCTCTCCAGCCAGACGAGGCTCACGGGCTTGTGCAGGAAGGCGTCGACGCCGAGCCGCGCGGCGGCCTCCGCACGGTCGGGCAGGCCGTAGGCGGTGAGCACGACGACCGGCGGCTCGCTCTTCAGGTGCCGCAGGTACGCCGCGATCGCGAGGCCTTCGGAGCCGACCTCGGGTGTGAGGCAGACGTCGGCGATCACCGCATCGTAGCGATTGGCGGCCAGCCGCTCGGCGGCCTCCGCGAGCGAGCTCGCGCTGTGGACCTCGAAGCCCGCCTCCGAGAAATGGGCCTGGTAGGTCCCGCGGACGTGCTCGTCGTCGTCGACAATCAGGAGGCGATCACACACGTCGCTCGGCTTTGCAAGCTCGATGCCGGCGACCCGAGCGAAGCATCTCGAGCAAAATCAATCAGTTGTGGCTAGGCTCTGGCGTAGGAATGTCCGGAGGAGCGGCGCGGAAGCGGACACTGGACACGGATTCGAGGAACCTCGTGTCAGACTCTCGTACTTCCTCGAAAGCCCTCCCGCGCGGGGCAGCGCGGGCGAATGAGGAGACGAGGTCCATGGGATTGAGCCACGCCGAGCGCCAGAAGTTGATCGAGCAGTACGCGCGGGGACCGGCCCGCGTCCGGGAAGCGCTCGCCAAGGTGCCGAAGCAGGCGCTCCAGTGGCGGCCGGCCGAGAAGAAGTGGAGCGTCCACGAAGTGGTGGTGCACTGCGCCGACTCGGAGACCAACGCGTCGCTGCGCATCCGTTACCTGCTCGCCGAGAAGGACCCGCTCATCGTCGGCTACGACCAGGACGCCTGGGCCCGCCTCTTCGATTACCACGCACAGCCGCTCGAAGACGCGCTCGTCGCGACCGACGCCGCGCGCGGCCGCACCGTCCCTGTGCTGCGGCAGATGAGCGAGGCCGACTGGACGAAGGCGGGTCGCCACACCGAATCGGGCGCTTACACCGCCGAGGACTGGCTGCGCATCTACGCGGCGCACCTCGAGGGCCACGCCAGCCAGATCGAGCGCAATCTCGCCGCATGGACGGCCCGCGGATAGCGGAGACGCGCGCCGGGCGGGACGAGCCGGTGACGCTCACCGGCATGGACCGCTCGGGCGCCGCGGTGGCGAACGCGGGGGAGGAGCGCCTGCTCGTGCCGGGCGGGATTCCCGGCGAGCGGGTGCGGGTCCGGCGCCTGCGGCCGGTGGGCCGCAGCGTGCTGTGCGAGATCGTGCGCGTCCTGGAGCCCTCGCCGAACCGCGTGGCTCCGCGCTGCCGGCACGCGTCGACCTGCGGCGGCTGCGCGTGGCAGCACATCGCGTACCCCGAGCAGCTCCGGCGCAAGGCCGCGGCGCTCGACGTGCTGCTGCGGCGCTCGATGGGGAAGTCCGCGCCGCGCATCCTCCCGACGATCGGCATGCCGGTGGGCCCGGACGGCATGCCTTGGGGCTTCCGGCAGAAGGCGGCGTTCGTGTTCGACGCCGGCCCGGACGGGCTTGCGATGGGGCACTTCGCTCGCGGCACGAACGACGTGGTGCCGGTGGCGGAGTGCCCGGTCCACTCGGAGCGCGCGAACCGGATCGCGTTCGCGCTCAGGGACGCGCTCCGCGCAGCCTCTGTCTCGCCCTCGGGCCCGCGCACGACCGGCCTCGCGCGCCACGTCGTCGTGCGCACGACGCGGGACGACAAGGAGGCTGTCGCGATGCTCGTCGCCGCTCGCGACGACGCGGCGCTCCGCGCGCCGCTCGACGCGCTCGCCGCGGGGCCCGACAAGCCGGAGGGTCTGGTGCTGAACCTTCACGACCGGCCGGGGCCCTACCTCGTCGGCCGGGAATCGAAGCGAGTCGCCGGCGTGGGCCACGTGAAGGAGGAGGCGCTCGGACCGGCGTTCCTGGTCTCGCCGTCCTCCTTCTTCCAGACGAACGTCGAGGCGGCCGCGACGCTGGTCCGGCTGGTGACGGAGGCGCTGCCGGGCGAGCGCGGCCTGCGCGTGCTCGACCTCTACAGCGGCAGCGGCCTCTTCGCGCTGCCGCTCGCCGTGCGCGGCCATCGCGTCACCGCCGTCGAGGAAAGCCGCAAGAGCGTGAAGGACGCCGAGCTCAACCGCCGGCTCAACAAGGTCGAGGAGGAGCGGCTGAAGCTCGTCTGCTCGGCGGTCGAGAAGGCCGTGCCGCACCTCGAGCCCGGCTCCTTCGACGCGGTGATCCTCGACCCGCCGCGCGAAGGCTCGCCGCCGGAGGTGATCCGCGGCGTCTTCGAGCGGCTCAAGCCCGCGCGGGGGATCCTGGTCTCGTGCGATCCGGAGGCGCTCGCGCGCGAGCTGCCGCTCGCGGTCGCGGCCGGCTACCGCGTGCTGCGCGTGCAGCCGGTGGACATGTTCCCGCACACGCCGCACGTCGAGGCCGTCGCCGTGCTGGAACGGCTGCCGGCAGGCAAGAACGTTCCGACGATCACGCCACGTACACCGTCTTCACGTTCACGAACTCGCGGATCCCGAAGGCCCCCAGCTCGCGGCCGTAGCCGGACTGCTTGATCCCGCCGAAGGGCAGGCGCGGGTCGGAGCGGACGAACGCGTTCACGAAGCACGAGCCGGCTTCGAGCTCGTAGCGCGCGATGCGCTCCCCGCGCGCGCGGTCGGCGGTGAAGACGGCGGCGCCGAGGCCGAAGACGGTGTGGTTCGCGAGGCCGATCGCGGCCTTCTCGTCCTGGGCCGCGATCACCGCCGCGACCGGACCGAAGAGCTCCTCGTCGAAGGCCGGCATTCCGGGCGTCACGCCGGTGAGGACGCTCGGCGGGTAGAAGGCGCCCGGCCCGTCCGGCACCGCGCAGCCGAGGCGTGCCCGCGCTCCCTTCTCGAGGCTCGCCTGCACCTGGCGGTGGAGCTCGTCGCGGAGATCGCGCCGGGCCTGCGGGCCGACCGCGGTCGCGGCGTCGAGCGGATCGCCCATGCGGCGCGCCTGCATGCGCTCGACGAGCTTCGCCTCGAAGCGCTCGCGCACGGGCTCGACCACCACGAAGCGCTTCGCGGCGATGCAGCTCTGGCCGCCGTTGATGAGCCGCGAGGCCGCGCAGATCTCGGCGGCGGCGTCCACGTCGGCGTCCTCGAGCACGACGTAGGCGTCGCTGCCCCCGAGCTCGAGCACGCTCTTCTTCAGGCTCGCGCCGGCTCTCGCGGCCACCGCCCGGCCTGCCGGCGTGCTGCCCGTGATCGTCACCGCGGCGACCTCAGGGGCTTCGATCAGCCCGGCCACGCGCGAGGACGGCACGACCAGCGTGCGGAAGACCGCCCGCGGCACGCCCGCCGCGTGCAGGATCTCCTCGATCGCGAGCGCGCAGCCGGTGACGTTCGAGGCGTGCTTCAGCAGGCCGACGTTGCCGGCCATCAGGGCCGGAGCCGCGAAGCGGAAGACCTGCCACAAGGGGAAGTTCCAGGGCATGACCGCGAGCACGACGCCGATCGGCTCGAACGCCACGTAGCTGGCCGACGCCTCGGTCGGGGCGGGTTCGGCCGCGAGCAGCCTCTCCGCGCGCTCCGCGTAGAAGTCGCAGGCGCCGGCGCACTTGTCCGCTTCGGCCAGGCCCTGGGTCACGGGCTTGCCCATCTCGAGCGCCATGAGCCGCGCGAGCGCGTCGCGCCTCTCCCGAAGCAGGCCGCCGGCCCGTCGCAGCGCGGCCGCGCGCACCTCGAACGACGTCCGTCGCCACGACTCGAAGGCCTTGGCTCCGGCCGCGAGCGCCGCCGCCACGTCGCTGTCCGTGGTCTCCGCGTACTCCCGGATCAGCGAGCCGTCGGCGGGATTGATGGACTGGAGCGCCATCACTCGCTCGTCCGGCGCCGATCAGCGAAGAGGGCGGGGTCGCCGGAGCGAGCGAATGAGGAGCGGCGTCCGAGTGCCGTCGCCGCGACGATAGAGTGAGCGCTGGGAAGGCGCATCGTTCGATCTCCCGGCGCGAGCGGTGAGCGAGCGGAGCGCGCACCCCGCCCAACCGCGCGAACCACTAGCGAGCGAACACCTCCGCAATCGGCGTGATCACGAGCTTGTCCTTCTGCAGCTCGAGCTTGAGCGCGCCGATCTGCTTGTCCTCGTCGGCCAGGTCGGGCTTCGGCGCGTCGTAGTGGACCGACGACGGCGTGTCGGCGAGGAGCGTCGCGGCGAGCGCCTTCGCGTCCCTGGTGATGATCACGATCTGCAGGTCGGAGCCCGAGAGGTACCTGCGGATCGCGAGGTTCACGTCCAGGAGCGTCAACTTCGCTAGCTTGCCGCGCATGTAGCTCGTGAACTCGGGGATCTTGTACCACTCGGAGTCGAGCGCGTACCCGAGCTGCTGGTCCTGGGTCGCCGTCATCACGAACACGTTCTTCATCAGGTAGTCGCGCGTCGACTCGAAGTCGGTCTGCGAGAGGCCGATGTCGATGAGCTGCCGCACTTCGTGCAGCGCGATCCTGAGCGCCATCGGGCCGTTGTCGGGCACCACCGGCCGGATCCACACCTCGAAGAGCTGCGCGCGGCGCACGAGGTTCGGGTCGGGGAAGAACTGGAACATCCCGCGCGGGAAGGCCTCGACGTAGGCGTAGTCGCCGTAGTTCATCCCGCGCAGCTCGCGGATCCGCTGGTAGAGGTGCGAGGTCGAGGAGCGGTGCTCGCCGAGCCAGGTGCGCGCGAGGTACAGGGCGGGGAAGTCGGGGTGCGAGCGGTTGACCGCGATCGGGTGGCCGAACGAGATCGCCGTCGCACGCGTCTCCTTCTCCACGATCTCGACCGAGAGGCCCTTCTGCGCCCGGCCGACCACGCCGGCCGGGGCGGCGAGCGCCGGGCCCTCCGGAAGCCGCGCGAGCGTCTGGCCGATCCGGGCCTCGAGGCCCGCCGGCAGATCGCCGGCGAGCCCGACCCGCAGCGCCGCACGCGTGTAGGCCCGGCGCACGAAGTCCTTCACGTCGTCGAGCGTGATCGAGTCGAGCCCGGCCACGGTCCCGAGCACGGGGTGGCCGTAGGGCGTTCCGGCGAACACGAGCGCCTGCAGCCGCTCCTTGCCGAGCTCCTCTTCGTTGTTCGTGCGCAGGTCAAAGGCGAGCGCGTTCTTCTGCTGGTCCTTGAGCCGCCGGAAGTCCTCCTCGCGGAAGCCCGGCTGCTCGAGCTGCGGCAGCGCGATCTCCGCGAAGCGCGTCCAGTTGTCGCGGTGCACGCGCGCGGTGAACGTCGTGAGCTCCTTGTCGACTTGCGCGTCGAAGCTCGCGGCCATCGGGAACAGCGCCTGCTTGATCTCGGCGATCGTCATCGCGCGCGACCCGGCGTCCGCGAGCATCTCGGCCGCGAGCGCCGCCAGGCCTTCCTTGCCCTTCGGGTCGTGGGCCGAGCCGACCCGGAACAGCAGCTTGACGTTGAGCTGGGGGAGCTTCGTGCGCTGGACGAGCGGCGTGAACGCAACGGCCGGCCCCGCGCTCGCGGCGGGAGCGGGCGGCGCGGCCGCGGGCGGAGCGGAGGCCGCCGCGGCAGCAGCAGTGGTCGCGGCTTCCACGGAGCCCGCCTGGGCGATCGCCTCCGGCAGCGGGTCCTTCGAGAGCGTCGTCTGCACGAGGCCGGCGTCCACCACGTACTTGCGCGCGGCCGCCAGGATGTCCTCGGGGGTCACGAGGTCATAGGTGCGGTAGAGCTCGTTGATCGTGTCGAACGAGCGGTGGTAGCGGACGAAGCGGGCCGAGGTCGCGGCGATCGACTCGGTGTTGTCGAGCGAGCGCAGCAGCGAGTAGCGCCCGTTGTCCTTGGCGTCCTTCACGCGTTGCGCGGAGAGCGGCGCCGAGCGCGCCTCCGCGAACGCCTTCAGGATCCGGTCGCGGACGTAGGGCGCGTCCTCGGCCTTCTTGACGCGCGCGAAGATCGTCAACAGGTAGGGGTCCTGGTTCGGCGGGAAGTAGGAGCTCAGCTGGTCCACCTTCTGCTCGTCCTCGACCAGGCTCTTGTAGAGCGCCGAGGTCGGGCCGAAGCAGAGGTCCGACATCACGTCGAGCGCGGCCCACTCGCGGCTCGCCTCGGAGAACGCCGGCGTGTGGATCGCCACGCTCACCCACGGCAGCGTCGGGGCGCTCCAGGGAACGTGCGCCACGACCGGACCCGTCGGCGGCGGCTCGGCCGGCACGTCCACCTTGTAGGACCCGGCCTTCCAGGAGCCCCAGTACTTCTCGACGAGCGGGAACACCTCCTCGGCCTTCACGTCCCCCGCCACGATCACGGTCGCGTACTCGGGCCGGTACCAGCGCTCGAAGAACGTCTTCGAGTACGCGAACTGGTTCGGCATGTCCTCGATGTCCTTGATGAAGCCCATCGTCGTGTGGCGGTAGGTGTGGGCCTGGAAGGCGTGGTCGCGCTGCACCTCGATCAGCTTGCGGACCGGGTCGGCGCTGTTCTTGTTGTACTCGCCGAGCACGGCGCGCGACTCGGTCTTGAAGCCCTCGAGCGAGTAGTCGAGGTTCTGGAAGCGGTCGGCCTCGATCTTCAGGATCGTCTCGAGGTCCTCCTTCGCGAACGTGGTGTGGTAGTTCGTGAAGTCGTCGCTCGTGAACGCGTTCTGGCGCGCGCCCGCCTTGGTCACGATCGCCTGGTACACGTCGGGCGGGTAGGCCTGGGTGCCGCGGAACATCATGTGCTCGAAGAAGTGCGCGAACCCCGACTTGCCGGGCTCGACCTCGTTGCGCGAGCCGGTCTGCACGGGGATCTGGAGCGACACGATGTTGGGGAAGCCGGTCGGCACCACGATCACGCGGAGGCCGTTCGGCAGCGTCTTCTCGGCGGCGTCGAACGGGAGGATGCGGGCGGGGCCCTGGGCCGAGGCGCTCACCGCGGACAGGGACGAGGCGAGAAGGAAAGGCGCGAGCCTTGGATTGGGCATGGCACTCCCGATGATACCCGCGGGCTCAGCCGGCGCAGCGCCGCCGAGCGTTCTCGTGCTCGAACATCTCGCGGATCGTCGCCCCGTCGGACGGCTCCTCGTGCAGCGTCTCCGGGTTCCACTGGCTGCGCGCCGTATCGAAGAAGTCCCCGCCGTAGATGTGGATGCCTCCGGTGAAGCGCGGCAGCGGGTTCGTGACCGAGTGGATCGCGTCTTGGGGCATCGCCGCGGCGTCGCCTTCGAAGAGCGCCTTGGCGCCGAACGCCTCGAGCCGCTCCGGGGTCCTGCGCCACAGGATGTTGTCCTCGCGGCCGGTGTAGATGCCGATGAGCGCCCACATCAGGTGGTTGTGAGGCATGAGGTTCATCTGCGGGGTCCAGGTGGCGCTGAAGATCGTGAGCGTCTTCGAGCGGTGCAGCGGGTGGATCCCCGCCTGCTGGGGCTCCCCGAGCGCCGCGAGCACCGCCCTGGGCTCGGAGACGGCTCTCGCGAGCAGCTCTTTGATCGCCGCCTGAGGCTCGCCGTCGTTCTGCGCCGCCACACAGTCCGCCACGAATCGATCGAGGTCCATCTGGCCTCCGCTCGCCGCCCCGCGTGCACCCGCGACGGACCGGCGGGACGACAAGAGCGCGCTGCCTGCCGCGGCGGCGCCCATGAGCACTCTTCGCCGGGTCCAGCCCTTGCCGTTCGCCGAGGTCTCGCTCATGCGCGCTCCCACGAAGCCGGGCACGTCCTGCTGTCGATGGCCCCAGTATATGTCCGCGTCAGGCGAGCCCCGTTCGCGTCAGGAAGTGGTGGAGGGCGAGCCCGAGCCACACCGCGCCGACCAGCCGGAAGAGCCAGAGCACCACCGCGCTTCCGACGAGCGCCTGGATGTGGATGGGGAAGGGCGAGCGCAGACGGCCCGTTGGAGCGGCGCTCCCGTAGCGAAGCGCGAGCGTCAGGACGGAGAGCGCGACGGCGAGGCGGAACAGGTTGACGACGTCGGCGTAGTCGAGCGGACCGAGCCGTGCTCGCTCGGCGACGAGCGCGAGCGGCAGGAACAGCGCGAGCGAGCCGAGGATTCCGAGCTTCAGCCCGCGCGCGTGGGCGCTCGCCCAGCCCAGCAGGCGCGCGAGCCTCTCGGCGTGAGGCTCGCC